>Ga0208814_1000242_pt1 | contig 37055 bp, 49 predicted proteins | sample MalvirAntarct_55_FD_184253 | JGI IMG/M metagenome (GOLD analysis project Ga0208814, IMG submission 184253) | Marine viral communities from the Global Malaspina Expedition - Malaspina viral metaG Antarct_55 (SPAdes) (version 2) | ecosystem: Environmental > Aquatic > Marine > Oceanic | place... | reverse complement strand
GGGGGCTGGGGGGTCGATCACGACGATTTGAGGGGATTTGATCCGGATCAGTAACCCCCAAAGGGGCGGAGAAATGTGCGGATCGGCGTGAATTAATTTCAATTACATGCAATTTATTGCATTTTGCGTGTTGACATTGGGCAAACCTGGGCCCATGATAAATCATGGAAGCAATCAAGCGACCATTCAATTAAGGAAACGACACTATGGACAAGAACACTCACCTAGGACAAATCGCTGTCATCGAAGCGCAGATCAAGGACCTGACCAAAGAGCGCGACGCAATGCGCATCGAGGCTGTTGCACAGGGTTACGCGACTTGGACTGTCACCATCCGGATGGGCGCACCATCGCTGTCATGGTGGAAAGAGAACCGCCCGACAGTCTGGCAGAAGTATGCCAAGCAGAGCACGGTCAAGAAATTCACCGTCGCCTAAGATCATAGCGGTGACCAGCCTCGCAAGAGGCTGGCATCCGCTGCGATCTTGCAGCAATCAACAAAGGAAACATTATGACAACCGAAACAAAAACTCAGCAGACCACAGGCAACCGCCTGAAATTCAAACTCGAGATGATGATGATGCTGGTCATGTCAGACCGGATCAAAGAGGCCGCGGTTCTTTATGACCAGCTGATCGCAGAGTTTGACAAGCTGGCCTAATCCCTTGTGCCCTGATCACAACCGCACTATGATCAGGGCACTATCCATTCACTCAATAAAGGAAAACACTATGCCACGTACTACATTCGGAAAGACACGCGACCAAGCCAAGCCATACGCAACCTACAAGAACGCCCAAGGCTGGGAATGGCGCGTGCTCAAGACCTACAAGCACTCAGCTGCGGAGGCCAAAGACCCGTATGCCCGATGGTTTGTCGCTGCGACCTCGCCCATGATGCACGAAGGATCATTCGAGCTGGGCGATACCTATGCCCGCGAGATCAAACAGTTCGGCCAGCTGGTCGATGCTGATCCGGCATGGCGCGATGAATACAGCGTATAAGCATAGCGGTGACCAGCCTAGGGATAGGCTGGCATCCGCTGCGCTTGGCAGTGTTTAACTAAGGAGAATGCAATGGGAAACCGTGCAACAATCGAGATCCAAGACTATAGCGGAGACGCGCCTGCCTACATATACCTGCACTGGAACGGATCACCGGATCAGGTGGTCGAGGCGGTCAGGGCAGCTGCGCCACGTATGCGCAAGAGCGATGCATCATACGCCACAGCACGCCTGATCGGCGAGCTGCACAACCGGATCGATGGCCACCTGTCACTGGGCGTCACACAAGCAAAGGTCGAATGGCGCGAGCAATGGGACAACGGTCACTATACCATCGACCTTGGCGCTGGGCGCATCGAGCAAACCTGCTTCGTTGACGAAGACACCACCGCCACAGCCACCGTTGCGGAGGGTCTCGAGTTCAGTAACTGCTAATCAACCGCCCAAGCGCTCCGATACATATCGTCTCCGCGCTTGGGCACACGCTCCGCCAGGGCCCGACCAGGGCACACGCTCCGCGGCCCTCGGCCCTCGCTTCGCTCGGAAAAAATGTCAAGGGCGCAGGGCTCGCTTCGCTCGGAAAAAATGTCAAGGGCGCAGGGCATTGAAAACACTCGATTAAATTGCAATTAATTGTTGACCTCATGCGTGGGGTCTGGTAATTTAGACCTACGCCAATAATGGCGCTTCAACTAACAGAAAGTTTTGAACCATGAAATCATCATTCACAAACGCCCGCGACATCGAATTGAACATCGATCTTGGGATCGGCGAGATGCAGACAATCGTCGATGCCCTAGAAAAGCGCGTCGAGGGTGGCGAAAACGATTGGGCCGCGAGCGAGCTGCTCAAGTCTCTCAAGACCACCCGATCCGAAGGCATTCGGCGGCTGCGCGACAGCCTCGAGCATTACGCATAAAGCAGGGGCCCTTCGGGGCCCTTTAGCTTAGTTTATTTCGCAAAAATTTTAGAAAGAAAGAGGAAGAACAATGTCAACTCAAATAAGAAATGTACCGAACTGTGATGCAGCGAACAAGCTAACGCAGACCCGTTTCTACGGTGGCGCGGCTCGTAGGACTTGTTTGCAGATCACTCAACCTAATCCTTACAATGAAGTAATGATCGGGCAAGACACACACCTCTACATCCAGTTGACCAGACATCAAGCTAAGGAATTGAGCGTAGAGTTAATGCTATTTGCTGAAGGCCGTGAAGTAACCGCGCACCACGCAGAAAGAGAAGCGTTAAACACACAGAAAGAGGAAGAACAATGAGTTACAATACTTTGTCCGCGGATCAAGGGCCCTTCGGGGCCCTTAGTCGTGGCGGCAAAACCGCTGCGCCCGGCGCAGCGCGGGCAGCGCGGGCAGCGCGGGCAGCGCCGGGCTGCAGCGCAAGGGCGCAGGGCGCAGAACAAAGGCGCAGAACAAAGGCGCAGAACAAAGGCGCAGAACAAGTAAAACTTGCACATCACTTGCGTTCTGCTATTCTATAAACTCACTCAATTAAGGAATCGAAACCATGAAATCTGGAATCATATACAACGGGCCTAGCCTCTTGGATGGTAAACCAATCGTTGTTATCGCGACGTTCTCAAAGCGCAACACAAAGACGGGCGCAGTTGTGCAAACGTATATCTTGCGCAGCGATATTAACCCGCTCGAGGCTAGCAAAACGGGAGAAGACTATTCGATTTGTGGCGATTGCGATATGCGCGGGGAAGTAAACGACGATCCAAAGCGCAAGCAAGCCAAGGGTCGCCGATGTTACGTTAACCTAGGCCAAGGCGTCTTGATCGTTTTCAAGTCATTCTTGCGCGGCGTGTATCAAGTCGCGGATCCGCGCGACATTGGCCGCGGGCGTTTCATTCGCGTCGGCACGTACGGGGATCCCGCGGCAGTGCCCGCGGACGTTTGGGACGAATTGCTAGCAGAAGCGGACACCTTCACAGCATACAGCCACCAAAGCGGCTGGCGTCCCGATATCGCAATGCAATCCGCGGACAATCGCGCAGAAGCCGTCGCACATTGGAAAGCAGGACGCCGGACATTCCGCGTCATTGCCGACCTTGGCGACATGGACAAGGCGAACGAGGCCCTATGCCCCGCGTCCAAAGAAGCAGGGCGACGCGTCCAATGCACAGCCTGCAAACTTTGCAAGGGCTCGAGCCTTGGCAAATCAATAGCAATCGTCGAACACTAAGGAATAAAACAATGAAAACATATGATCACGCTTTCACCTTGGCATTTTCAATGGGCGGGTCCACCGATCCAGACGGGCACGACGTGACCGCCGAGCAAATGAAAGCCGCATTGATCGCCCGAATTGACGGGCTAGTCGAAAATGATGAGATGCTTGAAGCCGCAGGCGCTCCCTTCGATACCTACGAAGAATAAACCAAGGACCGCGGGCCACGGCTCGCGGTCCTTCTGCTTACAGAACCTGCGTTCTGCAACACACAGCAGCGCGTATGCTTACGAAAGAACGAAAACAGGGCGCAGGGCGCAGGATCAGGGCGCAGGGCGCAGGGCGCAAGACAAGCGAGCCTGTAAAACAGGGCGCAGGGCCGCGAAAAACGCCGGAACAGAGGCGCAGGACAGCAAACAGGGCGCAAGGCACCCCTGTTCTAGGACCGCGGGCCCCGATCCTCCCCCAAATAAAAGTATATCACGGGTCGAGGTCCTCTTGACCAAGAAGAAATTCGCGCCCCCGCGGGACCAATAACCAGCATTCCACGCGATCTGCTCACGTCGGAGATTTATTGCGTTAGTTTTCGCGACTTTCAACTCAAGCCAAAAGGGTAAGCCGTCCCAGACTAGGTGAACGTCAGGAATACCGCCCCCGCTTTTGTTTTCAATCCTTGTCGCGTGGCAATTCTTGGGCAAGTTCGACCGGATCGATTTCCAAAAGTTCGCCTCTGGCCCCATGCTCATTGGATACATCCTTGTAGTCGCCTTCTATCTGGAAGGCCTGTGGGTATTTCTTTTGTAGATCGGACAGACGGCCCAAGATTTCTTCGCGTGACAGTGCGTCTATGGTGTTGACCTGCTCGCGCCTATCGACAGTCAGACCGCCCAGCGCAGCGCGTATTTTCTCAGCGTTGATCGCCGCGGAAAACTGTCCCGCCCCTTCGGCCCCACTGCTCAGTTGGTGCAGACGTTCAAGCTGACCGATGGTTGTCACGCCATAGCGGCGCTCACGCTCAGACCTCAAGTCTTGGATGTACTCAAGCACATGCGGGTAGTCTCTCCCGTTCAGCAGTTTGGAAGCAAATACGTTCGCACTGTCTTGAGCAAACCCCGCCTTACGTGCGCACTCAGCGTTCGAGTAAATACCTTCGACGATGTGTCTGGCAAAGGTCCTCTGTCGGTTGGTCAGCGACCTGCCGTGTTCCTCTTCGATCTTCTTTTCAAGAGATGCCATCGTTGCCTCGTTTGTTGCTTACCCACATGTTATAACAATCGATAACAGGAGGCAATCTTTCCTATATAGGGGTTTTCACCACAGAAACGTACTCAACGTACTCAGAACGTACTCGGCCATGGGCTACTTAGAGAGTTGATATTACTTGTTAATTTTCCTCTGAGTACGTTTAGTACGTTTATTACGTCTCGTTTCAAAGTTTTTTTTTTTTTTTAAAAATATCTGGAGAATATCCCTATAGGGTATTTAGCGCACCGAGGACCGAGGAACAAAGTTCTTGACCCGAGGACCGAGGAGCGGTAACTTGTACGCAGTACTCAATTAATACATCAACCAAGGAGCGACGACTATGAAGCTAGAACTGAAGAACATCAAGCACACTGATTGGGCATCTGAGGAGACCCACTGCTACCAAGCCTCACTGTATGTAAACGGGAAGCCTGTTGCTGTTGTTAGCAACGACGGGCATGGCGGTCCTGACCGTGACTATGCGCACCCTAAGTTCAACGACGAGTTTAGCGTTTACTGTGACAAGATGTTGGCGGTGCATGCCTACTTCAAGTCTTTGCCCAAGACGCCATCTGAGTGGTGCGCGGATGGCTTACCTCAAGAGTTAGAGTACTGGTGCGCGGATCAGGTTAATGATTGGCTCAGTGCGAAAGAGTTGAAGAGGAAGTTAAAGGCTGGTTTTTTGTTTCAGTTTGCTGACGGTGTGGGTGTGTTTGGTCACAAGAAGCGGCCTTCCCGTGCGTCTGGTGTTGCTGTTGTCTTGAACGACCTGCCTTTTGCTGATGCGTTGGCGATCTGGAAGGAGGTAGCGTGATGAAGGTGTGTTTCAAAGTGGTCCGCACGGACACGTGGTATCCTGAGTATGAAGTTCCTGATGGTTTGACGGACGAAGAGGTTTTGGAATACATCGCCGATGTGAGCCCTGCTTCTGTGTTTGACGAGATGTGCAACAAGCGCACGTTGGACACGGACCTTGATATTGATGTTGTGGAGGTGGTGGGATGAGCAAGGGCATTGTACTATCCCTCTATGACTTCACTGGCGAGGCCTGTAGGCCGTGGGCCGAGGCTGGGTATACGTGCCACGCCTTTGACATTCAGCATGCAGATGCGGGCGTGACATTTTTGAACACGCAGTTCTTTGCGGGCGGTGGTTCGATATCCTACCGCCACGCTGATCTGCACCGCGTGTCTACGTTCAAGTCGATCCTTGGAGAGTTTACCGACCTACCTGTGGTGTTTGGCATGGCGTTTCCTGTCTGCACTGACATGGCCGTGAGCGGCGCTGCGTGGTTCAAGAAGAAGGCTGCGGCGGACCCTGACTTTCAGATCAAGGCTGTGAACTATGCTGTGTGCTGTTCGGTTTTCTTTGAGGACTTGGGTGTTGCGTATTTCGTGGAGAATCCTGTCAGTGTTTTGGCGACCAAGTGGCGCAAGCCTGACTATTCGTTTCACCCGTATGAGTACGGGGGCTACATCGATGACGATCAGGCGGATCACCCGCGTTGGCCCGAGTACATCGCGCCGCGTGACGCTTACAAGAAGAAGACGTGCCTGTGGACGGGCGGCGGGTTTGTCATGCCTGACAAGGTTGCTGTCGATTGCGAGGGCTACCACGGCAACGGGTACAGCACGTCGATGATGAAGCTGGGCGGCAAGTCGCAGCGCACCAAGGACATCAGGTCCGCCACACCTCGGGGCTTTGCCGAGGCTGTGTATCAATCAAACAAAGGAGAGAACTAATGCCAAACCATTGTTATCAAGCTGTACACATCAAAGGACCGAGGGCCTTGGTGCACGAACTTTACCACAACCTACAGCGTGAGGAGCCAAGGTTCTGTGATGTCGTTCTGCCTGTTCCTTTTGCGTATTCAACGGGGATGGCGGGCTATGACTGGCGGGTCGATCACTGGGGTACGAAGTGGGATGTTGTTGACGTTGAGATCACGGAGGAGCTGTTGATGTCTGACGAGGAGGGCCCCGAGGAGGTTGCGTGGTTCTCGTTCAAGTGTTGGACGGCATGGTCTCCACCTATTCCTGTCTGGGATCAGCTTCATGCTTTGGGCATCGACGTTGAGGCGGACTACGAGGACGAAGGTGAGATGTTCGCGGGCGAATATCAGCACGGCGAGAACAAAAGCTGGGCCCCGACAGACGAGAAGGAAAGCGCATGAACATGCAGAAGTATCAAGACACGTACAGGGCGCTGTGGCTTGCGCAGAACGAGCGTGATCGGGAGGACAACCCCAAGTTAAGAACGCCTCGGCTTGCCTCGACCGCGCACTACGGCAGGATGGGCGGCGCTCCGAAGGCCTTGGAACTTAGCCCGAAGGCTGTGCTGGTAAACAACATGCTGAACCAAGGCATGTCCACGGCGTCTATAGCCTTGATCTTCGGCACGTCAGAGCGCTCCGTTACTCAGATGAAGAGCAGGTACAATCTTCCTAGAAAGAGTACAGCTTGAGCAAGAAGAATTAAAGAAATCGTGTGGGGCGGGCGGGCTTAGAAAACGGACTGTAGCGCAGTAACCAGCAAGCGCACCAACATCAACCAAGGTTGAAATATTCGCCCCACTGGCAATAGATATTACGAACGCGAGGGCGACGAAAGCCCGAAATGAACAAACCATAAATTAGATGAGGAGAAAGATATGACAATGTTTAGAACAAAGGATTGCCCTCAGTGCGATGGCCAAGGATCGGAGATAGTGGACGTACCGCGCCCTCAGTCGTTCAGCCGTGATGTTGGTGAGTTGCACGAGGAGTTACGCACCTGTGATATGTGCGGCGGCTCGGGTGAGGTGGAGGACGATGAGTATGAGGACGAGGATGAGTAGTCATGGCCACGTATGAGGTGGTCTGCGAGTTTGTGGTGCAGCGCACCGTTTGGGTTGAGGCGAAGCACGGCCTCGAGGCTGAGTTTTTAGCGACACGGGCTGTATCGAACGGGCAGGGTGTTGGACCGCAAGAGATTGCTGTGGTGACCTCCAGGCGTGAGACGAGCCACCCGTATCAATTTAAGTTTTTGAAGGAGAGAAGTGATGACAGCTAGAGAAATGGACAGGGTCCTCGACGATGCATTCAAGAAGGTGTTTGGAGGTTTGTGGTGAGCGGGGATGACGGAGCGCTGTCCACTGCTGACGAAGCGATACTCAGGTATCTGCGCACTCAAGTAGATGGGTTGCAGGACGAGCGGTACAGGAGGGATGCGCGTCCATCGATAACGAACGAACTACAGATTGCGGTCAGGGACTTAAAGAAGTTCACCAGTGATCTGCGAAACAAGGGGAAGAACATTTGACCCCGTACAAAAAGGATTAAGACTATGGAAGAGATGAGAAAAGCATTTGAGACAAGAAACATGTGCGTAATGATTGAATCAGTCTCCGACTCAGGCAGCGCCTTCGGATCAACCGATGTCGGAGAATCAGTGTTCTTCAACAAACGCTTGGTGGAAAAGGTGGAGTTGGACATCGGGGATATTGTTGACGCGAATGTGATCCCGAACTACGAGGACAAGCGCCACTCCATTCCGTGGAGGGCGGTCCGTGTATCCCCACAAAAGGACCAGACCTTTGCAGAAGTTTCTCCGGCTCGAGAGACTGCGGAAGAAAGTAAAGCCCGGTCTGCGTCTGACATCGATCTAGAGGTCATGAGCCTGATGTCCGACCCTGATGTGTCGTACTGGACAACCATTGACCTAGCGGATGCCGCTGACACAGACACCAAGGTGATCGGCAACTCTTGCCTTCGTCTGTTCAACAAAGGTCGTATTGCAAAGGCCGATGTCCACGCACGACACTCCCAAGAACGCGCCTCATTCTGCCTCTGGGCACGTAACGCGGAGCAATTCCGCTAGAGGTTGCGCCCCACTACCATATGCCCTATAAGCGGACAACAAATAGGAGGGCATCATGGCTCGTAAAAAGTTAGACGACAAAGACAAGCAGAAGTTTCAGAACGTGGGGCTCATCAAAGAGGACCACGATTTGCTTCGACAATTGGCTGAAGGCGAACAGCGGTCCATGGCCCGACAACTTTCAGTCTTGATCCGTAAAGCGATTGCTGACAATGTGTAGGCGTAAGTCTCACTCGCCTTGAGCTCTCCAACTTAGCCCCCTAAGCAAGAGTCCTTCGGGGCCCTTGCTTAGGGGGCTATTTTTTATGCTCGTTGGACTTTCCGATCTTGCTTTTGAAAAGTCGTTCGGGTTCTTTACTATACCCGCGGATGTTCGTGACGCTGTTGCTCTTCATGCTGTTGAGTAGAGCCTTGGCCACCTCTGGTGTGAGCCCTGCTAACTCTTCCAGTTCTTTGGTGGCGGAGTGGATGTTGGTCCACCCCTTCCTGTAGTCACAGATAGCCTCGATCATTTGATCGTGGGTTTCAGACTTAGCCATACTTTTGCGTCCTCTCCTAGAACCTTTGCGCCGATGTCGATCTTCGCGCGTAATGCTTTGACAATGTGCTCATCGATGCTGCCTTCGGTGATCAGATCGATGTACGTCACGTTATTCTTCTGCCCGATCCGGTGTGCGCGGTCCTCTGATTGGACGCGCGTCTCGAGATTGAAGTCATTGGCATAGTACACAACGAGGTTAGCCTCTGTCAAAGTCAGACCGTACCCAGCAGTGGATGGATTGCCGACGAAATACTTGAGTGGATGATCGGGGTTCTGGAAGTTGAGCACCGCAGCGGCGCGGTCATCGTCGGATGTATCCCCGAAGTATGCTGCGGCGCAGCCTTGGCCGAACTTATCGTTCAACATCTTCGTGATACTCATGATGTCGTGGCGGAACCGAGACCAGATGATCGCCTTGCCATCGTGTTCGTTGATGATCTCCTCGAGCGCATCCATTCTTTTGGATGGGAAGTACAGCATGTCTCCGTCATCCGTCTTTAGGTGGCCGGACATGATCTGCTGTAGGCGCAGCATCTGGGTAATTACAGCGGGAGCCGTGGACATTTCACCACTCTCCAGTAGGACCATGGCGGTCCGGCGTATCTGTTCGTACATATCGAACTGCTCTTTGGTCATGCCGACATAGCGGGCGGTGTATACCTTGTCGGGGAGGTCGAGGCAGTCCTTCTTGAGAACGCGGAAGGAGAACGAATCGATCTTCTCGGTCAGCTCTTCGAGGTTCCTGAACCCAATGATCTGCTGGAAGGCTGTCATGCCCATAGTTTTTCGCTGCACCACAGCGTACCGACCTTGGAATGCGTAGTAGGAGTCGAAGCCCAAGAGCCCCGGACGGAGGAACTCGCACTGCGAATAGATATCCATTGGACTTTTTGTAACGGGGGAGCCTGTCAGGAGCCTTCGGTACTTGAATGTTGCAGCGATTTTCAGCAGCGACTTGGTGCGTTTGGCTTTGTGGTTTTTGATTGTGGTTGATTCATCGACAGCGATCATCCCGTTGGAGCCCAGCGCACGACCCATCCAGTCGCCAGCCTTCTGACCCTTGAGCGAGGAGAACGCTTCGACGTTCATGACGAAGATCGTCAGCCCATCGAACTTATCTTTGACCGAGCGCATCTCTTCCTGCTGCTTTTTGTTTGGCCCACTGACCCAGCGTATCACACGGTGCGGCACGTCATCGGACATGTGCTCGGGGATTTCTTTTGCCACCCAGTTGCGGTACACGCCCTTGGGTGCGAGGACCAAAGCGAAGTCGATCTCGCCCGCTTGGTACAGCATGCCCATGTTATCGATAAGCACTTTGGACTTGCCTGTCCCCATCTCCATGAACAGGCCGAACTCTGTGCGATCCCACCCATAGTCCAGAGCATCCGTCTGGTGTTTAAAGGGGGAAAGTTTAAAATTGTAGTTGACAGTCATCACATACCTCCACTATTGTCTTCAATACGGATAGCATGGTGCTTCCGAACAAATCAACCCTGAAGAGGAAAAACTTATGAACGACATTTTTGAAGACATTTTTGACGAGAGTGAGGCTCTTACTAACGTCAACACAGGAACCGGGAAGCAACTTAGCCAACTGGTCCGAAACCTCCGCACCATCGAGAGCGACATCGACGATGCAGAGACACACTTAAAAGCACTGAAGCAGGAGAAGCATAAGCTCTCTGTTGAGAACATCCCGGCCTTGATGGATGAGATGGGTGTAGAGCGTCTGGATGTAGACGGCATGACCGTGGAGCGTAAGATGATTGTTGCTGCATCCATTCCGGTTGCCAACAAGGATCAGGCGTTCGACTGGCTACGGTCCAATGGCCTTGATGATATCATCAAGAACGATGTAACCTGTACCTTTGGTAAGGGCGAAGACAACATGGCGGGAGACGTCATTGGTCTCTTGCAGGAGCGTGGCTTTGATCCGAAGACCAAGACCCACGTACATCCGTCCACGCTGAAGGCGTTCATTAAAGAACGCATCACTGATGGCAAGCCCATCAACCTCGACCTGTTCGGGGCATTCATCTCAAACACAGCTGTTATCAAGAGGAAAGCGTGATGGGTGCGAGTAAACAAGCAATGATGGATGAAGTAGATCGCATTGGTCGTGAAGAGTACGACGAAGATGGCAAACCCAAGACTACTGGCTATGAGGATCTTGATGACTCCGCCCTGTCTATTTGGGAAACGATTGAAGATTTCCACTTGATCCAACAGTCCATCCAAGACGACGAAGACGACGAAATTAAAACGGGAGAGAACCAATGACCACCGCAGTAGCAGAAAAGAAAAATGCAGAGTTAAGCACAGATGTACTGGACGACATCCTAGAGTTCGCGGGTGAGGGCACGTCCTTCTCGGCTGACGAGATGCAGATCCCGTTTGTTCGGGCGCTTCAAGCATTGTCCCCACAACTGGGCAAGAAGAAGCCTGAGTACATCGAAGGTGCGGAGCAGGGCGATCTGTTCAACACTGTGACTGGCGAAGTGTGGAAGGGCGATGATGGCGTGACTATCGTGCCGTGCTACCAGACGACGAAGTATCTTGAGTTCACACCCCGTGACCAAGGTGGAGGATTCCGCGGCGAGATCAGCCCTACCGACCCAGTCCTACAGCGCACCTCTCGCGTTGGGTCCAAGGAAATCCTTCCGACTGGCAATGAGCTGGTCAAGTCAGACCAGCACTTCTGCTTGGTGATGAGCAATGACGGCGCGTTCCAACCTGCTGTCATCGACATGAAGTCCACGCAGTTGAAGGTCAGCCGTCGCTGGAAGACACAGATTGCGATGCAGAAGATCAAGCACCCGAAGACTGGCGCGATGATCACCCCTCCGTTGTTCGCTACAGTGTGGAAGATCACCACTGTTGAAGAGAGCAATGACCAAGGTACATGGTTCACCCCTTCCGTTGAGAAGGTAGGCCTCGTACAAAGTCGCGATCTTATGCTTGAAGCCAAGTCGTTCCGCGACAGTGTGGCTGCGGGCGAAGTGAAAGCTGCCGCAGAAGAGCGTGTCTCACATGCCGCCTCTGCAGAACAGGAAGACGACATCCCGTTCTAAGCAGCCTCGGGAGTGACCTAGCTTTCTTCCTTTCAATAGGTCACTCCCATCTTTCACTAAGGAGCATTCCATGACACAGGCAGAGAAACTGCTTGCAGTTTTCTTCGGCGCAAAGGCTGCGCACGGCACGACTACGGTCGGTCGCATCGGACGTAACGGCAAAGCAGAGTCCAAGAGCATGATCGTTCGAAACCCTCTGACAGAGGAGCTCGTTCAGAACCACATCGACGGAAAGCAAGGCGTTGGTGCGATCCCTATTAACGAAGAGAACAAGTGCCAGTTTGGAGCGTTGGATATCGACATCTACGATCTCAACCACAACGAGGTCCAGGCGAAGATACAGAAGATGAAGCTGCCTCTGATCCACTGTCGATCAAAGTCTGGCGGCGCACACCTGTATCTCTTCATGAAAGAGATGGAACAGGCTGCTGTTATCCGAGATTACCTGACCGAGATGTCTATAGCTTTAGGATACAGCGGCTGCGAAGTATTCCCGAAGCAAGACACGATCATCGCGGAGCGTGGAGACGTAGGCAACTTCATTAACATGCCGTACTTTAATGCAGAGTTACCGCAGCGGTATGCTTTTAATGATAAGTGCGAAGCCTTAGATCTCGACGAGTTCTTGGTTGCGGTGGACAAGGCACGGGTTTCGCTGTCCGACCTCGAGGGCATGCGCCTGTCCAAGCCCCGCAAGCATTTCACAGATGGCCCACCCTGCCTTGAGCACCTGTTCGCGGAGGGTCCTATCAGTGCGTACCGCAACAACACTTTCTTTAACGTGGCTCGGTACTGCAAGATGAAGAGCCCTGACGATTGGCAGCAAGAGTTCGAGGGGTACAACCGGACTTTGTCCAGCCCTCCGCTACCGTCTAGCGAGATCGTCAACCTGAGTAAGCAGCACGAGAAGAAAGACTATCTGTTCACATGCAAGGAAGAACCGATGCGCAGCTACTGCGATCCGGCGATTTGTGCTACTCGCAAGCACGGCATTGGATCCGATGGCCCAGACTCGGTGTCAGTGGGTGGACTTACTATCATGCTGTCGGAGCCTCGTCTGTTCTTTATGGACGTTGATGGTGACCGAATCCAGTTGAGCACAGAGCAATTGCAGAACCAGACGTTGTTCCAGAGGGCGTGTATGGACCAAAAGAACATGATGCCGCCTAAGATGAAGGACCAGAAGTGGCAACAACTGGTTAACAGTTTGATGGAGGGTGCTACCTTCTTGGATGTACCACCAGAACTCACGATCTCAGGCCAGTTTAAGGATCACCTAAGATCGTACTGCACCAGCCATGTACGTGCCATGTCTCCCGAAGAGATCGAGATGAACAAGCCTTGGACCGATGCAGGTACAACCAAGTTTAAACTCGATGGTCTTCTGGAGTACCTGCACCACCGTAGGTTCAGCGCACTGACCAGAGGGCAGATCATGCAGATGATCCGTGATCTTGGGGGTGACACGGGGAAACAGAACATAATGAAGCGCACCTCAAAAGGCGAGACACGGTCCACGATTCGATGCTGGGGAATCCCTGCGTTCGAAGAAGAAACAATAGAACTACCAGTCAAGGAGATCTCAAATGACATCCCATTCTAACAAACTGATGCGGGTATCTGAAGTAGCTGAACTGCTCGGGGTTTCCACGTCGTACGTATACAAGCTCGCGCAGAAAGATGAATCGTTTCCACTGCCGATTGTCCTTGGCTCTGAGCACAGCAAGAGATCAGCCAGCCGATGGGTTCTAACCGAGATCGAAGAGTGGGTTAACTCTAGACCGAGAGGCAAAGACTATGATTCCTAATTCAAAGCTCCTTCTGGGCCCCCCCGGCTGTGGCAAGACCTACCGACTGATCCAAGAGATAAAAGCCGCGCTTCAAGCTGGGACCCACCCGTCTCGCATTGGCGTGATCTCGTTTACACGCAAGGCAATCGAGGAGATGATTGCTCGGTCCTGTGCAGAGTTCAATCTGCAGGCAAAAGACTTTCCGTACATGAAGACCAGCCATGCCTTCGGGTTCCATGGACTTGGACTCAAGACCACAGACGTCATGAGCCCAGAGGATTACAACAACATCGGCAGGGAGATCGGCCTGACGTTTGAGGGCAAAGACTTCACGTCTCTGGACGGCGGCATAACCCTGCCTACGATTGGTGGATCAGGGGCACGTTACCTGCAGCTGGACAGCCGAGCGCGTCTGCGTATGATTGACATCGAGCAGGAGTACAACGAGGAGGCGGATTGGAACTTGTTCTTTGCCAAGCTCAAGCAGTTGTCGGCTCAGTTGGTTGAGTACAAAGCAGCGACAGACAAGTATGACTTTGTTGATATGATCGAGCAGTACGTCAACCACGGCGAGGTTCCCAGTCTGGACTATTTGTTCATTGACGAGGCTCAAGACTTCACACCTCTACAGTGGGAAATGGCCAAGAAGATTGCTGCGTCTGCGGACAACGTGTGGATCGCGGGCGATGATGACCAAGCCATCCACCGTTGGACAGGCGTGGATGTGAGACTGTTCAACAAGAGTTCGGACAACATCGAGGTGCTGTCCCAATCCTACCGCATCCCCAAGGCCGTACACAGAGTGGCCAACATGATATCCAAGAGGATCAGTGGTCGTCACGAAAAGATTTTCACTTCCCGTGATGAGGAGGGATGTGTTCAATACGCCAACTATCTGTCAGAAATCCCACTTAACGAGGGGTCGTTTACTCTGATGGCTCGGACGAATGGGTACGTTTCTGAGATGGCAAACTTTCTCAGGTCGTCTGGGTTCAAGTTTACCCGCAATGGACGGTCCAGTATCTCCGAGGAACTGGTGGCGAACCTGATGACGTGGGATGCGCTGTGCCAAGATAAACCTGTCGGCGTTGCACAGATCAAGGTGCTCTACTCTGGCGTAAGGAAGCAGGGCAAAGACGCGGTCGTTCGCAGAGGATCGATGCAGTTGCTGGACGCTCTGGCATCGGACGACATGCTGGACATGGACACTCTCATCAAGGACTACGGTCTGCTGAGAGATGCATCTACCAGTTCGTTTGATGCGCTGAATGTTGCTCGATCTGAGCGGGACTACATCGCCGCGATTTTCCGCCGCGGCGAGGACCTTCTGTCGGTGCCACGTATAAAGGTGTCCACGTTCCATGCTATGAAGGGTGGAGAAGATGACAACTGTGTTGTGTGGACAGCCTCAACAAAGTCATGTGAGACGAGCAAGTTCCCTGACGATGAGCACCGAGCGTTCTACGTGGGGGTTACCCGAGCCAGACACAACCTCTACATCCTGCAATCCGACAACAAGTATAGGTATTCTCTATGAATGGAATTGAAGCAATCGCAATAGTCGCAACACATGTTTGCGAAAACCCAGACATCAAGCCGAAGGATCGAAGGAGAGTGATGGTAGAAATGCTTGAACCAATGTTAGAGGCCTTGTTCGGGTCTGAGTACGAACCGTATGAAAAGAATGCCTCCGTCCAAAAGGGAGACTCAGATGAAACGTGATGAAGTATTAGACACCGCAAAAGAACTGATCAATGGACAGAGGGCCAAGGACTACGGAGATGCATTCGATAACTTCGAGCGGATTGCTGTAGGTTGGAACGCTATTATCGGAGAGGCACTAACGACCCACGGTCATGTGAACGCGCAGCACGTTGCTTTGATGATGGACTGGTTGAAGACAGCACGTCTGCTCAACGATCTCACCAAGGCGGATTCGTGGATCGACAAGTGTGGGTACAGTGCGTTGGGCTCGGAGTTCTCTGACCGTGAGAATGACATCCAATCGCGGCTGGACGTACACCTAAAGCGAGCCATCAGAGTATCTGAGAAGGATAAGGCATGACCCAGAACAATCTTTTTTCTGCCGAGGGTGGTGAGCACAGCGACCTGAACTTTCAGATGAAGGGTGAGATGAACATTATCGAGGATGATTGGAACATCCCCACTGAGTACCCTGATCTAACATCGTACAAAGAAGTTGCCCTCGATCTGGAGACCAAGGACCCAAATCTTCTTACACTGGGCCCAGGATGGGCGCGTAACGATGGGCATATCATCGGCATTGCTGTTGCAGCTGGAGAATACAAAGGGTACTTTCCTATCCGCCACGAGAATGGGCACAACCTTGATCCACGGATCACGATGAAGTGGATCAAAAAGCAGATGTCTGTCCCCGAGATGGACGTGATCATGCACAACGCGACCTATGATGCAGGCTGGCTCCGTGCCGAGGGCGTCGAGATCAAGGGGCGTATCATCGACACGATGGTTACGGGTGCTCTGGTTGACGAGAACCGTTGGTCCTTTGGCCTTGATGCGATGGCGCGTGACTACGCTGGTATCCGCAAGGACGAGAAGCTGCTCAAGGCTGCGGCGATAGAGCGTGGCCTGAACCCTAAGTCAGAGATGTACAAGCTGCCACCTAAGTTTGTTGGTGGGTACGCTGAGATGGACGCTGTTGCTACGCTGGCTTTGTGGCAAGCCCTGAAGGTGCTGATCGAAAAGGATGCACTGTGGGATGTCTGGAACCTCGAGATAGGTCTGATCCCATGCATGCTGGACATGAGATCCAAAGGTGTGCGTGTTGATGTGGATAAGGCCGAGCGCAACAAGAAGACTCTCCGTGAGCAGAGTAAATACCTGCGTGGCATCGTTGAGAAAGAAGCGGGTATGGAGGTGGACATCTGGGCGTCCGCATCTATCCAAAAGATGTTCGACAAGCTGGAACTTGAGTACCCAAGGACCGAGAAGGGTGCGCCGTCATTTACCAAGTCGTTCCTCAACGACCACCCAGCAAAGATTGCACAGGTTCTGGTTAAGCTGCGTGAGTTTGACAAGGCAGACAGCACGTTTATTGACAGCATTCTGCGGCATGAACACAACGGTCGTGTCCACACCGAGCTCCACTCCACACGGAGGGATGAGGGCGGCACTGTTACGGGTCGGTTTTCTTCGTCGAACCCAAACCTACAGCAGATTCCGGCACGGGACCCAGACATCAAGAAGTTGATCCGAGGACTGTTCATTCCAGAAGATGGGTGCGAGTGGGGATCGTTTGACTACTCGAGCCAAGAGCCACGGTTACTGGTCCACTTTGCGTCTATGATTCCTTCGACCATCCGACACCCTGTCGTGGACGAGATCGTAGAAGAGTTTAACAACGGCGACGTTGACCTCCACCAGATGGTTGCGGACTTGGCCAACATCACACGTAAGCAAGCCAAGACCGTGAACCTCGGCATTATGTACGGCATGGGCGTGGCAAAACTGGCGGATCAGCTGGGCATTTCCAAGGACGATGCCAAGGATCTGATCGCAAGACACCATGACAAGGTTCCATTCGTTAAAGGGCTGGCGGATATTGCCAGTAAGCAGGGCGATAAGAACGGGCAGATACGCACCCTACTGGGCCGTAAGTGCCGCTTCCACCTCTGGGAGCCTGTGACCTTCGGAGCAGGCAAGCCTTTGCCTCACGACGACGCTATGAAGCAGTACGGGGGTGTGGGTGGCAGAGGCATACGCCGCGCGTTCACATACAAGGCCCTGAACAAGCTGATCCAAGGATCGGCGGCAGACCAAACTAAGAAAGCTATGCTGGATTGCTATAACGAGGGCTTCACGCCTATGCTGACAGTACACGACGAACTATGTTTCAACATAGATAGCCCCGAGCAAACCGCTCGGATCAAAGAGATCATGGAGACGGGCATCAAACTAGCGATTCCATCCAAGATCGACGTAGATATAAAAGCCGATTGGGGAGAAATTGAATGATGCACGTAGAAGATATTAAAAGCCTGAAAGCATTGGGATTTAGGAAGATGCACCCCCTCCAAGTGGAGGCCCTGTTGTTGTTTGTACAGGACGCACTGAACCTAGCCGCGATGACCTCGGACAAAGAGATCGTTGCCGACGTTGAGCAGTCAGCGGACGAACTGGTCCGCCTGTTCGGTGGCAACGGTGTCTCTGTTAAGTTCGAAGAAGACTGATCACTGACCCTGCTGGCGGCGTAAGATTTCCTCATTGGCAGCTTGCGCCGCTGGATCACTGCCCAGAACAGATGGAGCGTAGGTCCGCGCACGTTGCAGCAAGTTCCCTGCTCCGGTAATCGCGTCACCCGCTACATCACTGATCGCATCCGTCGCTCTGCCCACAAAGGTCTCACTAGGCTGCGGCTCTGGAACCGAGGCTTGCGGCTGTGGTGCAGGAGGACTTTCCCCTACAACACTAAACTCTTGAGTGGGGTCGAACCTCGGTGTTTCAACAGTATCGCCGGTAGGTATGATCTCGCTGTTCAGCATCGACCTGCGGACTTGGTTGATCTCTTGTACTGGGACCCGCTGCAGGATTCTATTTTCTCGTTTGACGTTTACTTCCCGCGCCACTTCTCGGATCAACGAACGGCTGATTTTAATGGGGTCGTACCTGTTTCGCAGGACATCTACGAGCTCCTTTCTTGACAGTCCAGTGTTCTGGAATGCTCGGAAGATCTGTGCACGGTCCATCCCTGCACTCATGGCGGCATCGATTTTGACTTTTAGCCGAGCTTGGTGGCTTCGCTTCGCCTCGTTGGCTTGAGCGTACGCAGCCAAAATGCTCTCCACCGTGGCGTCGTTATCATCCGCCACCTTTGTGAAGATTTGAACAGCACTTGATCTGTCTGCAGAGTATGACCCTGCATCATACGCCAAGCTACGACCGATGTTTATTTTCAACGGACGAAGACCCGTGAGCATGGTCCCCGCTTCTTCCGCAATGGTAAATGGATCACCTGTTTTACTGGGCTCCCCTGCAAAGGCGCGGTTGACCCTGCCAGAAACAATCTCTCCACCTTTGACAGTGTACGCTTGTTCCACGATCCCAGGAATAAAGGCTCCCGCAACGTGGACCAAGGACTTAGAGAGCTTGTCCCCCCACAGTTCACCGGACTCATATATCTCAGCGCCTGTTTGAGTTCTTCCATCGCGGATAGTTACGTCAACCAATCTCTCGGTGGCCAAGGCCTCTGAAGCAAACGGCTCGGCAAACTTCTTGAACGCAGCCATCGCAGCAAAACCAATGGCCTCGGCGTCACTGGCTCCAACCTCGCCCTTCTGCTGGTATATCTCTAACGCAGCGCGACCTGGGGATCGGAGGAACTCGTACGGCAGCATGTAGGACAGGTCTACTGCGTCGGCGTTTAAATCTTCGTCCGGTTTCTCCAAGAACATCATGGTGCTACCCGCAGACCAGAACGGTTTGTTCTTTTCCAGCAGGTCTTCCTCGGCCTCGGTGATCCCCAGCATGGTGTGGGAAGCATCGCGCATTGCCATAGGTGCAACACCCGCCATGGAAACGTATCCTGTTAGACGCTCTGCACCGATACCACGTACTTGACGGGCGAACGCTTTAGCTTGCTGCTCACCCATAGCCTGGATTAGTTCAGGTGTCGCCTTGAAGCCCATCTCTTTGACAGCGCGGTTCAGGATGTTGCCTGATGTGCGAACGATCTCAGCAGGGAAGGCCATGAAGTTACCCATGACCGGGATCCGACGAAGTGATTTGATAGCTTCAGGGACCATGGAGTAGGTAGGCATGGTTTGCTTGATCAAATCCGTAGCAAACATATTGCCAAAGTCGGTGCCTGCAATGGAGGATGTACGCTGCGCTAGACCAGCTTGCTTAAACGCAGCTTGAACCGCGGGGTCCACATTCTCAATGTCGATTCCCGCCCTACGCATCGCTGCGCCGTAGCGGGCCTTCTCGCCAAGAGCGCCGACAATTTTCCAGTAATCGTCGCCCAACTGGTAGGTTTTCTCCATGAACTTAACACCTGATCCAATAACAGGTGTTCCACGGACCAACTTTCCGCCCTGACCAAGGAGCGCGGTCACTCCAGACTCGGTCTGCTCTTCAAGCAGCTTTCGCATTTCGCTCAACTGAATGTTCTGACCGATGGCTCCTTCATCCTGCATAGCCTTCAGCAGCCTGAACTGCTCGGGGCTGTCAATGGCGTTAGCCATCAGCACGCTGCCGCTTTCAAAGATACCCATGTTTCTGCCAAGCAAACCATTTGCACCCACAACAAACGTGTTGGACAAGAAGTTTCGTACTTGAGACAACGGGTTAAGAACTGTCTTCGTCATTTGAGACAGGCCTTTGAGCTGCAAAGACACAGCCAATGCATCCTGAACAAACGACTGTGCTCGACCGGGCGTGGTTAAGCTGTTCGAAATCTCAGTGGGAACGTAGTGCCCAGACAGTGATCCGTACTTGCCGCCGAATGCATTCAGTTCATTTGCATCACCCATCTTGGTGTAGTTCATTTTTGGGCCTGTCAGGAACTTGACTTGATCGTCGGTGAGGTTGTTCCCGTTGATAGCGAAAGGCCTGCCTCCGGTTGCGTTCATTTTTTCAATAGCCTCGTCTAAAAACTGCACCTGACCAGGCGAAGATAATGACTGCGACGTGCTGCTTATTGAATCGAACAGGCGTTGTGACGCCATGGTGGTGGACATGTTGTCCACGGTACGAAGGAATGCCTCCTTCGGATTGCGAACCTCGCCCATCATCTCCCGCAGTAAAGGGGCTTGGTCCAAGAACTCAGAACGGCTTTTAAGCATGCCGTCCGCCAGCTTAAACAAGGACGTCCGACCAACAACTTCTTGTGCGCCTTCGGCTACGTCAGAAGCGCTTTGCCGCGCAGCAGCTTCCGGTGTCAGGCCAAAAGAGTTTACAGACGCCCTGTCAAAGATGTCGTTGATAAACTGGGTGGCCTGTTGGTCCGCGGTCTGAGTGTCCAGTGCAGTGTTTTTAGTCTGGATGATTGTCCGCAGCTGATCTTTTGCCGCTTTATACTGCGGCAGGGTCGCAGGGTCTACGTCGCTGAACTTCTTCGGGTTTAAGTGTAATTCATACAGCCGACGAATGTATGTCCCCTGCTGGTTTTGAAACTTCTCGAGCAACTCGCCTTGCTGCTTTGAGTTCAAGTTTGGAGCGGAGCGGACGGAAGACTCGAACTCTTTGCTCAAGTCGTCAACCTTGTTGCGCATAGCATTTGCTGCACTGCGGGCCTCGTTTCCATACACACGACCGAACGCTTTGGGGCTCATCTCCCCGGTAATATAGTCCATTGTGTCGTTGTTTGCGCGTTCGGCAGCAGCTTTTCCCCGGCCTAATAGGCGTTGTAACCGAATGGCTTTTTTAATTGCAGACTCGTAGTCCTTAATCAGACGTGTCGCAGATGCTTCTTGGGCCTCCGACATCCCCTCCGCCGTGCGAACAGCAGTCATGACCTCTCCTGGGGCCAAGCCGTCTGCCGTGAAATTCTTCTTCAACCACTTTGCGGACCTAGGAAAATTACCTGCAGCTTTTTGTCCAAGTAAATCCATCCCCGCGGATAAACCTCTGGCCATAGACGGCATCCCTGATAGCTCACTGCTACCTATACCTCGGATCGTGGCCCCCGCTACAGGAAGCACGATCTCACCCGCAAGGTTGAACGCCGCGCCCTCAGAGCCAAGGCGGAGCTTGTTTCTAAGGCGTACCGCAGAGAGTGCTTTCCCTGTCAGGTTTGTTTCGTCCTCAGTGCGTAAGAAATCAGGCATAGCGTCCCAGCTGTCAGCCAGAGTTGTGTTGGTGCTGGGGGAAACAAGGATGTCCGCAACGCCTGTGCCCATCGTGGTCAATGCTGCACGGCCTGTGCGTGTTTGAGTCACGGCTTTCGGCGCACTGCGGCCAAACATTTCAGCGGACTTACCAAACCATGTCCGAGCAGCGGCAATCGCGGTCCCTGATTGCAGGGCCTTGCGAGTTTTGTCTGCCTTTGAGACCCAGTTAAACACACCGATCCCTGGAGCACCGTAGTTTACAATCGTTTCAACGACCTTCCCTGCGGTTCGTTCTGGTGTTAGACCAAGGTTTGTTTTCGTGTCTTGAAAAAACTTTGTTGTGGCTTCTTGCGAACCCTCGTCCGCAACACCCGCGGCCTCAAGGCCCATGGCTCCGAGTTCACCGAGGCCCTGTGCAATGTCCACGACCCCAGCGCCCGCACCACGGGCAATCGAACCGATAACCGTTTGGTCAGACTCAGGTTCACTTCCCTCTACCGTAAAGGGCTGATTAGGATCAAACGCAGAGGGCTCTGGTTCAGCAATCGAAAAAGGTTGCGTGGGATCGAACTCCGCCATGGTTACCCCTTATTTTTCTAACTGGCTTGCAGGAACAGTAAACGTATTTCCGTTTTGGGTCACCGTTACCATCTCTTCAGTGTCTCCACCCTTTTCGTCATCTTGGTCCGTGCCAAAATAGTACGGACGTAATGCCTTGTCTGCAGCGGCAAGAGCGGCCTCCATTGAAGGGTACTGCCCACTGTCCAGACCTTTTTGGGCCAGCACACGGACAGCATCAACGAATGGCTCGGCCTGTGTCCCACTGCCTGATGGCCGCATCCCCGCAACAGTTCGTGCATTACGCAACCTTGCTTCAAGCCTACGGTCCTCATTGGCCTCTGACAATGCCAGCATGGAGATTTCATCCTTGCGTTGTTGTGCGGAGGTCCGATCATCTTTCATCATTTTGGTGCCTGCGAGCAGGCCGTTAGCGATGTTTGACAGAGCGTCGGGGCTTTCCCCTGCGGCAATAGCAAAGCCGATCATGGCCATGTTGTGCCACACTTCCTTTTCGGAGTCCTTGTCGTCCATGCCCAACATTTCGCTGAACAGTTTTTCATATGCCTTGACCGAGTCCCTTGAATTGAGGGTCACTTCTTGGCCAGTGGCCGTAGAAATTACTACGTCTGAAAACTTCGTGCTCTTCTGTCCAGCAGGACCGTCTTGCGTGGCTATATCTTCCAACGCGGCCATACTGTTGTCCGCGTTCATTCGGTTATCAACCGCTTCATCCGCTTTCGCCGCCGCCGCTTCCGCTTTCGCCGCTTGAATCCGCTCGATCTCTGCCTCCGCCCCAGCAGTATTGGGCATAGCAATCGGTGGTTCTTCGTATGGCGTCATCTGCATGCGTTCGTTGTCGGATAACGATCTGTTTCTTATCTCAAACAATTCCGCTTCTTGCTCGGCAATGCGCTGATCCTCTTGAGGGAATCGGTCTACAGGCTGCGCGATGTTCGGCTCTTGGAAACCAACAACGTTGTTGTCCGCGTTCATTCGTCGATCAACGTCGCTCTCGTCGCTCGCAATCGAAAGCCGATCCCTGAAGCTGCTCGACGCAACTTCGTCCATGGTCATTGGAATGCCAGTGCTGGTATCAATCCCTCCGAGCGGATCAGGGCTAAGCATCGATTCCGATGCCGTATCGCCCATTGGAGCATCAAAGTTCAACTCTCGGTTGTCGCTAAATGGTGCCATAGACTCTAGGCCAAAGTCGGGGATCGAAGGCGCATCCATAATACGGGCTTCGATTATAGACGATGGAAGGTCGCCGCCGAGTTGTTCTGCCGGAGCGCCTTCTGCGAACAAAGCCTCGTCTCCAGCGGCTATAGCGCGAAGCGAGTCCGCCTCGATCCGAGCCAACGGGTCTTCCTCGGGGTCCTCGGGGAAACCGCTCTGGTTAAACAGACGGTAGGCGTTGTTGTCGGAACCTTCCGGAGGGGCGTAGGCGTCTTGTCCAAAGTCTCTGAGATCTTGGGCTACTCCAAAAGCACCCCTGCTGAGTTCGCCCCCACCTGAAACCAGACCTGCAACGTCAGCAGCAAGTGCAGCTCCTTCAGCCACCAAAAGGGACGCAGTGCCTGCAATGATGTTCGCAGTGTCCAACAGTGTAAGACCTACGTTCTGTGCAATCTCCTTAACAGACGCGCCAGCTTTAGCCATATCGACGACACGCATTTGGTTTGAAACTTCTGCACTGATCGGTTGCGCCTGTTGAAACTCTTCAAGGCCCGTGAACTCTGGTGTTCGGAAAGACGGGTTCATGTATGCTTGAAGAGCTTCCCTGCGTTGTTGATGTCCGCTGGACATCAACAATGGCATAATGCCTGGGCTCTGCGGCTCCGGCATACCTGCTGCGCCCATCAAAACTCTGCCGCCTTGGTCAAACTTCTGTACTTCGCCCATCAGATCATCCGATGAAGCCATTATCCCGCTCATTTCGGCTAGGCGATTACGTGCGCCTCGGTCCACAAAGAGCTTTCTGTTCGATACGTTCATGGTAACTCCTTACTGGGCGCGATACATGCCGTAGAGACCGCCAGCAATTCCGCCGAGCTGCGAAATTGTACTTGGTGACGGTGTTGAGGCCGATGTGAATGTAGACTGTCCGATAGGCATACCTTGGTAGATATCTGAGTAGAAGCCAAGCTCCTGCATCGGCTGTTGGTACTGCTGATACTGGTTCGCGTACTGCGCGTCCAGAACTGCTTGCTGCTGGCCCTGCTCTTGCCCGCCCAAGCTCAACATTGTGTTCATGTCGTTCAGGTTGAGACCCTGCTGTGCTTCGCCAAGCTGTGCTTGTTGCATGCCCAAGGAGCCAAGACCTTGGCTCGCGTTTGATATGCCCGAACCAAGTGATCCGTACTGCCCAGCAATCGCACCCATCTGACCAGCCCCAGCCAGCCCCATTTGACCGTACTGCTGGCCCATCTGGCCAATTTGACCACCGAGACCTGCTGTTTGGCTCGCGCCCTGCATACCCATTTGAGCGCCCTGCATACCGAGACCTGCGCCTTGTTGCGCTGCCTGCATGCCCAGTTGCCCTGCTTGTGCGCCCATGCTGCCTGCGGATTGTGCGCCAGCGAGGCCCATATTCCCTGCAGATTGTGCGCCCTGCATACCCATCTGTGCGCCCTGCATCTGAGCTGCGCCAGCCTGCTGTGCAGCACCCATACCCATTTGCGCCGCTTGTGCGCCCATGGCTCCGGCTTGGCCTGCCGCCGCCATACCCTGCTGTGTTCCAGCGAGGCCGAGTTGAGCACCTTGAGCTGTGTTCGAGGCAGCTTGGTTTAAACCAGCGAGGCCGAGTTGTGTTGCTTGTGCTGCGAGATTTGCCCCCGCCTGTGTTCCAGCCTGCGCCGCTTGGCCTGCTTGGCCCGCCGCAGTCATGCCTAGTTGAGAGGCCTGCATACCAGAACCCGCGCCAGCAATTCCGAGTTGCCCTGCCTGCCCTGCCATCGCGCCCGCTTGGTTAACACCAGACAAACCGAGTTGAGCCCCTTGCGCCGTTGTACTTGCTTGGCCCTGTAGGCCCTGCATGTTTGCTGCACCCGCTTGGTTTGCAGCGTTTAGGCCGATTGTCCCAGTTAGGTTCGCCCCTTGGATCTGACGGCCCCTCGCCGCTTCGTACGCAGACTGCGCTCTTTGCGAGGCACTTTCGTACCCAGATTGCCGCAGTCCTGCCGCGGTTTTACCTTGCGTATCAAGGACATTTCTTGCAATTTCGGCTTGCGCAATTCCTTGGCGAGACCCGCCGAATGCTCCTGCGCCAGCCGCGCTTGCACCCAACGCATTTTGCTGTTGCTGCCCAGCACGGGCAACGTCTGCCAATGCAGAATCAATTACCGACTGCTGATACGGGTTCATGTAGTTATCGATGGATGAAGGATCAAACTCTAGCGCCGAACCAGAAAGAGCGTCGATGGCCGTGCGCCCTGCTCCACTGATGTCTCTTGCCGCACTCGCTCCCGCGCCGCGCATGCTCTGCCCTATTGCAGGTAGACGGCTCAATGCGTCTTGTCCGATCTGACGGGATGCCATCTCGGAACTCATAAGGCCTTCAACACCACTTTGCGCAGACGCAAGACCGTACTGCCCCAGCTCGTCTGCTGCACTGCCTGCTCGTAAAATGTTTTGAGCCGCGGTTTGGCCCTGCTGCTCAATCCGCTGACCGTATTCCGGCAGCTGCTGCAGTGCTCCAAGTCCAATACTCTCGGCCCGCTGGCCGTAGCCAGCGACGTTTGCTCCAGCGCCTAACGCTGTCTGCTGCGCCAAAGCGCCAATGTCTTGTATGTCCCCAGCCGAACCTACCAAAGCGTTTTGACCTGCGCCGACTTGTCCTAAAATATTCTGGGCTGTCTGCTGCGAACTATTAAACCCTGCGTTTGCAGCGTCAGTTATTCCACGGACACCGCCCGCCGCAGCCAATTCTCCGCGTTGAGCCGCCCCTGTAAGAGCGTTTTGACCGCCCACGGCCTGCTCCAGCACACCCTGACGGCCTAGAGCCGCCGCGTCTACGCCAGCTTGCGCTGCCGCTTGGGTCTGGGGGATTGCGTTTTGCATCTGTTCGATAGCAAAATCTCGGTAAGGCATGGCCCCACCAACAGAGCCCGACACCATCTGTTGCGCTGCCGCAAGAGGGTTATAACCCTGCTGCATAGTCTGTAGACCCTGCTGCACGCCAGAAACACCCTGACCAACAGAGTTTGCCCCTGCCTGAAGCATGGGTAGGTAGGATCCAACCCCGGATTGAGCCAGCTGCGTAGCTTGATCCTGCAGTGGAGTGCGGCCCGCAACCTGTCGGTTGGGCATCTGCAAATCAGCAAGCTGTTGATCAGTAAGATTACCAGAGCGGGCTTGGTATTGACGCATGGCCTCTTCAAGAATGCCCGCATACTCCCCAGTTCCGTTCCCGGCCATGTAGTTCTTCATCCACTCTGGGATGTCTTGAATTTGGGTGCTTGTGTTAGTTTCGACCATTATGCGGATCCTCGCTCAAATTCTCTCATCATAGCGTACATATTCGCAGCGCCTTTTTCTCTGTTACCATCTCCAGCGCCCTTAACAGCTCGCTCGGTCATGACAAACTCTCCGTCGGACAAAGCGGCTTTCTGAACAGGTCGTCCGTGTTGGTATATATCCGCGGGAATCGAATCGCTGCGTCCCGTTCCCGGCCCTTCCACGTATCCGCCCATAGCAAACGCAGTGGAGTAGTGATCGTATCCACGCGTCTCGTTCCGAGACTGAGCCACCGATCTATCAAACTCGTCCCGCTCTTCTGCCGTGTCGAACCTTCTGCCAGTGTGCTCAGACAAGAACAGCTCTTGGCCAAAATCACCGCTGGGGTTAGACAACTCTTCCACAGCTCCGAGGGCCGAGAGCCCACCATACAACATCATAGGGTTTCCGCCCATGATGTTGTCCATCAGGCCTTTTTCAGCGGCCTGTTCCGCCCCTGTGCTGGCCAGCTGCTGAATAGCCGTGTCTTGAATGGTCGCCGTAGCTGCACTCGCTAACTGCGGCGCTCCGGCCATTTCAGCAAGCCCGGCCCCTGTGCCGATTCCTAAACCGCCAATGCCTCGTGTTATTGCGCCGCCAATGCCGCTGTTCTGTACAGCAGGGCCAAAGAACTTAGCGCCGACACCCGCAATCAACGCGTTCTTGATGGCGTCCTTAGGCTTCTCCTTGTCAACGATCAACGAGCCCAGACCAGAGCCAATAGCGGAATACATAGCTCCGCCGCCAGGAATCAACAGTCCAGCTAGTCCCCCGAGTACAGCTCCAAGACCCATTACGACATCCCTTTAATTGCTTCGGGCGCAGTCACAGTGATGGTTGTGCTACGCGCCTCTATCCCCACCCAGCGCTGCCCACAGTCGGGACAGGTTCCGTCGGGGTAGCTGGCGATTTCTTCTGCTGTATCTACAATGTTTTCGCAGTGGATACAGCTAACTGTATCTGAACTGGTTGCAGGTTTCCAGCGGGAGCCGTCAGGCATTGTGATTACTGTCATGTTATAGTCACCGTTACTGTTCCGACAGTGCCCGTGGCCTGTGACCCACGAACATATGGGGCGTGTGTTAATGGAACTCTAACACACCCGTCATGGCTAAAGATAGCCCCAGGCTCTAGGCCGCTGTCGTCTGTTTGAAGATTTGTGAAGACGGAGAAAGTATTACGGCCTTCACCGGGGTTTTGTATTTGCGTCAAGTACACCGAGAACGACCGAACAAGCTCTGCTACATACTGCTGATCGTAGTTAGCAGGGGCAACAGGAAAGAATGGAAGGACTAGGTTTCGAGACATTATCGCATCCCGTCAGGCTGTATGTCTACTCTTGGGGACCCAAGACGCCATGTAGTACCTGTGTCGGTAGTTTCAATCTTAAATGCAAACGAGCGGCCTCTCAGCCGGACGTGTACTTGCTCAGTAAACTGCTCCACTGGAACAGTCGCAGTCCTCTCAACCAGTTTGGAGTTGCTTTGCAGGTAGTTTCCGCCAGGAAAGTTTCTCGTTTTCAAAGTCATCGTCGCCTGCGGAGTTTGGTTTGTACTGTCCCTGAAGGTTAGGTCCGGAATCATCCGGCGCAGGAACGCAAACTGATCGCCCTCGCCAAGATCCATCTGGCTGCTTTCGATGTAAGCGGTAATGCCCGAGGCAGGGTTTGTACTGCCGTCATCCAGACCCTGCTCTTGATAGTACAAAACATGGTCTGAGGCCGCTGCAACGGGGAGCGACTCAACCCCGCGGTCGAGCCAGCATGTGCGATTCATAGATCCGTAGTACCAAATCTGCTGCTGATAGTTGTACACAACGTAGCTGTCGTTTTCGTTGCTCGACGCTGACGGGTAGAACCACCATACTTCTGAAAACGCTGTGTTTGTTCCAGCGGTTACTTTTTCTAGCTGCGAAGAGTTAATGTTGCTGAACACAAAGTCTCGGACAGTGCAGGGCAGACGCTGCACTGCGCCGCCGTACACGTAGAACTCTTCCGCACCCATCCAAAACACGTTGTCTTCTACCGCAATCGCCGCCAAGGGGCTGGCGATGGTAATGTTTTCGGACACGGTGTTAATACCGAACGTGAACGGTGCTCCCAAAAACTGCATCGCGTGGAGCGATACGTCTGTAAACACCAGAACTTGCTGACGTGTTTCGACGGCTGTGACAATCTCGGAGCCAGAACCAAGGCGCAAATCACCCGCCGTGTTAGTCGCTGTAGCGTTCCACTCAGTCAAAGACGCTTGGTCCGAGAACCGAATGAGCAACGGGTCTTGTACGCCGGGGTCAAGCTCACTGTCACAGCCGAACGCGATGACGTGACGGTCCCGATCAGAGACAAGAACTTTTTTGGCTATAACAGGGGTCGTGTTAGCCCCAGGCAGAGATGCAAGCTCAACAGCTCTAGTGCCTACTCCGTTTGTCTTGTCCCAATAGAATAAATCACCGTCACGCACGTTGAGCAGCAAGTCTTCACCAAAGTTGTCATGGGACCATATACGCAAAGTTTGCCCAGAGGCGTCCAGTGAAGCTGCACTGCCCCACGCTCCGCGGCTCCAAGTGCCCGCACCCCAACCTGTACCTGTGATTGTCGTGTCCAGACCCGTGTTGATCTGGTAAATGCCCACAACAGAAGACCCACCGTTCCCACTGTCGCTTGTTGAAGCGAAGACGTACGCAGGGGACAAACCCGTGGTCCCCGTAATGCTGGGGATCGATGTTCCCGCTTCTCTAGCGTCAATGTAATAAGAGTTTACAGTGGAGACATAGACGACTTGATACTCTTGGTTTAAAACATCGGCGGTAAATGCATCACCCAATGTGACAGCGCCTGAAAACGTAACAAAATCGCTTTCTAACGCGCCATGATCAGCATCCGTGACGATAATCGTGGAACACTTAACCGCGGCACTTGTGCTGTGAGGTGTCGCAGTTGTCCCGCTAAATCCTCGGACGCACCCTACTAGAGTGTTGGCAGACACCGCGGCGTAGCTTATTGTCTCCGCGCCTATCTGAATAACACCCGTGTCAGGGAAGCCAGAGGTGCTTGTCAGTGGAATCGTGTTCTCTAAATCGTCAATTGCCGCCGACAGGGTGTTGGCTGCAGCGTTAAACGTAACGTCGCCCGCCGCCGTTGTTGTACGAATAGGCGTAATGTCGTTATAAGAACCACCCTCGTTGATGTAGTATTTAAGATGCGTACCAACTCCCAGATACCGATCTCCTTGCAGAGAGACCCACGGGTGCAGAGCACGGCACGTACCTAAAAAATAAGTGGAAGACGTCGGCTCCCACCCACCTATTTTCTCAGGAAATCCGAAACGGAACCGAACCTTGTCCATGTCAAACCACCCGCCCTCATTCGAGTACGACGTGGTCTCACGGTTGATACCGGGGCGGAACTGAAGTTTGGTTAACGGCATCACAAATCTCCTGCTGTTGAGTTTATACACAATATTTTAGTTTGCGCCAGTGTTTGCAAGGTGGTCGCTACTTACACCCACAACTGGATTTTTAGCCCAACTGGCAGGCTTGGGGTCGGACGCCTGCCACTAATTACACTACAATCTCAAAATGCGGCCCATCAATAAATGGCCTACGACCCTGTGAGCGACGCAAGTCAACATAGGCGTTCATGGCTTCTTCCATTGTGCCATCCCAGTCTCGGATGTCCTCAATGTGCCAGCAAGCACCCCAGCGCAACGGGACGCCAAGCTGTATTGCGGCCTCTTTCATCGCGTCGGCAAGGTCATCGTACAGGTTAAGTTCCCAAGACCCACGCGAACCGATATACGCCATTAGATCGACAGCGTTGCCCCCGATATGTTTTGAGTTCATTGTCTTGCTGGCCCCCTTGGCCACAAGTTTACGCTGCTCCTCAACTGTGCGAAGCCCGCAGATAACGCCGAAGTCAGTTTTCGTCATGCCGATGGCAGCGCGGACGACAGCGACTAAGCTCGCGTCTACGCCCTCAAGCCGACCAAGGCTGCGTTGTGATAGTTTGTAAGTCATTTCTTAAACCCCTTCATAGTTCTGATACCAAAGCTCGCTGCGATACTCGCATACATTGCCCACTGAAACCAGCTCGGCGCTTTTTCTAGGTTGGCAAATCCCTCGGCCATGTAGGGCTGAAGTCCGGGGATAAAACTGCCGATTACAATGGCGATGAAAGCCACGGTCCACGCTTCATCTTTCCAGCTATCCTTGCTGGCCTCAATAGCTGATTGCTCCCAGCTAATTTCACCTGTGGCTATCTTCATTTTCGTTTCAGCTTCAGCTTTCTTAACAGCAGTCTTGCCGTCAATCACGCTGGTTGCCAGACCGACAACGCTGTTTAAAATTGCACCAATCATAACTTAATCCTTCTTGGCTTGATACGCATTGGCACCAAAGAAGGCACCAAGTATCAAGCTGGTTGCTGGGAAGTAGATCGTGGCCATAGAGCCAAGGATGTCCGCCGCAGCGGGCAAGCCGATAAAGATAGCGCCAATGACAAAAAAGGGATAACCCAACATGCCAGCAAGCACCCACCAAATCATCTTGCGGGATTGGTCGCGCTGGGCGTTGTCATCTTCGATACGCATTCGGCGGTCTTGCATCAGCAGCTCACGCTCATCAATGTCCAAGACACCGTTGCCGTTCAAGTCATAGTCATTCATAGCGGTTTTCCTAACTCGTCAATCGCATCCCATGTACTGTCGATGTCAGATTGAAGTTGCTTTATTTTGGCGTCGATACCGTCGGTGATTAGCTCCGCACGCTCGACTTTACTGCGCAGGTCAAGCAGCGTCTTCTGCTGCTCAAGGATGCTAATCATCTGCGTACCGATCTGGGTTAGCTGCGTGTTTAGTCCAGATACGTTGTTGTCACCAATGGTTTGTTCCAGTGCTTGGATACGGGAGGTGGTGGCAAGGACTTCATTGACGGCGTCTTCCACACCCCAAAAGCGATTAACCACATCATAGCCATAGTAGATGCCGCCACTAAGACTGCCAAACACAGGAAGGGCAGCAGCGAGATATACTCCCCTAAACGTAAACCCGCCGACTTTAACTTCCGCATCATCCACCGTATGCGATCCCTGCTTCGTAGATGTCTTCGACCGTTTGGAAGTCAGCCTGTAAATAGTCATTCATAGACAAGTAGACTTTTCGGCCTTCGCTGCGCATAAACGACATCACTAGCCTGTCGTTTGCAGCGTTGTATGTAGCCGTTGCTCTCTGATCCACGCGCACGTTGTTGCGCCCAGCCCAATCGTCAGTCGCGCTGGTAAGGTTAGTGTTTCGTGATGCAGCCAGGAATCCAGCGGCCTCTTGGGCATAGGTCTCAACTTCAGCCAGTGCGGTGTTATACTCAGACACATCTGCGTCTGTAATGGTCATGTCAGAGGTATTGAGTGTGTCCTGCAAATCTTGGCGCTCAGAAATGGTGTCCGCATCTGCAGCCATTTCAGCAACAGCACTAACCGCAGCGAACGTAACTGTTGCCGCAACTAAACTGTCCACCGCCACCGAGAGGTTCTCCATCGAGGCGTCCGCGCTGTCTTCCAGCAGGTTAGCTGTGTTGTAATAGGTTGCGCTCTGAACATTTGAGATGGCCGTGTTGTATGCAGTAGCCATCGTTGCACTTAACTGCGCCCTAGTCACCGAGCCGTCAGGTGCAATTCCACCACGGGCCGCGTAGTAACTAGCCCCCGTCGCCAGTGTCCGAGCGAGATTCACCTGATCCATCACCGCGCTCGCCGTCGTTTGAAGGCTGGTTATCGTTTGCTCCGCCATTGATCCTGAAGCGGTCAGACAGACTAGGCTGGTTACGATTGCTTGCTTCCACATCGGGCAATTCCTTTCCAATCATCAATACGACGTCCCAAAACGCCTTATCTTGTGCGTACCCTACCACAAAGATACTCGGATTTGAACGGTATTTTTCAAACGCCTGTCTACCTATAAGCAGACGGCCTGTGCCGATTTCGTTGACTGGGCACGGGGTGTTGGCTAAAGCCATTGCCTTGAACACCCTCGCGTCAGAGCACATTATGGATATACCGGACACCTGAAGCCCTAGTCCGCCCACTGCTTGCGGGGCACCGAGCAATCTGGCGTCTTTGCGTCTGCCACATTCGAGGTCCTGAGTCATGCTGCCTTCAGCCACGCCAAATAGGCTGACTTGAAAGCCACGCGACGAGGGTATCAAACAAGAGTCGTTTCCACCGCCCCCCATCATAGTGGGTGCCATGGCTGTAGGAACAGGGTTGCCCATGACGCCCTGACCGCCGTTGTTCACCGTGCTGTTCGTGCTGTTCGTGTTGTTGCTGTCCACGTTGGATCCCGCACCAATGTTGGTGTTCAGGTCGCCATTAACGTCTTGGGCAAAGCATGGAGACGTTAGCAAGACTAGGGATATGACAGCGCAGTTGGCCCGCATTCCACCTCCAGAACGTCTCTAATCTTAGTATCAGCGCACAGCACAACAAGGCCCGCATCGGTAAAGCCCATTTCAGCAAGAGTTTCTGCATTCTTCCGGGCCTCACAGGTAGTCTCACCCATACACACGGAAGGGTAGAGCACGGGCTGGTTGACTGCAGTACATCCAGCTAGGAGCAATATAGCAAACCATCTCATCGCTCCATCAGCCGATCTATTTTTTCCTCAAGGCGGTCGAATTTATTCATAATCTGTGAGAGAACCTCAGAGCTATCAGCCTTTGTGACGTATTCTTTAGCCATCTCTTCACGGGTTCTGTTGAGCAGAATGGTGACGCGCCTTATCTCATCGTGCTGGGATTTAATCCACCACCCTAACCCGCTAATCACTGCGGCAAACACTATGTTCAAAAGCGCGTCCATTTCCATTAGTTTATAACTTCCGCATCGTCAGGCGTTTCTTCCAGCTCGGCCTTCAAGCGAGCCATGAAGAACTCACGACCACCTTGGAGTTGCGTCAGGTTAAACTGGGCGGAACCAATCTTCTGATCTAGTGAGCCGATGTGGTTGATGCAGACCTTCGCCTCGTCTGAGAGTTGGTCTTCGGTGTATTCGATTTCGTCAATCGTAATGATCGCCTTTTTATCTTCAGCAGTCATGTTGATCTCCTTTTCAGAGTGTTATGCACTTTCCTGTGCAGCGATATGAGCAGCGTAAGCATCTTTGACAGCCTGTGTGTGTACTGCATTGCAGATAGCCTGTACCTCTACGCCCTCACCTGTGATGTCAGCGTCAGCCTCTACCACATGCCGTGAGAAGCCACGGCTGATCTCTACGCCATCGCGCTTGATAACCGTGGCGGTCCTCACTTGGATTTGCTTGAACTCGCCTACGATTTCGATCTTGTCTTGGATGGTTTCTTCTGTAAGTGCCATGTTGGCCTCCTATGTTTATCGTGGCGTTGTTGCCACCTGACTACCCTGTGATCCAACAGGGGTGGTTACGTGGTTTCGTAGGTGATTGTCACAAACAAATCAGCAGCGGTTGTGGTTATGTCTTGAACCTTCATGCTGAGAATGCCAAGGCTGTCCCGTACATCTCTGAACACAATAGCTGCCGCACCATCCTCGACATTGCCAACGAGGTAATTTGTGAAGTTAATCCGCGTAGCCTCAACGGCTCCCGTGTTTCGAAAGGTGTTTGTCTTAGCAACGGCAGCGAAGGGTAAGCCAGTGACGAAGACGACGTTGCCTGCTGTCATGCCTGTTTTGTTGATATTCATTGCTTGAAACCAGACCGTGACCATGTTTCCGACCTTGGTATAGGTGCCGGACATTGTTCCAACTGTCGCCGTATTTCCCGCGCTTGAAGCGTCACGCACAACTGGGGTCCAAGTGCCTTCCTCGTAATCATCGAGCTTATTAGCTGCTACTGTGCCACCGAGGTAGACGCCGCTTGAGAGGTATAGGTCTTTGAAGCGTGCGCCTGAGAACCCAAGGTCAACTGCGTTATCCCGACCACTCCCGCCAACGGAAGCTACAGGGAAAATACTGTCAATCCCATCGTTGAAACGAATAGTAGTATCACCAGTGCCGATGTCTAAGTCACCACCAGAAGTCCCAATACTCCCCACAACATTGCCGTCTTTGCCGAAATCAAGAATATTACCATCGTCGGTCTTTCGGTTGAGGAAGGCTACAGAGCCACTTGCACGGCTGTTACGCAACTGACCGCCGCTGTTAATTTCAAAGCCTTGCGTATTGAAGTCAGAGGATGTCTTACCCACCAGCACATTACCTGACCCGTCAATCCGCATATACTCTGTAGTACCCTCACCAAAGGTTACCAAGTCTGCGTCATTTCTGCCAAACTGCATGTATCCCATCAAGACGGCGTCAACCTTGCGCTGAATACGGTGAGCAGCAGTCGTCCAATTTGTGCCTGTTGTGAGGCGCTCAGAAGTAAACTGGAGGAAGTCGTTGTTAGAAGTATCAGCGTGTAGTGTCAGAAGATTTATGTCGTTACCAGCGGTTCCACCAAGGATGGTATTGTTACCGCCTACGTAAAGCATGGCGGCTGGGGCGCTGCTGCCGATGCCAACATTTCCTGACCCGTCAATCCGCATACGTTCTGTTTCGTTAGTGCCAAATATTACGTCACGAAAAGCTGAGTTAGTGTAGATATTCATGCCATTTTCGTTCAGAGCAATAGCACCTCCGTAGCCATTCCCGTCGAGCTTTAGTTGACCAGACGCTGAGGCATCCATGTCGATGTCAGTGCCGCTGGTGGTGCTGATGATGCCATCCACAGTCAGCCCACCAGCAGTCACGTCACCTGTGAAGGTTCCGTTACCAGCAACGTGCAACTTTTCTGTCGGGTTTTGGACGCCAAGACCAAGACGCCCATTTTCGTCAATTCGCATGGGTTCTGTTATCGTACCACCTGCGTTCTGATAGAAGATGTGCTGTCCGTTGGCGGCACCATCTCTTGCAGTGTAAAAGTTGTTTCCGCCGGAATGATAGACCTCACCGTACTCGCTTGCAACGTCAGTGTCAGTCATTGTGATTTTTGGGTTTGGCCCCGTCAGGAACAAGTCATCGCCGATAGTCACGTCACCAGAGACTATGGCGTTACCAGCAACATGCAACTTTTCTGTCGGGTTTGTAACACCGAGACCAACGTTTCCAGAAGCGCTGATACGCATGGCTTCTGTTATCGTACCACCTGCGTTTTGCTGGAAGACGTGTTGACCATTAGCTGCACCGTTTCTTGCGGTATAAAACGTGTTACCATTGTTGTTTTGTATCTTGGTATTCTCGTCAGCTGCGTCATTATCAGTCAGTGTGATTACTGGGGTAGGACCAGTGACGAACAAGTCATCTCTGATATACACGTCGCCTGTGAAGGTTCCATCAACAGCAGTTACGTTACCTGTAGCTGCAATGTTGCCAGTTACTGATAGCTTTTCAGATGGACCGGTGTCTCCGATACCAAAGTTACCACCAGCGATAAACCGAGCGTACTCAGTGTGCACTCCACCGCCGAAGCCCCGAAAGACGATGGCCCCGTTAGCAGTCCCGTTGCGACTATCTAGGAAAGTGTTCCCACTGATGTTGTATAGCTTGGTGAACTCATCAGCAACATCGTTGTCGGTCAAGGTGATTACTGGATTAGGTCCAGTTATGAACAGGTCATCTCCGATAGTAACATCGCCTGTGAAGGTTCCGTTAACACCTGATACGTTACCTGTAGCTGCAATGTTACCTGTTACGGCTACGCCTGTGGCTGTGGTGGCGATCTTTTCGGAACCATTATGACTGAGCGTAACTGTGCCGTTAGCGACTGCTTTTATCATGCTCTCGTTTGGGTTGCTGTCTATGTGCTGGATGTTTACGGTAGTGCCACGGATAAACAAATTGCCCGTGCCAACCTCGTCAATAATGCTGTTGTTGCCATCATGGGAAATCTGCAAGTCATTGCCAGCGCCGAAGGTGGCTTTGGAGCCGTCCGCAAACGTAATGTCGTCGCCAGTGGATACCGCTAGATCAGTACCACCAGTCGTGTTACCAACAGCTAGAATTTCCGCGAGCGTGTCAACAGTGTCGACCTGCGAGTCGACGTAGGCTTTGATAGACTGCTGTGTAGCCAAGGCGGTGGCGCTGTTGGACGACATGTCGTCTTGGTCTAAGATGTCTGTAACAGACACCGATCCCGTGCCCGAAAGGTTGTTAAACTCAACCGTAGCTGCGTCTACCGTGCCTGTTACGGTCACGTCTCCACCGACTGTTACATTGCCAACTACATTTAACGCATCAAAATGAGCATTATTAAACACGTTAGCCGCTACCGCACCGGAACCCGCGCCATCGAAGTAAATGACTGCGGTTTTCCCAGCGGGGATCGCATAGTCGTTGGACGAGTTATACGTCCCTTGGAACATGATAATGCTGCGCGAACCGCTCAAACTGTTGCGGACGTAAATGATTTTCTCGGAGTCGTTTGGGGTCAACTGTACGAATGCCGTTGCCCCTAGATCACTGCCCGCAACAAATGTAACCATGCGGTTT
>Ga0208814_1000241_pt1 | contig 37233 bp, 50 predicted proteins | sample MalvirAntarct_55_FD_184253 | JGI IMG/M metagenome (GOLD analysis project Ga0208814, IMG submission 184253) | Marine viral communities from the Global Malaspina Expedition - Malaspina viral metaG Antarct_55 (SPAdes) (version 2) | ecosystem: Environmental > Aquatic > Marine > Oceanic | place... | reverse complement strand
TCTCGATGGCGTACCCTATAAAGTTATTTCCGTCAATGTGAAGACCATCTATAACGGTGTTTGCACCAGTTACTTGTATGGCTTTCTTGACTTGGTCTGTAGCGGTAATAACACCTGTCCCGTATATCCGACGATCAGCAACAGAGCTAGTCAGAGCTGGGGATGTTGTGGCATTAGCTATACGGTAAGTGCCATCAGGGAAGTATATTTCCGTAGAGGTTGTGTCCAGAGCGGCCTGTATAGCAGCCGTGTCATCAGTAGTGCCATCACCCTTAGCACCATACTGTTTAACGTCTGCTGAACCTCCAGACTGTAGTAAGGCAACTGTACCACCAGCTAACGCATGATCTCCGTAACCGTCTACAGCTTGAGTAGCTGCTACGATGTAATCTGCTGCACCTTCGTCACCGGAAGCGTAGTACCCTTTAGTGGATACTAGCTGCCCTGCGGTAAGCGTAGCAAGTTTTAATTGTGCTACTGTTTCAAATATCATTTTTGATTCCTTCCCTATGCCACCCTGACGTTATTACCTTCAAGGACTGCTGTAAAGTTACCTGCTGATGTAGAACCAGCGAAGTTAGCTGTTGCTGACCCTGTGGTCTTAACAAGATTCCTACCGCTTGTGTATACCTCAAGATCACCCGCTCCAAGTCTCCACACAAAAGCGGACGTACCTGCGTTACTAATAGCTGTTTGTATATTCTCTATATTAATGTAGCACTCGACACCTGTAACAACTGTGTCTAAAGAGCAAGTAACAAAGTAGGTTAAAGAGTCTGATCCTGTAATCTCTACATTGGATATAGCTATAGATAGAGGATCTTGCTCATACACTGAAACAGCACAAAAGCGAGTCAGGTTACCTGAACCACTTACTGAAACATTGGCGTTATTAACTCTTCCACCGTGAGCGTACTTACCTGCCTGTCGTGTACCGTTAAACTGTACAACCTGTGTAGGTACAGAACTAAGATACCGATACTCTGTATTTGTAGCGATACCACCGCCTACTTGAAAGTCAATATCTGGGTAACCGCGATCACCTACAATCTCCGGTACTTCTACAGAATTGCGCGAGAACTTAACCCCGTCAATGACACCGTGTTCCATCTGTGACTTAATGCTTCTACCACCGCAATTGTTAATGGCACCACCACTAATAAGGAAGCTCCCTTCAAATAACTTTGGATCCCCTACTATATCTTCCTCGGTGAAGATTCGGATACCATCTTGGTCAGCTTGGTATGTAGCATCTTCTGAATACACTCCATCAATATGTACTCGTGTAATGTCTACTCGCTGCGGCGCAAGACCTATTCCAGCTGATGATACGGTAATACCAGAAACACCTTGCGAACCACTTACCCCTGCCCCTGTTGCCATAGTGACGTTACGTATATCTACATCAACTAACGCTACTTTATCCCAAGCGCCCCGTACCCAAATACCATCTCCTCCAGTGAAGGCTGTGGTGGCTCTGAAGCAATCTCTTACATAGAGCTGACTAATGTTGGCATCGGCAAAGGAAGTGTTGTTGTAGATGTACGCACCTGAAAAGGCTTTCCTATCACAATCAATTGTTAGTTTACCTTGGATGTTTACATCAAAGCCAGCACCCGTTATATCTACAGCCCGTTTTATTGATGCGGCTGAGTCTACTGTTATGGTTGCCCCATCTGCTGTCCAGTGCAAGTCTGCTGTTAGCGTGACTGCAAGGGAATCCGTGATGCGGTAGTTGTCTGATGCACCGCCAAAGTACAGTGCTTTACCTGTAACACAAGCGGCTAGAAGGGAAGGTAGATCATCTGCTGTTCCATCACCTTTAGCACCGTACTGCTTAACGTCTGCCAAAGGACCCGCCTGCAACAAAGCCACTGTACCACCAGCTAACGCGTGATCTCCATAGCCATCAACCGTTTGTGAAGCCGCCACTAAGTAGCTTGCCCCACCACCATCACCAGCTACTGAGTAACCTTTGGTGCTGATGATCTGGCCAGCGGTTAGCTTAGCCAGTTTCATTTTTGCTACTGTGTTAAAAATCATTTAGCTTTCCAGCCTCAAGTTATCTTTTTAATTGTTAATGTGCTTTCGCCTGCTCCCATCGTAGCATTTACCGCTCCATTTGATGTTTCATTGCCCAAAGGAACTGTAAGAACGAGATTACTTCCGCTTCGCTCTACAAGATACCCAGCAATGTGTGTTGATGATTCATTGTGGTTTCCTGCCAAACGAATGTATCCCGTTGCTGGTCTAACTGCTTGCACCACTCCACTCAACGCAAACTTCGCGCTTACAGAGCTACGCTGACCAGCAGTCGATGCTATAAAGCTGTTGTGGCTTAATTCATAGATACCATCTTCGCTCAAAGTGATCGTGTATCCATCCGCTGAAAGAGTAAGCCAAGACGGTGTACCACCAACCGAAGGCGCACTGTAGGCTACTTTGTGTGCGCCGTTGTGAGCTGCATTTCCTGGTATTAGAAGAGGAGCTCGATAAAGACATTCAAGCATCACGGGAACAACAGCGCCGCCTGAGCTTACCGATGCTACGGCAGCATCAACATAATCTTTACGGGTTAAGTGACCTGCGGCTGTAGGCGCAACTGTACCCTCCAAAACGCCCGTAACCTTCGCGCCGGTATCAGTTGTCTCAAACTTTGCCGCATTGTTATAATATAGCGCTACACGCCCGTCCCTCTTAGCCAAAATAGCTGTGCGCCCGTTTACTCCCGCAGTGTCTTGCAAATACAGTAGAGTAAGGTGTGCTCCTACTGCTTGCAGCTTGTAACTTGCAGTGGCACAGCGAGCAGATATAGAAGCATTTGATCCCGAATTAATTAAGTTTACTGCCGTACCCGCATTAAAAGCACCTGTAGCTGCTATGCTTCCTGTGACATTTACACCACCAGGACTTGTCGTAACAGTGCTGTTTCCGTTGTGGTAAAGCACCGTTGAGCCGCCATCGGAAAAACTTACAAAATTCTTGCTGTCATCGTTGTTTTTTATACCACTTGCGCGGTAATTGGCTCCAAGGACGGTCCCGTAAGAGTCAGCAACTAAGTCGCCACTGATTGAAGAACTAACTACTGGATTCTCTCTGTCTGAGTTATCGACTGTTACGTTAGTACCTGCAACTATGCTATCGACTTGTCCACCAGCAGCCGGACTAGACCCTTCTGCGCCGTTACGCAGTAAAGTAATAGTAGAATTCGCAGGGTAAGATTGTGCCAACTCGATAGTAGTGTCACTGACGATAGTATAATCAGATGCTTGCAATCTTCCCGAGTCTACGTCAGAACCGCTTAAGTAGAATCCAGAATATTGTGTAGAGTAAGTACTAAAGACAACCGTCATCTGACCGTCAGTAAGTGAAGCCACCTCCGATACCGGAACACAGCCACTACCACCCCCCCCTTGCCCTGAGCCTTCAGAAGCGTTACGCAGTAAAGTAATAGTAGAATTCGCAGGGTAAGATATTGCCAGCTCAATAGTCGTGTCGCTGACGATAGTGTAATCAGATGCTTGCAATCTTCCCGAATCTACGTCAATGCCAGCTAGATAGAATCCAGAATATTGTGTAGAGTAAGTCGTAAAGACAACCGTCGTCTGACCGTCAGTAAGTGAGATCACTTCTGATTCCGGAACAATGTCGCTATTCCCCCCTTGCCCTGATATTAAGACCCACGAACCAGCCAAATATTGGTATAAACCAAACCCTGAACCTGGATTCCATGACGTTCCATCGGCTATCTGGAATTCGCCCTGCGCTGGTCTTTCGGGCTCTGCATACAACGTCGTGACAGGGTTATTAAGTGTGTCCATACGCTCAGAAATTCGATTTAATTCCCTGAACATGTACCGTTCTAATTCTGGAATATTTCCGCGAGGAGTTGCCTGGGATGGCTTATAAGTATTCATCGCTGACCGTCCACAAGGACATTAAAGTCCATACCGGACAGTTGAAAGTTTCCTGCATCTTCGCCTTCAAAGCGCCATGCTGGGTATCTTCCAGATGTTCTGACATCAACCTTGTAATCGTTTTCAATGCTATAAGATACTGGCGTATCCCACCTGACAGATCCTTCAGGAGTGTCCGACCAACCTACCGTAATATCAACTAAACCACTGCCTTTAATTTGAGGTAGGATTTGATCGATGTACTTAATATTATTGGTTGATGTACCCAGTGTTTTATCAAAGTCGAGGCCAGTGCGCTCTAAGCTGAACCGAACGCCTGATCCGTAAATAGTATCAAAGTCGTCAATTGAATTCGTCGAACCACTGATCAAATACGTTTGTGACGCAAGGCTTAAATCTTGAAGCTGCGCCCATGTCTCAGTTAATTGATCCCAAGTTACACCACTAGCTGACCAGCCCGCCCATGTAGTAGGAGTTGGTTGTATGTAGGAAAACTGCACCCGTCTAACTCCAGGTAAATCAATAAAACTCCATGTGTCATAACGATAACACCAAATGAGGGCTTTTGTGGCTTTGCCAGACCCTGATCCGTCTGCCTCAAAATAAATGATACATTCTTTGCTTGATGGCAAATGCTCACATTTTATTGATGTGGTATTGGTAGTGGATTGAAAAAGGAAATCCCTCACACGCTGATCAGCAATGTGCCTAACTGAATGCCCGTCGTGCGTGTAAATACTTGTACCACTGACGCAAAAATGAAAGCTATCAAACGCGCAGACAGAATTAATATTGATCAGTCCGTTGTCGCTGAACTTGCGAAAGCTCATGACAAAATTACCACCAATGAAAGACATTTCAAACGCGGCAGTTTGGGTATAGATAATGAACGAATCACCTAGAGTCAGACCATCAATGATCTCGCCTTCTTCTTCGGTCAACTCATTAGACCCTGCTAGGTTAGTAGGTAATACCTCCCAAGTCGCGGGAATTTCACCCGTTGAGCTTTCCGTAGACCATCGCACATAAGTCGGCAAATCTGTCCCAGCGTCATTTATATTTAACGCAATTAAGAAGTTTTTATAGGCCCGAATAATTTTACAGGTCGTATTGACAGGCCAGCTAGGTAGGTCTTTGAATAAAAGGTCAGTGCCTTCTTTAATCTGCGGATCACTCGCACCAGAATTATAGATAGGACTGTCGCCCCACACTGTAGATTGCCACGCACTTGCAGAATACCCACCGGCTTTTGAAACGTTTTGAGAAACGCCGCTCAAATCAATTTCATAGATAGCTGTTTCTGTCGCATAGGTGTAGGTCGGAACACCGTCTTTTAAAAAAATCTCACCCCACAACGGATCGGCATTAATCGAAAATCGCTGAACGGGTGACGACGACTTCTGGGCCGTACCGTTAAAAAATCGGACATTATTGACAATGTTGAATGCGTTGTCTTGAAGGTCGTAATTGGGTTTATCGGCAATTAATCCAATCAACCCCAAATCTCTTATACTGACAAATGCCATACGATCCTCAGATTGTTAACGTATTAGAAGTGCAATAGACACGGGCAGAAATAATGTCCGTTGTATTTGTTTTACGCCTAATGGAGTAATCCAAAACAACGGAATATGTAGATTCTGAGTTCGTCGTTGTCGCTGTTACTATTGTTCTAACGCTATCCAAACTCAGCCATGTGTTGAGCGTTGGCGTTGAGTAAGTCCCTGCCCCATCTTGTCCTAGCACTAAATTACTGAAGTAAATTTCATAGTCAGCACCAACACCAGCAACAATAGGACTGCCCCACGGGGTTATTGTTGTAGCGGGAGCGCCCATCACAGACCCATCAGTATTGAAACTTACTCTAGCAGATTGTGGGCCGGCACCCACTGACACAGAAAGCTGATCGGCTTCCAATAATTGAAACCGTCGCCACAACAGCACACCGTTTAAATAAGCCTCCGCCATCTCCACACCATCAACTATGACAGTAGAACAGGCGGTGCCGTCCACGTTAATATCGGCCATTATGATGTCGCAATATTTAGAGTGTCGCCGCCGGTAACCCAGATTTTTACAGTGCCGCCCGTTGTCTGCGTCCCGTAGGTGTCTCGTCGAATAGCTTGGTCGTTTGCTGTCGGTGAAGCCACATCAAACGTTTGGGTGTAAAGTCCTGCTAGATCGGCTTTTAACACCAGATTAGCTTTTACATACGCCGTTGTAGCCAAGCTGGTGTCATTGTCGCTGGTGCTTGGTGTCGGCCCTGTGGGGCTGCCTGTGAAGGCTGGCGACGCTAAGGGGGCTAATAAATTAGCGTCGGCTGCTGTTGTCAAGGGAGAGCCATTTAACGTTGCTGCGCCTGTGAACGCCGGAGACGCCAGGGGAGCTTTAGATGATATAGCGGCTGGTATATTATTAATCGCTGTATGCGTTAAAGTGACCGCGCCCGCAATCGCAGGAAATGACTGCTGTATATCGGCTTTTAATGCGCGAAGCTGATCATCACCCTGCCCTGCTGGACTGTTAAACGCAGGGTCATTAGGGTTAATGTCGGTAATGTACGTCATCTTCTCACCTCAGTATATTGCGTTCTTTGTGCCATCGACGCACCGGAGAATTCAGCCCGTCGTGCATCTGTGTTAGCGCTTCTAATACTTGATTCAAATTCACGCGACCAAGTTAGTCGAGCGTCGTTTTTAATGTACAACTCGGCCATCGCTAAACCGCCCCATAAGTAGATTTCAGGCAATGCAGTGAGAATGGGGTTGGTGTCTGCATCATTGACTAAAGTGCCGCTGTAGTCCGCGTAATAGATAATATCGAAGGTGTCTGAGTTATCGTTTAAGGGGTACTGATACCAGTCTTTATCCCTTAGCGAAAATACCTGAGTTTTACCAGTATAGTTTTTTAATCGGTTATAAAACTGACTAGAGATCGGCGTCTTGCCTACTCCCTTCATCGTTACTTCTTTCAGCTCACGAAAATCGCTGGGCAGTGCAATTACACCATCGACAGGCGTCAAACTGGCCTTCTTTAAATTATCCCGACAGCGTAGAGAAATTGAACTGCCCGTCGAGGCGACAAAACCTCGATACATACGGTGTTCAGCTTGCTTGATAAATTGAGGGATCGTGTCGGTTAGATCTTTGCGATTGATCCATCCGGCTACATCCGCTTTTAATTCTGCATACGTTGACATAAATGGCCTATGAAAGTATGTGAGCTGCTCGCTCGTTGACGCGAAACTTGGCGTAGTCTCTATCTTTGATCATCTTCTTCATGAATTCAGGGTTTCTGTACATCTCTGCAACCGGAACCCCAATACGTCGGGCATAATTTCTAATTGCGACTGGACTGAACGCCGCCAGTGCTTGAATCTCGCCCTGCTTTTGTTGGTTGTTAATTTGTCGGCGTGTCTCACACATTTTTAAATTATGATCAACGTTTTCCGTGTAACCATTGTAGAGCTTGCCGTTCTCAACCTTGAAATTAACCCTATTGCGTAAATTAGCGCGCTTGACTTTACGCGCCCACTCAATCGCTTTTGCTGTGTCGTTTTGATCACCATTTAATAGCATAAAAAATCAGGGGCCATTGCTGACCCCTCCTCGCTTATGTGTGGATATGGTCGATTAAACCACTAGCAAAAGTATTAAGGCTGGCAATAGTACACTCAACCTGCAAACCCCTTTTACTGTAAAAACCAGCCTCGCCCAATGCCTTCGACTCAAAAGGTTGTGCGTATTTCATTGCGACCATTTCTGGGTCCATCAAGATGGCCGAATTGGAGTCAATGAAATCATCCACAACCATTGTCAAAGTTCCCCAAGGGGTTTGGTAGACTTCAACCGCATTGACCAGCGTGGTATCCATAGCTTGATCACGACGACGACCAGCCTGCTCACCCGCCACACTCGAAACGAATTGCGCGACATCAAGAGCTGCTGCCACTGGAATCACCATGACCAAGTCTTTGCCGCCACCCTTAGTACGGATCTTCTGGTGATTATCCAACACTGACGCTTCGGTTAAAGTCCCACCAGCACCATTGTTTGTCGTAACCGACGCATCCAGTTGGTCTTGCAGACATTTCATCTGTCGTGCGACAGCGTTTGAACCGGCAGCACCAGCTTGTCGGCCTGAACCTACCGCTGCAAACTCACAATCAGTCCGCAATTCCACTGTCTTCATAGCGATCTCTTCAGCCATTTGGCTAGAGATACCGGCATTTTCGGCAGCTTCCTGAGAGCTAGAAACTTGTGCAGTCTCTTGCAAGATTTGCTGGTAGTTGGATAAACGGGTTGGCGTGTGTCCAGTGGCCGCAGGGTTATCTGCACCTTCAACCTGGGCATTAGCTCCTGCCGCGCGTTTCTCGATTTGCAACCACTCAGTCAATTTCTGATTGGCAGTTTGCTGTTGTGATAAAGTCATCACGGGGGTTTCTTCGGGCGAAATATCGCGCCACATTGTGTCTTCTAGGTCTTCCTTGAGCTGAACACCTGCTGCATCGTACTCTGTATAACTAGCCATTGTTTAAAACCTGCTTTAATCATAAGTTTCGGCCTTTCGGCCCCGCTTGTGATTGCTGCATCAACATTCTAGCTGCGTCTTTGGGTGACCGGGTTTTCATAAATTGATCGTGAGCATCCGTCATATTTCTGGTTGCGACGGTGTTAACTCGTTGACCATTTCTACGCTTTTCCTTCACGGGTTTCCCCGTTTTCTTCCTTGCGACTATTTCAAACTCGGCTAATTGTTTGGCTTGAGCATCTACTTTGTCCAACAACACCATTAATCGGTGATCTGTCAGTTTGTTAAACTCATCAGCCTTCCAACCTTCCTTGTCTGCTACTCGTCGCAATTCTGGATAACGTTTACTCCATCCGTCCTCACCTTCAAACCTGTCTTTGAGGATAGCCAAGCTGTGTGCTGCTCTTCGATGGCCTTCCTCGGCTTGATCACTCTCTGCATTATGTAGAAACTGATCGAACTGACCCTGCAACTGCTGCTGATTAGCAATCATTGCACCTTGTTCAGTTTTAGCCCTTTGATATTCCGCAGGATTCTCTTGTTGTAGCATCACCCAATTAACATTGGCGAACTTCTGCTGAGACTGCTGACTGATACCGAGCATGAAACTAAGTCCGGCGGCATAGTCGTCACGTTTTTTAAAAAGCTCTCCTCGATCAGCGTCTAGCTGGTCTTGAGCTTCAACACGAAGACGATGCTTTTCTTCACCAAAATTGCGGGTCGCTTCCAGTCCGTTTAACACTTCTTGGCCAGAGACTTCCTGACCGTCGATCATGTAAACGCCATCTGCGATAATCGATGCTGATAAATCTGCTTCTTCTGTGGCTTCAGTTTCTTCCTCTAGGGCATCAACCACATCGTCTTCAGTTTCTTCTTCATCGTGCGCTTCTAGCGAGGTAGGTTCGTCGGATTCCGTTTCAATAACGTCCTCTTCAGACAACTCCTCTTGCGGAGCCAAAGTCTGTTCTTCCATATCGGCAGGCTTTGATGACTCTACTAGTCGTTTTGCCCAATCGCTTGGGCTATGGATTGGTGCGGACTCGGCTTGAGTTTGTTCCACGTTTTTATCCATCATAGATTTCCTCTATTGTTAATGTATTTTACCATAAATTTTAACTATTGACATGTCTTCTGTTGACATCTGCTAAAGACACAGTTTTGCGCTGATTATCCAGCTTCAACAACAGCTCATTTAAGACTTGAGTCTTCAAATAACTCGTTTCTCGGAGTACTGATTCGTGCGGCTGGGAATTGATAATATCGCGCTGATACGAGTCTAAAAGGTCGGTATACGCGGTCATAAAGCCCCTATGTTGTAGTAGGCTTTCCGTCTGCTCCCGCACCTCCCGATAATCGTTTAGCTTTCTTTCTGGGTTGACGCCTCGCGCTTGCGCCCCGATCATCCACTGGCACATCTCCGCTAGTTTCGCGTTCTCCGCTAACAAGTCGAGGTTGTCGTTTGACTTGCTCATACAGTCGCCGCCGTTTGTTCAGCAGTGACTGTCGTGCTGCGTCCACGCCCTTCTTTTTTCTTTTTATGTAGGTGTCTATCTGATTCATTAGTATCTCCAAAGATTGAATCGTAATTGACTGAAAACTTAGCGGTGTCGCCGCCCCGTTGCCGACTTCCTTTGCTCATGGATTTTCCTCATTTAAAAATTTTTACGGTAAAATATCTAAAGCAGCGCCACCTGAGTCTTTCAATTGGCTCCAAATGCTTCGATCTGCGCCCATTCGCCGCAGATATTCCGTGAAACCTGACACGGGTGATTCACTGGTCATTAATCCGTAAGCGGTTAATAACGGGTTAGATAAGCCGCCCACAGCCATTGCTACATTGGGATCAATGTTTTGAGACGGTGTGGTGATTTGATTTAACTGTTGGGCAAACTGATCAAGCTGCGGGTGCTTGGCGTATTCGGCGTCTAATCGCTCCTGTTCACCTTGTTCGTCAACCCTTTGTAATCCCTGCAAGTCGCGTTGATTAGCGTCTCGCTCGGCCTGTGTGTACGCTGAAGCGATACCAAGACCACCAGCCGTTCCTGCGGCAATCCCAGCTAACAATCCAGGTTGTGCGGCACCGTAGATAGAGCGCAACAACTTCTCGTCAATAATGCCCTGACCAAAACCGTGATTCATGCTGAGTGATCTAATATCAGCCGAATCTCCTGTCAACTCCCTGCCGTTTTGCGCCATGAAAGGTCGAGCATTAATCTCATTTGTTAAAGTTCCAATACCCTCACCAGGGAGGCTTCCTCGGTATGTAGGATGGCCTGATTCCGAAGGGAGGGCCGCTGAAGTATCAATGCGCCCTATGTTTTTGATATTACCTTCAGGCACTATATATTGGTCCGAGGCTGTTGTTGCCGCCCTGCCCTCCGATATTGACATACCGCCATTAACTTCGCGGAAGTCCTTATCAATAATGTCTGCTACTTTTTTACGCGCCGGTCCTTTGACATCCCTAAATACCGCGTTGGCAGTGGGGTCAGAAACTCCCTTCCATTCAGGTATAACTTCTCGGATACGCTTGTCTAATTTATTAATATTAGCCTTGCTCATCCTTTCGCGAGCGTAGTTAACCATCGTATCAAGAGGCATTGTGGCGAAGTCAATTCCGGTGGGAGCCATCGAGTAAGGCAGTAGTAAAGGGTTTTCACCATACTGACGATATAGCTCTTGCGCTCTTTTGCTCATTGACTTAACAACATTAGGATCTGATGCCCACACCTGCCCTTTGGACTTAGGGTCGAACATAAAGTCCCGACCTCCACGAAGATCGACAGGGTTTATTTGTGTTCCATGTACCGAGGTAATTTCACCACCAGCAGCAGACCTATCTGACTGAGTCAACAGATAGGGGCTCCCTTCAAAGTCGTAAAGGCTATAATCTCCGCCCATATCCATGTTTCTTGGGGCTATAGATGTTTCCATACCCTCAAGAGTAGGTGTGACACCTTTTCGCACAGATCCGCTACCAACGGGACCAGAGAACCTTGCGTCGATTATTCTTTGACCACCCGCCGCCAATGGTCCAGCCTCTGCTTCCTCGCCCTGCATTAATGCGCCTATTCCTACGGCCCCAGGGACTAGGCTTGCTAGTAGGTTAGATGATCCTTTCTTGGCAGGGTCGAACTGGGCGTTTACTGAGCGAATGTTGGATGGGTCAAAGACATTAATCTCCTGCAATACATCATCATCAAACCTCCGCACTCCATCGTAGCCCTGCTCTTTCAGCTTATTGACATCCAGATCCATAAAGGGGTTTTCATTCACATCAAAGAAGCTTAAATCATTCCTGATCCTAGTCTGTAAGACATTAGGGTTTTTGCCTTTGTCTCTATTCCTATACTTCGATAATACAGCTCTCTTTGATGCGCTATCAGGGTTTGGTGTCAGATAAACGCCGCCGCCAAGATTACCGGACTCAGATGGAATGAAGCCCTCTTTGATATGTGCGCCTGTGCCGTGATAATAGTTGGTATCCTCATAGTCAGCCTTAGTTCTAGCCATACGAGAAACAAAGTCATCCGCTAATTTTGCTAATCTTCTACCCACCTATATTTACTCCCGATACGCTTGTACCTTCCTCAATCTTCCTTGTCTCCAGGATTATCTCAGCCTCATCCTTGTCCTGTTGATGCTCGAATTTGTCCTCATCCAACGATTGAGCGTCCGCTGACTTCACTGCGTCGTTATCGAGCTTCTGCTGACCCTGATCGACGCCCGCTTGCGTCTGCATTTCGAGGATCTTGATTTGTCGTTCCTGATATTGCTTGGCTTCCTGCGCCATCTCAGCTTGTCGCTGGGCTTGTTCTTGCTGCTGCTTCAACATATTGTTCTGAGCAGCTTTGTAAACCTCCGAATCGGGGTTTTCGATGTACCGACAAATATCAGTTTCACCGAGCTCCCTAAGAATTTCCGAAAACATGTTGAACTTTTTCTTGTCGGGATACATCAGCATGGCATCTGGATCTGCTGACAAAAGTTGGTGAATCTGGATTTTTGCCATCGCACTTCCAATAGCCGCCTCCGGTGTCATCGAATTCACCACCCGCATATTAGGTCGCATCGGCCATTCACTTGGAGACATATCGACCCAGTTGCCGTTTAATTCAACGCTGTATTTGCCTTTATCGTTTTGAACACCAATTTGATAAATCTTTAAATACAACCGCTTCATAAACAGTTCGACATAACTGCGCGTCATCAGCATGATCCGACGGTTAGATCCGTTGGTCATAAGCTGAATCATGTCGGTCGAATTTTGATTGCTTAGTGCCTGCTGATTTAAACCGCCAGCGACCCTCGAATATGATGACCGCTGTTCCGACTCCTGCTTCAACATCTCCGCCGTTTGAAACGCCGTCATACTCATTTGCGGTTGGTCAATTGAAGTCACTACTGGACCCATGCCCGCGCTACTTTCCTTATCGATAATAGCGCCAATGACGTTATCAATTAAATCTTGGGGGTTTCTCACATTGTCCAGATTCGCCTCACGCATGGGGTTATTCGTTCGCAGCGTGTGATTAATAATTGAGCGCTTTATAGTTGTGGAAGCAATTTGAATATCCATAACGCCATCTGCCTGGGACAATCCATCCCATCGATGACTTAGGGGGTAGGGACTCCACGTTAAATAGGGGAAGTCATCAACCAGCTCACCGGCTGCGGGATTAAAATCTTCTGGCAACATTTCAAGGTCGTTACCCTCTTGATCAGTAGGCCAATCCCACAATAGATACCGCTCAGAAAGCATTTTGAATTGGTATGTTCCATAACCTTCTTTACCCATCAGCTTTATATAACAGTTGTGAACTTCAACAGGCTCCCGCTCCGCAGCTTTCTCGTCTTGTGACTTTGTTGTCCATGTTGCGTCGTTAGAGTGCCTAGATAGGCTGTCTTGATCTTGTAGGCTGCTGTTAAAAGCTATTGCACTGCGGATTTCCTTTTCTAAGTGTGGGTAGTCTTCGATTAACTCACCCTTTCTTAAAACCTCGCGATCACTGGCAAACGTAAAGTCCTCGTCAGTCTCCGCTGTCTCATCCCCGAAAAAGTCTTCAGGCTTTATAAGTTTGAAACCGACATGAGATTTATCAGTAGTGCGAATAAATGCACCACTAAATACGGAAAAGGGCATCCCTTGCGGGTCTATTCCTTGCATTTGCGAAACTTCATAGACTTCTAAGCTAGGGTCTTGCAGTGAGGCGTTATAAGCCATTTCATTCATACCCATAAACGGCTCGATCCGCTCTTCTTTGTCCTCAACCCAAAAGTATTTAGCGACTGCATTCTTCGCCAATAGGCCATCGTGAAGGCTGTCAATCATGAATCGATAGCCGTTGTTCTCTTCAAAACGATCCTTCACATAGCGATTAGCCATCTTCGCAAGATCAACGTCAGTTTTATTCAAAGGCTCAAACTGGATTAACTCACGGCCTGCCGTCAGCGATTCCATAATTACTGACTTCGTACCTTCAACAGCGTCGAAGACTTCGCTCGATTGAATCGTGCTGGTGCCTTCGATCTCATTACCCAGAGGATTCAAGTAATACATGTTCATCGAGTCTTGGCGTTGTTGTGCCAACTCGGATTGGTTATACGAATTCGACGCTTCAACCTTGTTTTTCAGTATTGAAACAATTTCAGTTTCTGATTTTTCTTGGAATTCTTTCATTAAAACTTCCCTAGTTTGGGAGACATTCTTTTAAATGCCTCCTTCTTCTTGCCCGCGACACCGAATCGAGTTACTGAACAACCGGCATACCTAACCGCATCCATAACATCGTCGAATTCTTTTACGATCTTGCCTTTCTTGCGGTGATAGCGACGCTTTTCTTGCCAGAACTCGTTGCATGTCGAGAAGACTTTAAAGCGCCCTGTTACCATCCTGTCGTACAAGTACATCAAACCAGGCTCAACGTAGTTACTTTGAGACTCACCTTCATTACTGAACTTTAAGTGCATGTTCACGCCATGTTGTTGGGTGTACATATCTCGATACGTCGGGCCAGTTCCCCGCTCGTTATCCCCATCGTGCGGATAGATGACAGGCACATGACGACCTTTGGAATTAAACACTGTCGCATGCTGTGCGGAGATCTCATCACCACTACCGCCTTTGCGATACACTTCGGTTAAATAAATGATGTCTTGATCGGCGTCATAAGCGACCCATGCCCCTGCCGTGGGGTGAGTAACACCAAAGTCAATCGCAGCCACCCGTTTAAAGTATTCAGGGATCTCGAAGGGATCGCAGATAATATCGTCGTCAAGGACTGGATAGACCATGCCTTCACCCAGTACCGGAATGCCCTTTGAGCGCATGTCGTGCTGCCACAAAGGCACGTTAGATAGAATGTCCTTCTTGGCTTGCTCGTCCAAATGTGGCGCGTCGTCCCAAGTCACATTAAGAAGATATTGTGCGTCTGAACGATTCTCTCCGGTGTACTGGTTTACTAGCTCTGTAGCTCCATTTTCTGGGGTCATGGTCATCACCATGTACCCGCCTTTGCTCTTGTTGCCCGTAGTTAGCCGTATGGTACATTGCGGGACGATCTCGGCGTCTTCCGGTTCCTCGTCGATCCAAATGTAATCTTTAGCTGTACCCATTAGCACATGCTGTCCTTGGGTGTAGGAACGAAAACCTAGACTCGACGCTGCCCCAGAGGTATGTTTTACCTTCACCTCTTTGGCTAACCTGGGTGTACCAATGGCGGGAATATATGTGTCAATTAAGTGTTTTGGCACTGCCCCTGTGCCACTAAATCCTTCCTTGGGAACCAGGTCACCAAACAACTCTTTCTGGATAACGTCCCGAATTTGCTCACCAGATACCCCTAGCGCCCAAATGTCAGGAGGGAAATCAAATTTAATCCCCACCCAATCGGCGGGATACAAGCCCGTTAAGTGGTAGGCGACTTCAACCGCCTGGCTGTACGTCTTCCCCACTCGGTTCGCTGCCATCAGCATTCTAAATCGGTGGGTTAATCCTGCCGCATAAAAATCATGCTGCCACGGGTAAGGCTTGAAGAACTCCAGCTTATGCACATCCTTGTAATCAAGGTAGGCGGCAATGTCTCGCAGAACCTCAACCGACGCCATTAGTAAGCCTCCGGATCTAACCCTGCTGCTCGCAATCGTGCTTCAAGCTCTGCGCGGGTTTTATCCACCGCAGTAATATCGCCCTGTAGCTCAACCTCGCTCTGTTTGAGGTCTGGAAGGTATTTATTAATTAGTCGCATTTTTAAATCAGAGGCGATTTTAAGGCGGTTAACCTGCCCTGCATCAAGCACTTCGTCTAATCGTGATATTTTGCCAACCATATCAATCACATGCTCAACATGCTTTCCGTTAGATAACTGCTCTCTAAGGGCTTCCTGTCGGATGCGTTTGTTTTCGTTAGCGCGTGAGTGTCCTGCGGTTCTCATTCGTTATTCCTTTGGGCGAATGCGGTCCTTCCATAATGGAATTACCGTACGGTGGTTCTAGTTAGGGGGTTTTAAGAGGTTTTTGTTAGTTGAGCTTCTAATCTTTCCAAAACTACGAAAAGCAGATCTTCGACGGTAATGCTTGGTAAGTGTAGTTCTTCTCGTACTGCATTGATTGCAGAGACACCCGCGCTAGAGTCTAGTCGTATAAGCTCGATTTGAGGCTGGACGGATTTCAGCTTTTCTTGTGTTTTAGGAAAATTATCAAGATCCATTTTAAGTACCTGGGGTGTAGCTCCAATCCCATGTACCAGTGACCGCTGTAACATTGATCCTGTACATCAAGCCATAACCTGCGGTCAGAGCAAACATCCAATCTGCTGTGAAAGATGAATTGCCCCCAGAGTCTGGCAATTGAACCCAGTTGCCCTCGGAAGTTTTAAATTCTAAAGACGCGGTAATGGCTGTGCCACCTACGGCATAAATAATCGCGCTCTGCTGCAAAGAAAAACCATCTGCGCTAGGAAAAAATCCTGTAGCTGTAATTGTTGACATAAGTAAATCCTATTTATTTAAAGGTGTGGAAAGTATTGGCGACATAACAGAAGTTAAAATTGTGGATTGATCTAAAGCGATCGATTCAAGCGTCAACTCAGCATAGCTTAACTGCTTGGTAAGGGGACTGTAGAACTTCAACGGAATGACAATTGTCGTGTCCGCATCGTGCGTGTAAGTCCCATCAGCCGCTATCGTAAAGTACGTAGCAGGGGCTACCGTCAAGGGTGCTGTGACCTGCATGTCGTCTTCTACAGCGATCATGTTAGAATCGAACACTGAGCCCGCAGTAGTAACAGACGTTGCCACCATAGCCTGTACAGTCTGCTCAGAGGCAGAGGATGCTAGGGTTATAGGGTTTGAGTCTGTAGAAAGATCCGTGTTCGTTACATCTACATCGAGTGTATAGGCTGTAGTGCCTGCGGCAGCTACATCGGTTACTGTGTAAGGTACAGCGGCTTGCGGCACCCCTGCTGTTGGCTCAATCAGTACGTTGGCTGGAGTGATAGTTATAGCTGTAGCTGTTTGACCAGACACTGCTTGAACTACGGTGTTACCACCGGTGAGAGAGAGATCAACCGTAGCTGTATCGAATCCTGTACCATCGATGGTATCTTCTACACCGTCAACGAGTCCTGCTGGGCCTGTTATTACTGGGCCGGAGGCTGTTAATGGATTATCACTGGGATCACTAGACACCGTTCCAGTCTCTAATAGAACTTTTGAACCAACTGTGTCCGTAAGAGATGCGCCATCCATAGGCCAATGAGATGTTAGGGTTCCTACTGATATTGTACTTGGGTCAGCCCCACCCAGTACCGAGGCTATATCCGGAGCAGATAACTTTGCTGACCATACAGCAACCTGAGCGATTTTCCCTTCTGCCGCGAAGGTTGTTGACCCATCTATTCCTACGTATAACTCTGGTGCGCTCTCCGTTGCTATTGCTCCATAGTAACCGCCTGTGGCAGTTGATTCGCCAATCATATCTATAGTTGGTCTTCCACCATCGAAGTGGAAAAGTACAGGAGTCCATACAGCATCAACAACAGCGGTTGTTGAGGTTATGCTGGCTCCATATTGCTGATTACCTTGCGCCTTGAAAACGCTTGCAGGAGCTGCCCCCGAAAAATTTGTAGAGGCAGTATTAGAGTACTGGAATATAGTTCCGTTTATATCAGTCCCTGTAGCCTGCTTAACCCATGCAAGAACACTACCCCCCGCGCTCATTCCGAGTGTCATTGACCCACTTAGATAGTTAGCCGATGTTCCATCAAATACTCTGCTCATTACCCTGCTACCTCCGCGCCGTGAGTACCAAGATAACTAACCTTTGATGCTCCTGTTAATTTCATTGATGCATCCAAATATGTGCCTGAGTCAATATTATCAATATCTGTAACTTTGGCGTCAGCTACCGCAATAGACTGTGTTTGTAGGATGTTCTTTGTATGTATTTCTTCACCGTCAGCAAAGTTAGTCATAGCCGACCCTTCCCACACCAGCCTTTGGTTTAGTGAGTTCCTGTAAAGCCATAAATTCTCTACTAGCCCGCCATCTATGTTGTTATTGAATAAGTACACAGCACCGTTTCTGCCTGACGTTATAGGATTAAGTACTGTGCAGTAGCTCACCTCTGTGTTTGTGCCGCCGTTTTGACACATATACCCGACACCACCAATACTTGAATTCCATGTGTTATTGTCCCACATCTCAATATTCCTGAGTGTTACAAAATCAGGATTATCTTTTATAAAAAATGCAGTATGGGCTGAGCCATCGGTTGTTATTATGGCGGCATCGTGAACATTGAAACCATCAATAACCGAGTAATTCCATTGGTAACAATCCACAAAAATACCGACAGTCCCCGTGGCCTCACATCCTGTTATTGATATGTAATTTCTCGGGTTGCTATTGAAATACATCGCAGCCGTATTACCAGCCCCAGCATTAAATGGACTTCCTTTGAATTCCTTGAAAGTAAGGCCGTGAACCTGCATCCGGTCATAGCCGCCTATTGAGTTAATCATATAAATTGGAGCAGTTCCGCCACCCGGGCTATACGCAGCAGCATACTGGAAGGTGAAACCCCCTAAATACACGTCATCTGTGCCAGTCCCTATAACCATCCAGCCTTCATATTCTTCTACGACGACAGTTTCGCTTGGATACCCAAGCCAAACCAGAGGGTTAGTATTTGGGTCTAACCTGAAATTACCCCCGTTTGTCGCCATTCCATCAAGGGGTATTGTTCCCCCACGTAAATAAACACGATAGCCTGCAAACTCTGTAGAAGAAGCGCTGTCACTATGAATTCTCCCTACTGTTTTAAAGGGGTCATCTATTGCGCCTGTACCTGTGTCATCCGCAGCCAATGGATTGACAAAAATCCAACCAGCAGTTCCTACTGTTAGCGTCCATTCGACCTCTTTTATTGAATTTAATTGGTCAGTAACCCGAACCTTTACTGTGTGAGATCCCGCTGTTGGGGATGCCCAGTTTATGATCCCATAGTCAACAGGACGGGTAAGCGCATCGCCACTAGCAACTAAATCCTCGCCAATGGTCATGCCAGACGGGAAGGTTATTAGCTCATAATGGAACGGATATGCCCCGCCCTGTACTGCGACAGGGATAGTGTAAGGAACTCCGGTATGCTCGTGCCTATAACGCGCCCATGTGTTTGTTTCAATCTCAGGACGCGGGTGGACAATTGTCATCCCCATCCCTGTACTGACATAGTTACCTGCTGGCAGCTTCCAGTCACCAACAGAAGGATCAATCCCCCCTCTAGCACCACCACCCAGATCATACTGGGAGTGAGATACATTACTTATTACATTCCCCATTAAGGTTTCTTCCCAAAGTTATTCGCTATGTGGCGACCACAATAGAACCCTATCGCAGTGAGTGCGGGTAAACTCATCACCTCCACAGCGTGTTTAATAGCCTCTGTTGGAAGAGAAAACAGCTCTGCTACCACGCTGCCTACTGTCAGGAAAAGCCACACATAGACAACAGGAAGGCATATCATCCGCCGGCTAATCGATTGCGCAGTGGATTCGTTGGCCGCAATTTTGACAAACTCCAAATGCAAAGACTGAAGTTTCTGGTTGTAGTCAGCTTTCTCCTCTTCTGTGAAGAAAAGCTTGTCTAAACCGGAGATACCGGCGTCAACGACTTTGTCCACCGATTTTGTGTTGCCAGTTACAAAGCTAAGAAAGGCCATCGTTTAATCCTGTGGGTCGTACTCAATGTGAATATGGTCACTTTCAAGCACGACATCAAAGTCCTCACCCAGCGCCGCTGAAATGTCATTAGCTACCGGCTGCCGCATGTCTTCTTCTAGCGTCCAAATTCGACAATCGAAAGCATAGCCCGAATAGTGCAAAGAATTCCCCATGTGCTTGGAGTCGTTAACGCTAGTGATCACAAAATCTGCGCCCGCTTCACGATAAACTTCTTCAGCAACGAGCATTCCGAGCAAAGCCTGGGGCTGTAAATCCGCTAACTTGACGTTATTTTTAAGTTTCATAAAACCGCCTATCTATCATAGTTTTTTTGAAGTAAATCAAGAATTCTGTTGACGGTGTCTTTCAATTCTGCGATTTGACGACTTTGTGCATTTTGTTCAGCACTAGCCCTGGCTTGGTTGACCTTGATCTCAGAAATGTCGTCATGGAATTCATCTTGCTCTTCATAGAGCTTGATAATTTTTTCGCTCGATATTTTCACATCAGATGCAAGTGCCTGATACCCAACCCCGAAAGCCGCACTCATTGCAATCGCCCAGGCCATAAACTCAAAACTCAATAATTTCGACAGCTTTTTCACATTCGGATCTTCAGTCATACTTTCTCACAGGCGTAAAAAAGGCCACCTGATAGGTAGCCTTTATATTTCTGCCATTTCCGGCAGTTTGATGATTTTACCCTATAAAACGTTCGGCTGTCAATATATACAGCATGGATGGATAAACAGTGATTAAACCGGCAATAGCCACTTGTCCCTTTTCAGGCCGAGCGCCAACAGCAGTTCGTCTTTGCTCTTCTCGGATTTTTTCCATTCGATATTATTCCAATAAAACACCAAATTATTTGCCCCGATCTTGTAAAAACTCCCATCGAGTGCGCCGAGTGATCCTTCAGGCCGCTGCCCATTCCAGTTGTACATACTTCACACCCCTAAAAAATCTTTGGTTATGGTCAGTAATTGTGGCCGTCGTTCTCGCCACACCTCCGAGTACGTTGACTTAGCCACCCCTAAAACCTTGGCATCCTTCGCTTGGCTTCGCTCACCCACGACGTAAGGCGACAGTGCAATCTCCGCTAACTGTTCCGGTCTGTCACACTTCCACTCGTTGGCGACACAGTGACTTGCGATAATTGGCGTCAGTGAGTTGATCAACCACTTAATCGCTCCCAGGTCGCCTTTCTGAGCCGCTAAAAGTTCTCTTTGATTCAGAGGCGCACCGTCCCTATTCATCCGAAATTTTGGCACACGGCACCCGTTGTGGTTCCTGCTGGCCGTCCCATCCGCCGTTCGTCCTTCCGACATCATTAACTCTGCTCGTTGAACTCGTCGCATGTGCCAATTCCCTGTTATACCAATCTGCCCAAAATTCAAAAGCCAACCATTTTTTGGTAGCCCTGCGCTGTAATGCTCCGCGTTTAAAATAATCAATACAGTGTTCGTTTTCCATCATCCCACTACCCTAAATTGGTGATAAGTAATCTGGTCTTTGAATTCCTTGGACATTTCAGCCAATTCATCCCGTGTAAATTTTTTCGTCTCGTTTTTCAGCGCGTGTAATTCATGGACAAACTCTTTGCCATACATATCAATCATGAATAAAGTGTACGGAATCGGATTGCCTTTGAGATATCCGTTACACCCTTTGCATTGCGGCCAGATATTTTCTTTCATCAGCCGTGTCGCAGTGTATCTGCGCGATACAAAATGCCCGCCGTCCAACTCTTTGTAGTGCTTAGTCGTGCCACACGTTACGCAACTGCAATACCCGTTATCGTCGGCATTTTCTAGCCGTACCAATTTTTGCAGTAAAACTGCTACGTCTTCGGAAACTTTCGCAATTGATTTTGTTTTCTTGGCCATAATTAATCTCGCTTATACCGAGCAATCACTTCCCATGCCGGCTCTTTTTCATGCAAAACACTTTTTAGGATTTCAATGATCGCCCATTCTGGCTCAAGCACCCCGTTAATTTTTCGTGTGCTGCTTCGATGGATAGCTTTTTTTATCGTTTTTGGCCTAGCAATGAACATCTTAAAAGTTCCTTTCGTTTAAGTAAGAAAAATCCACACCTTTTTGGGTGTAAACGTCTAACAAATTGTCGATATACCGAGAGCACTGCTTTGTTGTCATGATTGAAGAAATTGAGATTAAATTCATGGCCTCGATTTTGTCTTCATACGGTAAAGGCCGGATGCACTTATCGTAGATTTTCCGAAAATCTTCAGACTCGTCACGAAGAATAGGAACCCCAACGGTTAACTTGCATTCATTTCGTGCATGGTCCGTATCGCCACCATTCAACTGCTTGCCAATTGTCGTGTAGATTTCAAAGGCCATGCTGTTTTGTGTCGCTGTGCGGTCTTTACCAACGACCCATGAGAATTTAACCTGCCCGTTCTCCTCCACCAACGCGGCGGCTTTCTTCAGAAAACCGGACAGTGTGTCGGGAGAAGTAACGCGCCAGTATTCACCCATTCTTTGCCACCACCCTCATTTCGTTCTCCTGTAAAACTGATCATTTGAGATGCTCTGACCAAGCCGCAGTTCTTCTTCTGTTAATCGGAAAAGAGAATACGCTCTCTCTTTTCTCGTTATTCGCGCTAACAATTGCGCCTCTTTTGCATCCATGGGAAATAATCTGTCTGGCTTTAACATTTTTTGATAACCTGCAAAATTCGACGATTATTAACGCCTAGTGTTTCTTTAATTGCTTTATCGCTCTTTAATTTCTTTACGTCCACCTCATAACTGACTATTTTTCCGTCACCGCGAAGCAAACTATCGATAAGCTGGCAACGATTACGACAATCTCGCTCTGCGACCTCCTGAAAAGTTATCATTTTGGAGCCCTAAAAATATGGTGAGAATTTTTCTTATAGTCTTCAATCACGGTGCCGTCTGCGATTAATTTATTAACAGCGTCGCGTATATCTACCCAGCAAATATCGATTTTTTCCACCAATTCTCGTCGTGTTATCTTTTCACTTTTCTGGATGACCTTATTAATTCTGTATAAAACACCGACGTAGCTTCTCTTTCCGAAAAATGGCGTTGTTGTTTTTTTTGCTACGTTTCCAGACAAGCAACCGTTAATTAACTTACATCGATCAAGAGCTTCTGCACTCTCCGCCGATTCGCTGTTATGCCTCATAAATAGCTCCAATTTGCTTGGGCTGAATAATCGAGTCGGCCCAACTTCTGTCGGTTAAATTTTCAAAGGTTGTTTTCCGCTCCTTGGCAAGAGGCGCTCGATGGGTGATCGTGTCTTCCCACCGTTCGCCGTTCAAGTAGGTCGTCGGGTGCATTTCTGCAAAACCTAGTTGATTTGATTCAAACCGAGTTTTCACATCGATAATGAGTTTCGTTGTGAAGCCTTTCGGATCGGGCTGTTTTTTTAAAAGATTGTTAAATAATTTCAGAGATTTCTTTTTGTTGACCTTGCGAATTCCAGACATCCAGAACTGTTTAAATAATTCTGGGTCAATCGCAGATTGATCAAGTGTTTTATTCTTTTCACTATCACTCTTACTATCACTCTTACTATCACTATCGGCTTTTTGGGGTTTCTCTGGGTTCTTTGGGTTCCCAGATAACCCAGTGGGTTCCATTGGTTTCTTTGGTCTACCACCCCTGGAGCCGTTGAGTTTGTTGCGGTCCACGATGTTTTGGTATTTATTTTCATCGCGCATGAATTGGTTTTTGAATGGCGAAAAAGCAATTTTGATGAGTGCATTTAGCTCAATTTGACCTTCGCACTGATACGCTTTTATGGCTTTAAATAACATCCCAGCCTGCTCATCAGAAAGATCGTCAAGAACATCCAGGCTGTCTTTGTGAAGAATAAAAGATTTACGCATTATTCAAATCCTCCATTTTCTTCTTCACTGTCGCGAAAACAGAAACCTGCCCGTCGTGATCAATTTTAAGTAAGCAGTTGTCGCAATAATTTCTATCGTGAATTTGCTGGTCGCTGGTTAATTCAAAGTCGCATAACTTGCAATGCATTGAGCTTTTTTCTGTGGTAGTATTAATTTTCATCTCCCTGGTGTGTCCGGCCCGCGTGTTCTAGCACTGGGCCATTTTTTTGTCCTTTATTTCTATTTGTTATTTTGTGTCTTTTTTTTATCTATAATCGGTATTGGCGTTTTATTGACAGATACCGATGACAAAGTGCCTACTGATCACTCAGCATTCAGGCCGATCGTCGCAGTTGTTCTCCATAAATTTTTTCGATGGTCTTTCCTAGCCGATAACGAGGCTCTTGCCCGTTAGCAATCCGCCAAACTTGCGCTTGGGAAGTACCAGCAAGTTTCGCTAATGCCAGTTGTGATAGGCCGCTGGATAATAATTCGCATGTCATTTCGTTAATAGATATCATGAGCTTACAATAATACGATAACGTTTTACTGTCAATACGAAATCGGATTTCATTTGTCCGGCCTGTTACCGGAAACTACGAGAATGAAAAAAATTCCAGTTTTAACGATCACCATTCCCCTGCTCTTAGGATGGAAAGGTCTTAACGACACCTCGCTCGCGGATGCTATTAATCGCCAGGCTAAACGAGATGTTATTAGCCAGACGGCTATCTGGCGGATGACTAGTGGGGAATCCAAACAGCCTAGAGACTCTACAATAGAGCCTGTGGCGAGTTATTTTGGGATTTCAATCGCGCAGCTTAAAGATCAGAACTATGTCAGATCCTTGGTGGCGGGCGCTCCTGCCGGCGTGACTGATGAGATAAAAACTAAACTCACTAAGGTTTATGACGGACTCGCATTAAAAGACAAAGAAGCCTTATTGCAGCAAGCGATACTGCTTGATCTTGCCAGCCGCAACTCATAAGAAATTTCCAATAATTTAACCTGATAAACCCTGGATAATCTGTCGTAAATCTCAAACAACTCTTCCTTGATGATATTTTCTTGATCCATTTTTTCAATCCTATTGCTAACAAAACATAATTTTAATAAAAATAATACGATACCGTGTTGACAGGATGAATACAGTTTCGTATTATAGGGTCATCGGTAGCGAGATCAACCCCGCAACTGAAGATTAATTTACATGAATATTTAGATCAATAGGGAATTACCGATATTTAATTCAGGAGAATAGCAATGGTATTTATAGCGACGTACACAAGCGGTTCTGGTGATCCTTTTGCCGCTGACACGCTTGATCTAATATTTGAGCATTTAGCCGATATTAGCGGTGGCCGCCTGGTTAAAAGTCTGACCGATGGCAACGGCAGCATCGACATCGAATGGTCCGATGATTGCGACAACGGCTTTCACATTTGGGTCGAAAAAGGCGACTACCTAAAATCAAGCGCAACACTTCGCGCTGAACACAATGAGAGGGCCGCGTAATGGCTATCGAAGCAACACATTTGATAAAACCAAAAACCGGCGTATTCGCTCAGACTACCCATATCACAAGTAACGGCGCTAATTTCTTCTTTGTCGCCTCTGGTTGGGGACGTAACGCGGGCATCCAACTTCAATGCAACACCATTGCAAAAACTTCTGACGAAGCCGAGCGAAAATGGAACGACATCTGGCGTCAGCCAGTAAGGGGGCAAGTATGAACACGAAGCAAGCCTTTGAAAAAATCCGGCTATCGGTCGCGGGTAATGGTACGGGTTGGGCCAGAGAATACCGCTGGGCCTCTCGGGCAGAAATGACAGCAGCTCGTCGTGTCGCGCAGGAAGCTGAGTTTGCTCAACGGAAACTTGATCTTGCACAGCGCATGTCTGACAAGCGCCAGCAGCGTAACGCAATCAAAGCGGGCGAGATTTATAGTAAATGCAAACGAGGCGTACTGTAATGAATAAATCAGAAGAAATTAACGAGCTGGCCACTGCTCTTGCGAAAGCTCAAGGTTCCATTACTAACGCCACCAAGTCATCGGCCAATCCGTTCTTTAAATCAAAATATGCGGACCTGGCTGAAGTCATCAACACCGTCAAACCCGTGTTTTCGGAGCATGGTTTAAGCGTTACCCAATTGCCAGCGTATGAGAACGGTCTAGTGAGCGTTGAGACAGTTTTAATGCACAGCAGCGGTCAGTGGCTCTCTTCTACTATCAGCTCACCCGTGGCCAAACAGGACGCGCAGGGGGTTGGTTCAACCATCACGTATTGTCGTCGGTATGGTTTGGCCGCAGTCGCTGGTATCGCCCAGGAAGACGACGACGGCAACTCCAGCGTTGGAAAGCCACCGGCTAAAGCCGTGGTAGCTACTGAAAAGAACCTAGCCGATATTCGGGAAAAGCTCGCTCAGACGGACATTAGCGAAGTTGATCTTTGCCAAAAAGTTCGGATAGAAAAACTCGCAGACCTTGAGCTTTCAAGAGTCAAAGGTTGTCTCGATTACATCACCGAAGCAGGAGCAAAAGTCGCATGACGCAATCATTAGCACAAGGCTCACAAGCATGGTTTGATGCGCGCAAAGGTATGCTAACAGGTTCACGCGTTGGCGCTATCCTTGGACTTAACCCTTACTCAAAGCCCGACGATGTGCTTCGCGAAATGATCCGCGAGGCTCATGGTGCGGAGCGTGAATTCGTGGGCAATATCGCTACCGACTGGGGGAACAAGCACGAAAACACCGCTCTGGCTGAGTACGAACACGCCACAGAAATAATGGTCATTTCGACAGGCTTTTACGCCCATGCTGAATTTGTTTGGCTAGGCGCGTCGCCTGACGGCATCATAGGTGAAGGGTTAATTGAGGTTAAATGCCCTTTTAGCCAGAAGATAAAAACACTGGCTGAACAGCCCCACTATGCTGCGCAGATTCAATTGCAGTTAGAGGTGACTGATAAAAGCTGGTGTGACTTCGTAACATGGACCCCTGACCGATTAGTCATTGAGCGCGTTGAACGAGATAGGAATTGGTTGACGGATAATTTCACTACTTTGTCAGAGTTTCACGAACGCTATCTGCGTGAATTAGACAACGAAACTTACTTAGAGCCCCTCGTTCTCTATCGTGAAGATGATGAATGGTGCCAGGCGGAAGCGGATTACATCAGCGCCAAGAACGCTGTTGACGACGCGCAAATGGCGCTGGCTTACGAGAAAAGCCGACTGCTCGGGATGACGGACAAGAAAACCCGTGGCCCGAATTTAATGGCCTACCCTGTCGTTAAATCAGGCAGCGTTTCATACTCAAAAGCTATCAAGGAATTACTGCCTGACGCAGATCTGGAACGCTTCAAAAGTAAACCATCAACGGGCTGGACAATCAAATTACTTTAAACCACAAGGAAAAATGTCATGGAAAAAATAGGCGTAAGTTTATCAATCAATGTTTCTCAAATTGAGAAAGGGCGTTTGTACGCTGGCAAAAAAGGAAAATATTTGGATTGCACTGTCTTTATTGACCCTGTCGCTGACCAGTACGGCCAGAACGGCATGATCACCCAAAGCGTTTCCAAAGAAGAGAAAGCGCAGGGTGTTAAAGGCCCGATCTTAGGTAACGCCAAAATCTTCTGGAGTGAAAACGGTCAGCAACAACAGCAACAACAGCAACAACCAGTGGATGATTTTGTTGGTGACGATATTCCATTTTGATTAAACGAATTTCCTTCTGAGAGAGGAAATACTGCCCACCACCTTCCCAACCTTCGACAGTCGGCATGGTGGTGGGCTTTTATTAAGGTTTTTTTATGATAACGCAATCACGATTAAAAGAAGTTTTAGATTATGATTCCGATTCTGGTTTTTTTATTTGGAAGGTTTCGCGCGGAAGTAGTCGCGCCGGTAATGTGGCTGGACATCTCCATACAGAGGGTTATATCCGAATAACAATTGATTCACGTTTCTACTTTGCTCATCGGCTGGCTTTTCTCTACATGACTGGAGCATTTCCAGAAAACCACACCGACCATATCAATGGGCTTACGCATGACAATCGCTGGGGAAATCTTCGTCCCGTCACTGCCTCTGAGAATCTTCGGAATCAGGCTAAACCCAAAAATAACACATCGGGGATAACTGGAGTTTCCTGGGATAAAAAATCTGGCTCCTGGCATTCACACATACGCGTTGACGGTAAACTCAGCCATCTCGGTTTTTTTGACCACATTTTTGAAGCGGCCGCAGTCAGAAAGTCAGCAGAAAAAAAGCACGACTTTCACCCAAATCACGGCCGCATAGCCATTGGATCGCGAGAGAACCGCCGACCAATAAGCAACCGAGTAACTGGGCGAGCTAGGATTAAACTCATTTAAAAATAGGGAGAAGGTAATGGGAAGCAATGTAATTTTTTACGAAAAAGGAAACTTGAAGCCCAGGCAAAGGGTCACACTTCAAGAAGCTGGCTATATTGTGCTCAAGGTAGATAATGTTGATAAGATTAAAATCACCGAGCCATTAATTGCGCCAGTAATTGACGACGAAGATGATGGATTCAACTTAGATGCCTAGACAACGAATGCACAAAGAGGATTCGTGGCTACCTGATAGGGTTTATCGAGGCCGGTCATCCTATGAGTATCGTCCCAAGGGTGGGAAAATGATAACGCTGTGCCGTCTCAACAAAGTCGATGGCAATATAGTCGAGTCTCCTGCTGTCATTCGCAAGGTGATCGAGGCTTATGACTCTGCGGTCGTTGTTGTGGCTAATGTAAAAAATATGGACTATTACCTGACACGCTTTTTTATCTCAACGAGATTTCAAAAGCTGGGCGACTATACCCAAACGGACTACAAACGATATTCTGAGGTGACTAAAAAACCTGGCGACCCCAAAAGTCGAAATGGCATTAGGGCTGTATTCGGAGGGATGCTGCCCCACAAAGTCAAAACTTATCACATACGCAACTACATGGATTACTGGGCTGAAGTCGGCAAAGAGGTCACAGCAAACAGGCACTTATCATTTTTGCAAACTTTCTTCGGATGGCTGCGCCAGAAAAACGCCAATGTCGAGATAAACCCAGCTTATGGTGTGACCAAATTCAGGGAAGTATCGCGGGCTATCTACATCGAAGATCAGGACTACGAGAAGCTACTCAAGACCGCTTTCGAGTCATCTACGCCCTATGTCGCTTCTATTATAGAGATCGCGTATTTGTGTGGTCTGCGACGACATGAAGTATTACAGCTAAACATTGAAGACATTACGCCAGAAGGATTATTCATTCGCCGTGGCAAGGGCAGCAAAAACGAGATAACAGAAATATCTCCGCGACTACAAAAGGCAATCCACTTTGCTCTTTCATTGCATAGTGGTGTTGAGCCATTAAAAAATCGTCCACTGGTAAGAAATACCAGAGGTTTGCGAGTGTCAGATACCGCCTTGAACAATGCCTGGCGCAAGATCAGAACAAAAGCTGGCATCGAGGGCGCGTGGATTCATGACATGAAGAAGAAGGCAGGCACCGACGGTAAAGACCTCGGCCATCTTACAAAATCAATGCGGGCTATGTATGACCTGAAGCCGAAAGTTAAAAGCGCAACTAAATAAGCCTGAATCCGCTGATAAGCGGTCCGTATCTTCCGAATATACAGTAGCTGGCCCACCAAGTATCAATAACTTACAAGCAATTTTTATTGGATAATATTCGGAAAAGTGACGCTAAGTCATTGAAAAATATACAAACAGCACCTGATTGTGATTCCTGTGGTCGCGGGTTCAATCCCCGTCGTCCACCCCATATTCACAATGCCTCCAAGGTTAGCGGTCACTTCAGAAAACTGTTTTCCGAATATTATATTCGGAATATACAGTACTGTTTATTCATACAGCTCAGTACACAGGACGGGCTGTCCTGCATTCAAAACTCCCCCGACCTTCCTCGTAACGTTCCATTGATCACCTCTATTCGTGTGTTGAAGGGGCCGCAAGAAAACTTTCAACCCCCATTCGCTCGTTGAGGTTGTTCGCAGGAGATTGTTGTTGACGGGACATGTCACATACGTTAAGATGTGCTCATCAAATCAACGAAGTGAAAGAGAGTAAAATCATGGAACTTACAATCAAAAGCAAAATCCTAAACACAAAAATCACCTTTTCTCGCCCCGGTACTGGCGCTATCTACGCCGACATCAACGGACTGGAGGGCACTCTCGGTAAGCAAATCTGTGGCGGGGGCCAGTTGTCTGGAATCACGATTTCCTGCGATGGCGACGACAAAAAAGCTTTTGACTCAGTCTGCCGCGCTTGGTACAGAGCTTATGCTGCTGATATGGTCGCCTATCAAATATAACAGTAGTAGGAATTATTGAATGGGATTAATATATTGTGGAAACTAAAACACCAAGCAAATCCATGACAGTTAATGAACGTAAACAGAAACAGCGCGACGCGCTGCGGGAGAGGGGGTTGGTAAAGAAAGAGGTCTGGATCAAGGCAGAGCATTCAGAAGCCCTCACGAATTTCGTTAAGGGCCTCCTATAAGCTACACCGCTATTGGTTTTATCTCCCGTGTATTTAAGGGTTTAGCATCCCGCCATTTTCCAAGCCAGACAAGGCAGCAGGAGTACTGTAATTTCCGTACGGCATTAACTGAGGTATCATGCTTTGGCGTTGTTTTTGGCTTAACATCTGTTGAAGCTCTTCTTTAGTTAGCCCTTTTTTGGTTAGCAAGTTGCCCACCTCTTCGCCAACATCCTGACCCAGCGAGCGCCGCGTTAGCTTTTGGTAAGCACTAGCGACCATTCCCGCTTTTGACTGATTAAGGCCATCAACACTCATCTCAACAATCCCTTTACCTTCAGCCGCCATGCCTAATCGCTCTCTGGCCAAGCGCCTTATTTCGGTCTGAGAGCCTTGTCCGACTAACGCTTGAGTATTTGAAAATGTCGCCTCCCTCTCCATTGTGCTTATAAACTCATCAAAAGACTCGTCATCAGGGAATGCATTCCTAAGCTTTTTTCTTAAAGCAGGAGATCCGACTATACGTTTCATCGCGTTAGCAACATCTGGAGTCGCTAATACTTTATCTTCTATAGCTTTTATAGCGCCCATGACAAAAGAATCGCGCTCAGTGGTGCTCATATTTGCGACATTTTCAGCAACCTCCTCGGCATCTTCTCTTAAAATGCGCCTGCCGTAGTCAGCCGCCTCCATCGTCTTTGTATCGCTCTCCCAGGTATTTCTTGCGCGTTTATACGCAGGGTTTTGAGCGTCAATAATTCCTAATAATTCGTTCTTTGTGTTGTTAATTAACCTCCATTCATTATTCCCCGCTCTCTTTTTGACACCAACCTGCTGATCAAGCGATTGCTTTAACGTATCAATTTGTTTCAGCGTGGGGTTGTTCCAATTTATATCACCGAGGTCAATTCCTTGCTCGTCAGCAATGTTCTTCACTTTTTTCATTGCTCGCTTCACCGACCCTCTTTTATAGAGACTTTTTAACTCTTCGGTCATCTCGACAGGAACCTGCTCAGCCTCTTCGTAAAGCGGTTTTGCTCTTTCAAATCGAGCATTATTCATCGAGTTGATAGTGCCTCTGAACTCGCTGGGCTCAACACCAAGAATACCAGCAGTGTCGTCCATGATCCTGTCTTGCTGGCTACTTTGGCCGTCGCTTGAGCCCATTTGCCTAGATTTTAGAATAGCGCTGGCTTTCTTCTTTACTTGCCCAATATCGATCGCAAGTACATCCGCCGTTCCTGTTAGGTTTGGTCCGACATCTGCCAAAATACCTTCACTTCCAAGCTTTTGCAGCTTGCTATAAGCTTCCTGAGAGGTCAATCCGTCAGCAGCTAAAACCTCGCCCATCAAGTCAGCAGCTTGGTTTTCCGTTGTCCGATTTACGCGGTTTTTAATTGCGCGGATTACGCTTCCCCCCCCCGCCATCAATAAGTCTGTAACAGGGGATAAAATTGCGCCTGCGGCAGCATTAACACCCATGCTTTGGGCTGTATCAGCGGCATCACCTCTAGATACTCCATAGCCATAAGTAGCACCGCTAAGTGCTCCAATCTGAGAATTTTTAGAAATACCTTTTAGCGACAGTGTTGGGGCTGCTAAAGCGCCGGACATCGCCAGCATTTTAGGCGCAGCTAAAGCCCCTGTAGCCAGGCTACCGCCAACCTCTAGCAATGGTGAAGCCACAGGGTTTTCTTCATCAAACCGGCTCTGTAAACCTCTAGCGTCGTCCCTGCCTTGCGTGTACCTTTCTTGGAAATTTGAGAGGTATCCATCACCAGCAGAAAGGGGGTTAATTGCCGACAGTAAACCCGCAGCCCTATCATTTACGCTAAGCATTAACCCTTTGTTAATTGTGCCAATACCGCCGCCTATAGAGTCCATTAAAGATAGTGGTTCTGGCTCTTGGTTTTGCGCCTTTATAGCTGCGACAATTTCAGCGTCGGACATTGAATCAGGGAAAGAAACAGGCTCACCATTAATCATAATTGTCTGCATTATTCAATACTCATAGTTTCAGGGTTGAAAACCCTTGTACGTTTGCTGTCCGAGGCGCTTTCGACCTCCCATTCTGGCTTCCAATCAAAGAAGTTACCGCCAGCTTTAAAGTGGTCATACTTTCGTGTCGATTCTTCCCTGCCTTTTTCGATTAAAGCTATCTTGCGCTCCAAAATTTTCCGGTTTGCTTCAGGGCTTTTTTCTTTACTAATGGTTGAGCCCTTCAAGAACTTCATATCCGATTCCGACAAGACTCCTGCCATTTGTGTGGAAGCAGCTAACACCGCCTCATTAATCAACGATTGTAGCTCTTGCTGCTCATCACTCAACCACCACTCTGGCGAAAATATAGCTGTAAAGGTTCCGGTCTCAACACCCTGGGCAAGTAATTCATTCGCCCTTTGCAGGCTTGATAGGCTTGTCGTTGCGGCTTGGTACGCCTTTTCAGACCCTATCATGACGTCTTGATACTTCCCCCTTTCCTTTACGTCTAATAAAGCAGTTTCAAACTGTAGTCTCTCGCCAAGATTAGGTTCGCCCCGAAACTCTGTGCCAGTATCGACCACCCGATAACCCTTTGGGTCCGTTTTATCCTCAACCATAATTCCAAAATTGCCATTCTCTAGCTTTAATGGCGAACCAATCGACCCTCCCTTGCCAGGCGATTTAAGGGTGTAGTTTTTAAAGATACGCGAGTCATTGAGCCGTTTTTGCTGCTCATCCTGCTCGGCTTGTCGACCCAATGCCGCCCTGTTCTGTCGGAACTTATCGTTTTGCGCTTTCGCTTGGGCGTAAGCACCGCCGACACTATTAGACATACCCTGACCAGTCCAAATGCTGCCAATATTACTCAACGCCTGCGCCCATGCCATCCTTTTTGGATCAAGCATCGGTTCTTGAGACTGACTATAATTATTCGCAGAAGGCTGGCTGTAATTATTCGCAGAAGGCTGGCTGTATCCATCCGTCAGTAATTGCTCTGGATTTTGTTGAAACTCACCACCCTGATTACCATACGGGTCTAGTGCGCCGGAAGGTTGAAATAGCATTTGATTGTAGCCCATTTTTTATCCCCTAAAATTTGTAACCGCTGAAACTCATGTCGCCCATGTTTAAAGGCTGGCTGGCACTAACCCCCCTTAGCAGCCGCTGGAGCCCCAGCAGCCGCTGATGCCCCGCCGGTCATATAAGCGGCCCCCATTTGCATGGCGCTGCCTAATAGCTTACCACCAATCCCCTCTCCCCTATTCACGCTCTTCGTACCGTAATCACCACCAATCGCCGATTGATAACGCGCCAAATTATCCCACGGAGACTGCTGCTCAAAATTAAATTTATTCATATTTGCGTCAATACCTTCTTGCTCCATGCCTCGTCCATACGCGCCGGATGCTAGTAAATTCTGATACGCCTGTGCGCCCTGGTCGTACCCTGCACCGACCTGTTCTAAACCGTATTGACCTAAACCTGCCTGAGCATTAGCAGCGCTCATTCCCATTTGCTGTCCGTATTGCGTACCCCTCGCACCCATCTCTGCACCAGTCATGGCATTGCCTTGCCTGAACTGCTCACCAGCCGCGTAGTTGTTCGCTTGGCTGATCCCCTGGTTGTAGGCGTTCGCTTGGAGATTTGTTGCCATATCAGAACCTTGCTCCATAGCACCCCGCATCGCTATACCTTCAGCCACCCCTCTGCGACCCGATGAAACGTTGCCAGTACTGACCGCATTTGATCCAATCATCGGCATGATATTTTCATTGAGATTGCGGTTAATGCCTTGCTGACCCTGTTGTATCTGTTGATTTAGTATCGGATTATTATTCACCGAATCCGAAATGATCTGGTTGTAATCCTGAGAGCTATAAGGATTTGTCGTTTGAAAGTTCTTTTGAAATTCTGCCGACGCATAGGGGTTAAAATAGTTGTTCATCGCATCAGAATAATAATTTTGCGACTGTGGAAGTCCTTGTGCTAGTTGTGATCCATACCCCCCCATCATTGCAGACGCATCAAGACCGCCCTGCGCCAGTCCTTGGGAACCGCCTAACGCTTGATCGATGCTGGAGTTAGAGCCAGCAACTTGTTGGCCGTCGTAATACTGCATTGGGCCAGCGCGGTATAGATCACCCGCACCGTTAAAAAGTGCTTTAACATGAGGTTTCCGTTCTTTTGAAAACATCGGAGTTGAGGTTGATTTACTGCTACTAAATAGTCCCATTTTTCACCTTTAATTCTTCTAATATAATTTGTTTAGTTTCGCGGCGCTGTTTCCGCTACGGCCCAAAGTCTGTACCTGTTGCATCTAAAAGTGATTGTCCTGTGCCGCTAATGTTTCTAAAAATATTACTGTGAATGGCATAGTCATAAAAATACCGAAAGTAGTATCCGTTGTAACATTCATCAATCACATTTCCGATAACAGATACCCCCGTCATCAAAGTGTTATCTGCCACCTGTCCTTCGATATATATCGGCACTGGTAGAGTTGCTGAAGTCTATAACTGCATTTCGGACTGTAGTGTCGTTGTTGAGGACTAGCGTACTATCTATTCGATAAGAATAATCTTCCCCATCAATAACACCTGTTTTGTTCAAGGCAGCTTGTACGGCAGATTGGTCATTGACTGCACCATCCGCAACGGCACCGTACTGCTTAAGGTACGTAACCCCTTCCGCCTGTAATAAAGCGACTGTACTGCCCGCTAACACATGATCTCCGTAACCGTCTACAGCTTGAGTAGCTGCTACGATGTAATCTGCTGCACCTTCGTCACCGGAAGCGTAGTACCCTTTAGTGGATACTAGCTGCCCTGCGGTAAGTGTAGCGAGTTTTAATTGTGCTATTGTTTCAAATATCATTTAGCTACCCATCCTGTATTACCTGCACCAGTTTCCTTAATATATAGAGTAGTACCTGCACCACCATCTGTTCTTGTGTACATACTCCCTACGGGTGCTGTCTTTGAACCCTCCGGTGTACCTGCACCTGAAGTCCACAAAGATGTACCAACTCCGGGCCTAAGTGTCTCAACAAAAGCTGAAGCCCATCGGTCTGTCGTCCACCCTAGAGGGTAAGTGTTATCCGCACCGGGTATAAACCTTCCGCTGTTGCTGACTCTCGCCTTCTCTGTATCCGGTGTGCCTGCACTGCCCGTGTGGAATGCTACGGCTGTATTGCCGCTTGAGCCTTCAGCCACAAAGCGAATGGAGCTGTATACTGCGTCTGTGCTGTTGTCGTTCTGCTTTGAAGAAATCTTTGCTATTGTCTCATCAGCTGAAAGAACAGTGTCTGTGTTGTCAAGCAGTATCTCTCTGTTACCTTCTGTAGTGTCTATGACTAACGACCCAGTTGGGTCATAGAACGAAAGGAAGTCACCACCGTCTTGGTTAAAGTTGTTGCCTAACTTTACGTCTGTGGAGTTAGTGAAGAGGGACCAAGCCGTTGCGCCGACATCTACAATATTGGACACAACCCTGACACCTACTGTTTCTCGTACTTCTATTCCGCGAGTACCGTGGTCAGGCCAACTAATCGTATTCCCTTCAACAACAACATCTGTTCCGTAAGTTCTTATGGCAATAAGACCGGAAGACCCTGTAGCCCCTGTTCCTTCGATTACATTGCCGCTGACAACAATGTCGTTACCAACTTGTGGAGAGTTTAAGTAGACAGCGATCTGAAGCTGGAACCTACACTCTTTTAGTACGTTATCTTTAATAACAAGATTAGACGCTGAAGTACAGTCAATAGCTCGTTGCAGTGAAGCAAGAGTAACCAACAGTGGGTTAGTCATAAAGTTTCCGGAAATGGTCACTCCATTAGCCGCAATCTTAATCCCTCTTCGTGACCAGCCGTTAATTGTGTTGTTAGAAATAACAGCGGGGACAAACTTTGTATCAGCAGCAGTACCACCCGCGATAACAATTGAATCTCCTTCTTCTCCCATAACATCTTCAATCACGTTACCTGTGATGAAGATCTGCTTTGTACAATCTTGGTCAGTTTCGTGGGCAATAGCCCTCTGCATTCCGACACCGTTACCACCAGTACTGTCACCAACACCTTGCAGATTCTTGATAACATTGTTGCAGACAAGTGCTGACGTATCTAAGCCGTCAAAGTCCAGTCGAATAGCGATACCACCCCAGTTATTAAAACCGTTGAGGTCGTGAATGTAGCAGTCCCTAACCGTGGGGTTTAAGGAAGCCATCTCGATGGCGTACCCTATAAAGTTATTTCCGTCAATGTGAAGACCATCTATAACGGTGTTTGCACCAGTTACTTGTATGGCTTTCTTGACTTGGTCTGTAGCGGTAATAACACCTGTCCCGTATATCCGACGATCAGCAACAGAGCTAGTCAGAGCTGGGGATGTTGTGGCATTAGCTATACGGTAAGTGCCATCAGGGAAGTATATTTCCGTAGAGGTTGTGTCCAGAGCGGCCTGTATAGCAGCCGTGTCATCAGTAGTGCCATCACCCTTAGCACCATACTGTTTAACGTCTGCTGAACCTCCAGACTGTAGTAAGGCAACTGTACCACCAGCTAACGCATGATCTCCGTAACCGTCTACAGCTTGAGTAGCTGCTACGATGTAATCTGCTGCACCTTCGTCACCGGAAGCGTAGTACCCTTTAGTGGATACTAGCTGCCCTGCGGTAAGCGTAGCAAGTTTTAATTGTGCTACTGTTTCAAATATCATTTTTGATTCCTTCCCTATGCCACCCTGACGTTATTACCTTCAAGGACTGCTGTAAAGTTACCTGCTGATGTAGAACCAGCGAAGTTAGCTGTTGCTGACCCTGTGGTCTTAACAAGATTCCTACCGCTTGTGTATACCTCAAGATCACCCGCTCCAAGTCTCCACACAAAAGCGGACGTACCTGCGTTACTAATAGCTGTTTGTATATTCTCTATATTAATGTAGCACTCGACACCTGTAACAACTGTGTCTAAAGAGCAAGTAACAAAGTAGGTTAAAGAGTCTGATCCTGTAATCTCTACATTGGATATAGCTATAGATAGAGGATCTTGCTCATACACTGAAACAGCACAAAAGCGAGTCAGGTTACCTGAACCACTTACTGAAACATTGGCGTTATTAACTCTTCCACCGTGAGCGTACTTACCTGCCTGTCGTGTACCGTTAAACT
>Ga0208814_1000239_pt1 | contig 37440 bp, 25 predicted proteins | sample MalvirAntarct_55_FD_184253 | JGI IMG/M metagenome (GOLD analysis project Ga0208814, IMG submission 184253) | Marine viral communities from the Global Malaspina Expedition - Malaspina viral metaG Antarct_55 (SPAdes) (version 2) | ecosystem: Environmental > Aquatic > Marine > Oceanic | place... | reverse complement strand
GTTTCATAGGTATGGTTTTTAATAATCACAATATATGCCATCTAGTTATAGATTTCTAAGAATAATGGTATACAAAAAACATACATCGTAAAAAAAAATACTTATATTATTATATTGTTAATTAGACTTGTTGCTTGTCGGTACTTTAGAGACTAAATAGAAAAAAATCACGAACAAAAAAGAAATAATTTTTACATAATGTTTTATTATTATTACATTAATGTTGTGGTGATGTTGAGTTTTTTTTAATTTGTAAAGTTGTACTTACAAGCTAATAAAGTAGTCATTTAAGTTAACTTTTCTTTCTAAATTTATTTTTTTTCGCAAACGATACCTCTTAATTTCTATACTTCGCGGTGAAATATTAAGTAAAGGAGCAATCTCCTTTGAAGAAAGATTCATTCTTAAATACATACATAAACGTAAATCATTTGATGTAAGTTTAGGATGTATTTTTTTTACCTTTTTAAAAAAATCTTTATCTGCATTATTAAAAGCCTCTTCAAACATTTTCCAATCATCGGAGTTGTTAATGTTTTTATTAATAATTTGTATTACAGAAACTAAATTTTCGTCATTAGAAGTGTTTTTTATCTCATTTTTAATTTGATTTAAAAACTCATTCTTTTTAATTAAACTCATTGTTGATGAAGCAAGTTCTTTATTTTTGTTTTCGATATCTTGTTTCAAATTTTTATTTAAAAAATTAAGTTTTTGATCTTTAATTTCATATTCTTTTAAAGCTAATTCTCTTTCAGCTTTTTCTAAAAGCTTTTCTCTTTGTCTCTTATAGTGCTTTCTATAAATTGTATGTATAGCTATTAAAATAAAAATAAAACTTAAAACATATAAGCTTATTGCTAAATATGATAAAAACCAGGGTCTTTTAATTTCAAATGAATAGGATGCGATTTGTTCCGTTTCATTTTTCCCAGCTTTTGCCCTAACATTGAAAACATATACTCCGTAAGGTAAATTTTTAAATAAAACTTCATGATTTTTAGACCAATTGCTCCAGTTATCGTGGATTCCGATAAGTTGATATTGGTATTTTGTCTCTATATATTTTTCATAATTATTAATGTTAAAGGAAAAATTGATGTTGTTTTCAGAATTTTTAAAGACACCAAATATATTTTTATCAATAAATATTGGATCTTTATTTAAAGCATTAACACTAATAGTATTGATATCAAGTTTATTTTCTTTCTTATTTAACTTGTTTAGATCAATAATAATATAACCAGACGATGTACCTAATAAAAAACTATTATTTTTATAATAAACAATACTTTCATAGCCCCTAACACCATTTCTCATAATAGCATTTAATGCAACACTCTGCATTAAGGATTGATCACTTAGTTGGCCAGGTGTAATATAATTTAGTTCCGTTTTTGAAAAACTCCACAACGATTTTTTATTTGGATCGTAGAGTAATTTTCCGGAAATATAATTATCACTAGTATACAATTTAGTTAAAAAAGTATCTTTAATAAACTTTTTATTTAATTCGTCATATTTTAAAACACCATTTTTATAGGCATATAACACCTTGTCTTGATATTTCAAGAGACTAGAATTCAACCCTTTAATAACTGAATCGATTGTTACTTCCACAACATTATTAAAAGAACTATCTACTTTAATTCTAAAAACACCTTTATATTCATGGTTTACAAATATTTCATTGCTAGCTCCAATCTCAAAATATCTTGAAGAATTATCAAATCCTTTTATTTTATTTTTAAATCTCCAAGTATTATCTACTTTCTCTAATAGATTTAATCCGTTATAATTACCTTGCAACAATAGATCATCTCTTCCATTTATTGATTTAATATTCCAAGTTCCTTGAATGTTAGAAACTTTTTGAATCTCATTATTTATGATTAAGTAGGTCCCATTATTATGTCCGCAAAATAATTGATTATCCAATATGACTAAACTCCAAACCTGTCCTTCAGTTCCAGCAATTAATTTAAAATCTGTTTTGGAATTTATTTCTTTATAAAACAGTCCTTGATTTGTACCGAGGTATAAATTGTTATCAAAGATCTGCATCGCATAAATTGATCCTAACTCACCACTCCTATCATGGTAAATTTTAAAGGGAGAATTCATTTCGATATAATTAATTCCATTATCTAAACCTAACCAAATATTTTTATCAATATCTTCAAAAAGTGACAATACGGTATTGTTTCCTAGACCATTATTCTGATTTATATGATAATTTAAATCTCCATTTGAATTTAAATAAATGATTCCGTCAGAAATAGTTCCTAAAAGAAAACTTCCATCTGATAATTGAATACTATTATACACTATTACTTCCGACAGTAATTTATTTGACGATATTTCCCAAGCAGTTAACTTTCCCTTATCTAATTTATAAAAGCCCTTCTCCTGGGTTTCTAATAATAAATAGTCATCTTTAATAAATATATTTATTACAGTACTGTTTTTTATAAGTTGGTCATTGGTAATCAAAATACTTTTTCCATTGTCTATTTTATAAATACCTTCATTTTCGTTCTGAAAATATATACTTCCATCTACAGCATACATTTTAGTAATTAATGTGTTAGCTGCTATAATTTGCAGGGAATTGTCTGTGCTATTAAGAATGTAAATTCTATTTAATGATTGAAATAATATCCAGTTATCAATCTCAATTATATTCCAAAATTGTTCGTCTTCAATTAACTTAATATTAAGTTTTTTAGAAAGTGAAGTGTAAGTTAAAGTACCAAAGTTATTTTTTTTCCAATAACCAAAATCCATATAACTCCCTGAATAAATTCTTTCACCTATTGCTTTAACAGATCTTAAAATAGTCTCATTAGGCGAGGGATATAGTTTCCATCTAGCCCCATTAAATTCTAAAAGGCCAATGTTGTTTGCTATATAAATATTTTTATCTAATCCCTGCGAAATTGACCAATTTTGATTTTCCGCTTTATATTCTTTTGGAGTAAAAAAATTAATAGGTGGTAATTCTTGAGAGAAGCTACTATTAAAAAATAGTAATAATAATAATGCAAATGCGTTTTTCAAGTAAATTTTATTTAAAGAATGATAAATATATTCTTTTTTTATTAAATCTAGGCCCATGCAGACATGACTTTTTAAATACAAAAAAGCTCTTTGCTGTATAAATAATTATTTTAATGAAGTTTTATTAATGGGGATAAAAAAAGATTAAATCAACTTAATTAGAATTTTTAAAAAATGATTTGACAATTTATTTTTAATAAAATATGAATTATTTAAAATTACCGATACCTTCAACCAACCATTTTTTATATTCTTCAATATCTGGAGTATATCCTATTGGAGGATTTAAATTCTCTTCCCCTAAGCTCATTAAGACGTAATAAGGTTGTGCATTAGCTTGGTAATTTTTTATTTGGAAGTCGCTCCATTTGTTACCTATAGATTTAATGCGTTTACCTGTTGTTTCACTTGTATATTGTTCATTTTTAGGCAGCATTCGCTTATCATCTACATATAAAGAGATCAATACAATATCCCTGTTTAATATCCCTAATACATGTGGATTTGCCCAAACTCTTTCTTCCATTTTTCTACAATTTACACAAGCATATCCTGTAAAATCTATAAGCACTGGTTTACCTACTTTTTTAGCATATGCTAAACCAGTTTCGTAATCATTGAAAGCGATAATATCAAGAGGTCCGAGTTCTGATCCATTTGGTAGTTTTCCTTCTGAACTTAATCCTCCTCCATTATTTAATTTAGTGTATCCAACTCCATAAGGTGCTTCACTATAATTTAATGGTGGCGGAAATCCACTAATTAATTTTAAAGGTGCCCCCCAAATTCCAGGAATTAAATAAATCGTAAATGCAAGCACAACTAGACCTAGAGATAACCTACCTACTGATATATTATTTTCATTACTATCATGTGGTAATTTTATTTTACCGAATAGATAAAAAGCAAGTGTTCCAAATATGGCAATCCAAATTGCTAAAAACATTTCTCTTTCCAACCAGTGTAGCTGTAAAACCAAATCTGCATTTGAAAGGAATTTAAATGCTAATGCTAATTCTAAAAATCCTAAAAACACTTTAACGGTGTTTAACCAACCTCCTGATTTAGGTAAGGAATTCATCCAACCTGGAAACATTGCAAATAATGCAAAAGGCAATGCGATGGCTAATGAAAATCCTAACATTCCAACAATCGGAGCAATTCCTCCTTTCGAAGCTGATTCCACTAATAGTGTCCCAACAATAGGCCCCGTGCAAGAGAAAGAAACGATGGCTAATGCTAAAGCCATAAAAAAGATGCCTATAATACCACCTCTATCCGCTTGACTATCAACTTTATTAGACCAAGACTGAGGCAATGTAATTTCGAAAGCCCCTAAAAAGGATACTGCAAAGACAACTAATAGCAAGAAAAAAATAATATTAAACCAAACATTAGTAGAAAGTGCGTTTAATGAATCTGCTCCAAATATACCCACAATTACAGAGCCTAATAAAACATATATAACAACAATGAAAATTCCGTAAATAATCGCATTTTTAATTCCAGCAGCACGATTTTTACTTTGTTTTGTGAAAAAACTTACCGTTAATGGTATCATTGGAAATACACAAGGAGTTAATAAGGCTGCAAATCCAGATAAAAATGCGATGAAAAATATAGTCCATAATCCTTTTGATTCAGAACTGCTTGAACCGTCATCTTTATTATCTTCTACTGCTTTAGTTTTTTCTTTTTCTTTTGATGCATAAGCATCCCATTCATCATAATTATCAATAAACTCAACTTTATTTGATGCTAAATCGAAAACAACATAATACTCTTCATTTAGGCAAACATCGATACACACTTGATAATAAAGTATGGTCTTAATTACTTTTATAGCTGGATTTCTGAGTTTTACTTTTTGTTTTAAAACCGCAATTTCTTTAAAGAAAATTTCGTCAAATCCCCAAGTTTCACTGTATTCTCTGTGTGTCTCACTTTCTTCTAATGGCCCGTCTAAAGTATAATCTTTATCTAATTTTTTAAAATCTATAAATAATGGAATTGGACCCAATCCATTTTCTAAATCTTCCGGAGTATACTGAGAGTACACATGCCAATTATCATCAATATATCCCGTTAAAGAGAGTTCATAATCGGTATCTGTTATTTTTTTAATAGTCCCTTCCCATTCTAAAGGATTTTTAATTTCTCCTAATTCTTGGCCACCAATTAATGGAGTATTTTGTGCATTCGAATAAAATAAAACTAGTAAAAGGCTTATTAAAAGAGATAACTTTTTCATAGATTATTTTTATAAAACGGTAATTTTTAATATTTTTTTAGTTTGGTTTTCAACTTTAAATCTATGGTCTGATCGCATTCCTATTATCCAGACTATATGATTTTCTGAAGTTAAAACCCAAGTTTTTTCTTTAGCGACCAAAGATAACTTTTCATCTTTAAAAAACTTGCTTAATTTCTTTTTTCCTTTCATTCCAAAAGGATGAAAAGAATCTCCTTCTCGCCATTTTCTTAATTGCAAAGGAAAATTTAATTTTTGAACATCTAAATATACAATACTAGGACTATAATCGGAGGTCTTATCTACATGCTCAATTTTTAAATTAATGGGTATATCAATGCCTGTATCTGATTCTTTGATTGTATAAGTTTGTTCATTATGAACAAAATTATTTTCAACTAATAAAAGGCTTTTTCTATTCTTTAGAATGCGATGGCTTTCCGAAAATATTTGCTTTCCACTTTGAGCTGTTAATAAATCAGAAATATCATCCCAAGCAGTAAAACCAAAAGGAGCTAATAGTTCATATAATAAAGCATTGGTATTAGGTAAATCTTGCAATTTCAAAACATCAATTTCAAAACCATCTTCGGTTTCATTTACAACTAAGTTTTTAACTAAAGCCATATAATCATTCACTAAAGCCATACTATCATTTAAATATTTTTGAGTTTGATGGAAGCCATTTAGTAAATTATGATTCACTTCTTTTAGTCTCGGAATTACTTCAATTCGTAATTCATTACGCAAATAATCGCTTGTTTGATTGCTGCTATCTTCACGCCAAGAACTGTTTTTTTCTTTAGCATACTGAAGAATGTCTGCCCTTGGAAAGTTTAAAAAAGGACGAATAATCTTATCATTTATTAAAGGAATACCTATTAATCCTCTTAAACCCGTTCCTCTAGAAAGGTTTATCAAAAAAGTTTCCAAATCGTCGTCTAAATGATGAGCCGTCGCTAAATAATCAAATGAATACTCTGTACAAACCTCATCAAACCATTGGTAACGAAGTTGTCGAGCAGCGACTTGAGTAGATAACTTATGCTTTATTTTATATGCTTTGGTATTAAATTTTTTGTTAAATATTGGAATTGATAACTTATCTGCCAATAAAATTACAAACTTTTCATCTTCATCACTTTCTTTTCCTCTTAATGAAAAATTACAATGAGCTAGAGAAATATCATAATTCAATTCTTTAAACAATCTTGACAACACAACACTGTCCAAACCGCCACTGCAAGCAATTAGAATTTTTTTTCCTTTTAAAGCAGGAAACGTATTGGAAATGTGATTTTTAAAGTTAGTTATCAATGATTGAAATTTCTGGTAAAACAAATATATAAAACATGATGCTACCCACTTATAAACAACGAAGTTAATATTTTATTAATTCTCTAAAACTTCTCTCATTGCTTTTGCCTTGATGAGGCATTCTTCGTATTCTTTTTCAGGAATGGATTTAGCAGTGATTGCTCCTCCTACAGAAAAGCTAACATATTTATTTTTTAAGTTGTAAAGAATGCTCCTAATAATCACATTAAAATCAAAATCTCCACCTGGAGTAAAATATCCAACTGCTCCACTATAAAGACCTCTTTTAGCATCTTCAAAGTTCTCAATAATTTTCATTGCTGAAATCTTTGGTGCTCCAGTCATACTACCCATTGGGAATGTTTCTTTTATGATAGAAACTGGTGACTTATTTATATCCACCTGACAAGTAATGGTAGACACCATTTGATGTACTTGTGAAAAACTATATACCTTACAAAGTTCCGTTACCTTAACCGTCCCTTTTTTAGCAAAACGAGATAAATCATTACGCACTAAATCGGTAATCATAATATTTTCACTTCGCTCTTTTGGATCGTTGGTTAATTCATTTTTTAATTTTTCATCTTCGATATGATCAGAATGTCGTTTTGCGGTCCCTTTAATTGGCTGTGAAATGATAGTTGTTCCATTTTTACTAATATAGCGCTCTGGTGAAGCAGATAAAGAATATAAGCCCCCTAATTTTAAAAAAGTTGCAAAGGGAGGTTTTGAAATTTCATTTAAATGAATAAATGTTTTCACCACATCTATCTCAGTATTGTCTGCATAAAATTCTTGACAAAAATTTGCCTCATAAATGTCACCTCTTTGAATGTGCTCTAAAATTTTATGAAGTTTATTAAAATAAGAATCTTTTGAGGTTCTCGGATTAATTTTTACAATGGAAGTGATTTCTGAAGCTTTATTAGTTTCTTTATAATTAATAATTTCTTCCCAATCAAATGCTAACTCATCGTCTACAAAGTGGAGGTATTGAATTTCAACTTCATTCTCCATAAAAAGAAACACTTTTTTAGGTTGGAAAAAATATAAGTCTGGAAAATGCAATTCATCAAAATTATTGGAATTTAATCGTTCTACACCATTCTTTAGGTCATAGGTAAGGTAACCAAACAACCAATCTTTAGTCTTGGATTGGTATTCTTCTAATTGATCAAAAGCTTGATGATAATCAGTCTTAATAGCAGTAAAAGCATCAACAGCTAAAATGGCCTTGTATGTTGATTTACTTTGGAAGTTACTCTCTTCATTTGAGTCTAACCAAACTACCTCTTCAAATTGTTGAGACCAGCAAATTAGCTTATGCTTTAATGCTTCTGTCAATTTAACGGTATACTTTTTTGTAATTCGCATTGATAAATTAAAGAGGAATATTTTATTCGGTAAATATATTGCAAACTTAAAAACCCTCCTAAGATATTTAACAACAAAAAGATGCTTCTTTTTAAAAAGCATCTTTTAACATCTAATTCAATAACAATCTCTATGTCTCGCTATCTAAATAAACACAAAGCAATTTGTTGTAGGTTTTTAATACTATTTTTAAAATTATTCAATAATCACTGTATAGTAGTAATTTAAATATGTAAAGGCCTATTGTCTGTAGCAGCTAAGGCTGCTTCTTTTATTGCTTCCGCATAGGTTGGATGCGCATGGCTCATGCGAGAGATATCCTCTGCACTCGCTCTAAATTCCATCGCTACTACTGCTTCTGCAATTAGGTCAGCTACACGAGCTCCTACCATATGGACTCCTAAAACCTCATCGGTTTTAGCATCACTTAAAATTTTCACAAACCCATCTGTATCACCACTGGCTCTTGACCTTCCTAATGCACGCATTGGAAACTGACCTGCCTTATAAGCAACTTCATTTTCTATTAGTTGCTCTTCGGTTTTACCTACTGAAGCAACTTCAGGCCATGTATAAACAACACCTGGAATTAGGTTATAATCAATATGAGGTTTTTGTCCAGCTAAAATTTCCGCAACGAAAACTCCTTCTTCTTCCGCTTTATGTGCCAACATAGGCCCTTTAATTACATCACCAATGGCATATATATTTGAAATATTAGTTTGTAAGTGTTCATTAACTGCTACTTGCCCTCTTTCATTTATTTTTATTCCTACGTTCTCCGCTTTTAAACCATCCGTATAAGCTCTGCGACCAACTGAAACCAAACAATAATCTCCAGTGACAGTTACTTCTTTATCTTTTTTATCGGTAGCTGTTACGGTAACTTCAGTTCCGTTATTACTAAGCCCAGATACTTTATGAGAAAGTAAGAATTTAACTCCTTGCTTCTTTAATGATTTGGTTAACTCCTTACTCTGCGCTTTATCCATCGTAGGAATGATACGATCCATATACTCAATCACAGAGACCTCAGCTCCTAATCTACGGTATACTTGTCCTAACTCTAAACCAATTACTCCACCACCAATTACTAGGAGGTGCTTCGGTATTTCTTTTAGTTTTAATGCTTCAGTGGAGGTAATCACTCTTTCTTTATCCAAAGTAATAAATGGCAAGTTAGCAGGTTTTGAACCGGTGGCTATGATCACATTTTTAGTTTCAATTTCTTCAGAAGAACCATCTTCTTTAGTAATCACAACATGATTTGCATCTTTAAAGCTACCAAAACCATTAAGCACTTCAATTTTATTTTTCTTCATTAAAAAATCAATCCCCGAAGTAGTTTGAGCTACCACTTGATCTTTTCGAGAAATCATTTTCTCTAAACTAACTTTTACACCACCTGATATTTCAATCCCGTGATCTTCAAAATGCCTAATGGCATCATCGTAATGATGAGAAGAGTCTAATAATGCTTTACTTGGTATACAACCAACGTTAAGACAAGTACCTCCAAGGGTACTGTATTTTTCAATTAAAGCAGTTTTCATCCCTAATTGTGCGCAACGAATTGCGGCTACATACCCTCCAGGACCAGAACCGATAATGGTTACATCGTATGAATTCATAATGTGTGTTTTGTTTTGCGAATGCAAAGATAATTAATTGCCTATTGAATTAAGAATTTAGAATCTTAATTCAATCAATAAAATAAAAATTTTTTGTTAAAATATATTAGTTTTGCAATATGATTAAAGAAATACAGCTTCGAGTTACTATTAGTGAAGAAAAACAAGAAGGTATCCTTCTTAAAAAAGCTGCACAATCTCTAAAAATAGATCGGCAATCTATTACTGGGATTAAAGTACTTAGAAAATCTATTGACGCTAGAAAAAATCCAATTATTTTTAATTATAAGCTTTCGGTATATCTTAAAGAAAAGATGCCAGAAGTGCCAACCTATTCATTTTTATACAAAGATGTTTCTAAAGCGAAGGAAATACACATCATTGGTTTTGGACCTGCCGGAATGTATGCAGCGCTTCGCTGTATTGAATTAGGGTTTAAACCTATTATTTTAGAACGTGGAAAAGATGTACAAGATAGGCGCCGCGATTTAAAAGCAATTAATCAAGACCATATAGTGAATGAAGATTCTAATTATTGTTTTGGTGAAGGTGGCGCAGGAACTTATTCCGATGGAAAATTGTATACTAGAAGTTTAAAAAGAGGTGATGTTCGAAGAATTTTTGAAAACTTGGTTTACCATGGAGCGACCGAACAAATTTTAGTAGATGCACATCCACATATTGGAACTAATAAGTTACCCAAAGTGGTTAAAAGTATTCGCGAAACCATCTTAAAATACGGTGGTGAAGTTCGCTTTAAAACTAGGGTCACTGATTTTGTCATTAAAGATAATAAACTAAAAGCCATTCAGTTAAATGACAATACTGAAATATCTGTTAAAAAAGTTATTTTAGCTACCGGGCATTCGGCTCGTGACATCTATTATTTGCTAGCTAATAAAAAAATTGCATTAGAAGCAAAGTCTTTTGCGATGGGAGTTCGAGTTGAACACCCACAACATATAATAGATTCTATTCAATACCATTGCGAAGGCAAAAGAGATGAACTATTACCTGCTGCTGCTTATAGTTTAGTAAAACAAGTAAAAAAACGTGGGGTTTATTCTTTCTGTATGTGTCCTGGCGGATTTATAGTTCCAGCTGCAACAGCACAGGGAGAATTAGTCGTTAATGGTATGTCTCCTTCAAAACGAAACAATTTGTATGCTAATTCTGGTATAGTAGTCGAAATTAATGTGCATCAAGACATTCCTAAATACGATCATTTTGGAGCACTAAAAGGATTGGAATATCAAAAGAGTTTAGAAAAATTAGCATTTACCGCTGGCGGAAGAACACAAACTGCTCCAGCACAAAGATTGACTGATTTTGTCAATGGTAAAATTTCTAGTACCTTAAATGAATCTTCCTACCAACCCGGTTTGAAATCTGCTCCACTACATTCATTATTACCAAAAATTATAGGTGGTAGATTAAGAACTGGATTAAAAGAATTTGGAAAAAAAATGAATGGATATTATACCGAAGAAGCTAATGTTATTGGTGTTGAATCCCGTACATCTTCTCCAGTAAGCATCCCTAGAAAGGAAAATTTAGAACATACAGAAATTGAAGGCTTATATCCTTGTGGAGAAGGTGGAGGTTATGCTGGCGGTATCGTTTCTGCTGCAATGGATGGAGAACGATGTGCAGAAGCAGCTATCAAAGAGTATTAGGTTTAGGAGGGTTAGAGATGGGTCGAAAAAAAAATCCGTAGTTCATTAATTCATTGTTTTATAATCTAATCATCTAATGAAATTGCTGTAGTGTGTTTCACTTCACTAATCATAAACGTACTATGTGTACTCCCAATGTGATCAATGGAAGTTAGCTTTTTAACCATAAACTCTCTAAAGGCTTCCATATCTTTTACTAAGACTTTTAACAAGTAATCAAAGTCACCACTAATATGATAACATTCCAATACTTCTTTTAATTGAGTTACTTCTTTTTCAAATTTAATTACATAATCTTTAGAATGTTGCACCAACTTAATATTACAAAAAGCAACAAAACCCAGGTTTATTTTGTTTTTATCTAACAAACAAACACTTTTTTTAATGACTCCTGTCCGTTCCAATTTTTTGATCCTTTCATAGACTGCTGTCACCGAAAGATTCAGTTTTAAAGAAAGTTGTTTGTTGGTTTGCTTACTGTCTTCTTGAAGGTATCCCAATAAATTCTTATCAATACTGTCTAATGCCATATGTTGATTTTTTTTCTAAATGAAATAATATTTTAAGCAATCTAATGAAATATATATCATTATTTTTAAATTTTATAGATTTATTATCTGATTTATACAATATCAATTGATTTTTAATCTACTAAATAGTATTTTTGATGTATCAACAAAATAACAATAACATGAAAAACAAACCAGCTAACAAAATTCAAGACTTACAATACTTCGGTGAATTTGGTGGGGTAAATCCTTCCATTTCAGATTCTGCAACCTATACATTTCTTTCAGCAAAAACAATGGCTGACACCTTTGAAGGTAAGTCTGAGGGTTGTCATTTATATTCAAGACATACCTCACCTAGTAATTTATATTTAGGAGAAGCACTTGCTGCAATGGAATTTACTGAAACAGCTAATGTTGCTGGTTCAGGAATGGGCGCTATTACAAGTACTTTACTTCATTTTTGTGGTGCTGGAGATCATATTGTTTCAAGCAGAACAATCTATGGAGGAACTTATGCTTTCTTAAAAAACTTTGCTCCAAGATTTAATGTCAATACTCATTTTGTAAATATTACAAAATTAGAGGAGGTAGAAGCTGCTATTAATGAACATACAAAAGTTATTTATTGTGAAGCGGTTAGCAATCCCTTATTAGAAGTTGCAGATATTAAAGGATTAGCAGCGCTTGCAAAAAAACACAACTTAAAGTTACTAGTAGACAACACTTTTTCACCTATGATTATCTCTCCTCAAAAATTAGGAGCAGATGTGGTGCTACATAGTTTAACCAAATTTATTAATGGCACTAACGATACTATGGGAGGTGTTGTTTGTGGCTCTCAGGAATTAATTAATGCAATGCGCAGCGTTATTGATGGTTCAGCAATGCTTTTAGGCCCTACTTTAGATAGTGTAAGAGCAGCATCAATTTTGAAAAATATGCGAACGCTACATATTCGGATAAAACAACACAGTAAAAATGCAGGTTATTTAGCAGAAGGCTTTGAAAAATTAGGATTAAAAACTGTATATCCAGGTTTAGCTTCACATCCGAGTCATGAATTATTTAAAAGCATGATGAATGAAGAATATGGTTTTGGTGGCTTGCTCACTATTGATGCTGGTTCCCTTGCCAAAGCAAATGAATTAATGGAAATGATGCAAGAGGAAAACTTGGGATATCTTGCAGTAAGTCTAGGTTTTTACAAAACACTTTTCTCTGCTCCAGGGTCTTCTACATCTAGTGAAATACCAGAAGATGAACAAGCAGAAATGGGTTTAACAGATGGCTTAATTCGTTTCTCTATCGGTTTGGATAATGACATCGAACGTACTTTTCAAACGATGCTAGCCTGTATGAAAAAACTTGATATTTTATAGATTGAAATAAAATAAAAAAACCTGCAAAATAAATTGCAGGTTTTTTTTTAACCAATATTAAAAATATAGTGTTAACTATTTTTAATTATTTAACTATTAATTTACTTGTTTTATAGGCAGTAGTTGACTGTCCTCCCATTCTAACATAATAAATACCCGCAGACATGCTTGTCATATCAATATTTAACCTGTATGCATTATCAAATTTAGGAACTCTTTTATTAAAGGCAACTCTTTGACCTAACGTATTATAGATCGCTAGAAAAACACCTTCTTGATAATTGGTCATTAGAGTGGCAACAAATTGATTATTTTCTGAAGAAGTTATAATTAAACTTGAATTGTTTATTTCATAATCTCCTACTCCTAAAGAACCAATATTTGCAGTATAATCTTCTGTTTCACCAAATGCAATATTTTCACAAGCATCACTTGAAACAGGTCCTGTCCCACTTGCTTTAGCTCTCATTAAATGTTCTCCAATTTCAGCATTAGCAGGAACTATTAATTCCATAGTTTCTGTATAAGTTCCACTTCCTTGTCCAGCCGCGAAAAGATAATTATCAACAACAACTTCATCAGAAGTCAATAATGAATCATCATTAAAATCAATCCATACAGTCATGTATTGATTTCCATAATTAGAAGTTACTGTTAAATCATTTGTACTTCCAGGCTCTAAATTTGCTATTAGATTAGTAAAATCTCCATAACCATCTTCTTCACATGCAGATGAATTATTAATTCCACCTATAATAAATGAAGAAAACCCATGACCAGCCGAACAGTTTCCGGTAGGAGCACAAATAGAATTTTCAATAATTGTAGTAATCTCATCATTTGAAGGAAATTGATCTCCACCTAATGAAGTCTTTACAGATAAGGTATGTAATCCAACATCAGAAAAATCGCCTTCTTGATCAAAAGTAAAACTCATTATTTCTTCAGCACCAATATTACCAGTAAAAGATTGAACTACAGGAGTACCATCATCTAATACATAAGCTACATTAAATCCAGATTGTGTTATTGCTCCATAATTTTTAACTTTTACGGTAATTGTTTCAGCACCTAAATCTTGATTTGATGCTGGAGTTACTATTTCATAAACCCCTACATCATCTGAAAATAAATGAGTTAGCTCTATTGTAAAATCGTCATTTTCAATATAACCATCATTCGACAAATTTGTTTTTGCTTCTATAACGTACGTATCTCCTTCCGATGACATGTCAATAGTTTCAGAAAATTGATATGTACCTGTTTCATTAGAGTTAATCGTTCCATTAAAAGTTTCAGAAGCTATTAAAACTCCATCTAGTCTAAGTTGAACTGGAATATTAGAAACAGGATCTGGACTATAATTTCTAATACTAATTTCTACCACTTCAGAATTAGTTAAAATTCCATTACTAGGCTCATTAATTGCGTTAACTCCAACATCATTCGCAAAAGGTCCAAATACTCTGAATGAAGCTATTCGTGTTGCCCAAAAATTATTAGAAGAAAAGTAATCTGCTGTAGTCCAAAACGTAAAATTATCGACATCCATCGTCATTTGCGCATAATCACCATATCTATTTGTATTTGTTCTTATGCCTGGCCCATCAATAATAATAGATTCAGCTAATGTCATTTGTCCTAAAGGATCTCCATCATACCGACCAGTATACCTTAAAGAAATAGGTAATTCTGAGCTTGCAGTAGTGTATGCCATTGCGATATTCCCTTCTGCATCCATTGCTGCTGAACTCATCAAACGACTATGGCCGTCTGCTATTGAATAGGTACCTTCTTGAAATATTTCCCAAGTATTAACAGCATCGTTTCTTAATTCTATCCATCTAATACCACCAGTTTCATTTGCATCAACAAAAGTATTAAATGTAATTAGCCAAGAATTATGATCCTCAAAAGCTCTATAATTAGCTGCAAAAGATACTATTCCTCCATGACCAGAAAGTCGTTGACTTGTGTTTGGTTGAAAAATTGCCCCATTTCCATTTCCAAAAACCTCTCCAGCATCAAATGGGTCAGTTGGTAATTCCAAGGGGTCTGAAATTGTTGAATTTTCTGGTACATTCCAGTTCATATCTATTTCCCAAACTTTTATATGATCAAATGTTATACCTGCAGCCCAGGCATCATCCTGTAAGTAGGTAATATATCCTGGCAAATCAGTATTTACTTCTGTACCTAATAGATGAGCAGGCTCTGCACTTTTTACATTTAAAGGATTAGAAATAACACCTGGCAAATCAAATAAAACTACTTTAGGGTCTGAACCACCAGCCAACATTACATCTCTTTCCATTACAAATGCAGCTGTTTTATTTAAACTAGAATAATTTGCCGTTCCGTAATAACCATCATGCCATAATCCATAATGAGGATAGTCTGGAAAAGATCCCATGTCAAATTGATAAACATTATAAGCTCCTGTTGGGTCATTAGTTTCCGAAACACCAATAGCTAGACCAAAATCAGAACCTAAAGCCCCAAACTCACTTACAAACCATCTATCTGCCAATTGATCATACATTACAATAGGATCTCCATTATTAGATGAAATTCCTAGAAAAGAACTAAGATTTACAGGACCATAAAGTAAGTCGCCTGTTTTATTAAAAATCTTAACAATAGAGTTTACAGAATGTACATAATGATTAGGACCAACAGCACCTGTTGGATCTGGAGGTAAATAACCTGATTGACCTTGATTTGCTCCTTGAAAATTTTGTAGTATTGGCAAAGCAGTAATTCCTCCTTGTACAGTTTGTAAATTAGGAATAATAGTTACAGATGATGTTCTATTTTCTTCCTGAATTACGTTAACTTGTTGAGGAACTATCGTTATCTCACTTGAACTATAAATATTAGGATTGTGAACTGGATAATCTCTTAAAGGTGCAGTTTTACCAATAAAAGTTCCTGTAATAACCTCCGAAGGAATACGGCCTGATTGCGCATAAATACCGGTACTTATTAATAGTGTGGCAAGAAAGAATAATTTTTTAATTTTCATTTTTTTTTTTTAAATTCAAACAAAAATAAGAAATTTAACTAAATAATACTGTGTTTTTTTTTATATAAAATACTGTAAATCAATTACTTTCACATTAAAAGTGATTAATTTTTTACGTCAAGATTGATATGAGGGTTAAAATTGATAAAAATTAAGGTATCGATATAATATACTATGTATCGGTAAATAATTTCCTAAAAACGTTTCAAGTTTGCAAACTTCTAAGCAATATCGTAACATTACAAAACCAAAAAAAAAACAATGCAGGACAAAAAAAATAGTTCCGAAATAGAAACTGAAAATCAAAACAGTATTGAAAATAAAGAACTAAACATCAAGGAAGCTTTAGTTCCTGTTATTTTATTAATGGCAATGCTTGCTTATAATATTTTCTTTGTAGAAGATCAAGAATGGCTAGGAGGATATACCAATCAATTTATATTACTAATTGCTGGAGGAATTGCAGCTTTAATAGGCTTTTCTAATAAAGTCACTTTAAAGATAATGTTACTTGAAATTTATAAAAATATTAAAAGCGTTTTTATTCCTATTATGATTTTATTCCTAGTGGGAGCACTTGCAGGCACTTGGCTGGTAAGCGGTGTTATTCCAGCGATGGTTTATTATGGGCTTCAAGTATTAAGTCCAACTATATTTTTACCAGCTTGTGTACTTATAGCAGCTATTATATCAATTGCTACAGGAAGTTCTTGGACTACATCAGCAACGGTAGGAATCGCATTAATTGGTATTGGAGAAGCTTTGGGAATTCCTTTAGGAATGGTTGCTGGAGCCGTTATTTCAGGGGCCTATTTTGGTGATAAAATGTCGCCTTTAAGCGATACTACAAATTTAGCTCCTGCAATGGCAGGAACAGATATATTTACCCATATTAGATATATGGCTATCACAACAATACCAACCATAACCATCACTTTAATCGTTTTTACTATTATTAGCCTAACTATTAAAACTACCGGTGATACTGATGTTAGCAACCTTTTAAGTAGCATCGATGAAACATTCAACATTACACCTTGGTTATTTCTAGTACCCATGGCAGTAATTGCATTGATATTAACAAAAACAAAACCATTAATTGCTTTAGGTATTGGCGTACTATTAGCAGCAATTTTTGCAGTGGTTTTTCAACCAGAAATTTTAAGCAGTCTTTCAACTTCCTCTATCAATGCTCTTTTAAATTCTATTTTTGTGGACACTGAAATTATAACCTCTAACGAGAAGTTAAATGAATTATTTAGTGCCGGAGGAATGAAAGGTATGTTATGGACTATATTTTTAATCATCAGTGCCATGGTTTTTGGAGGAACGATGGATGCCATCGGAGCATTGGCTAGAATCACCAGAGTTCTTTTATCGTTAGCGACTACTGTATTTGGATTATTTGTAAGTACCGTATTTAGCTGTATCGGATTAAATGTGATTGCTAGCGATCAATATTTAGCAATTGTTATTCCTGGAAAAATGTTTAAAGAAGCTTTTGAAGATAAAGGCTTGGCACCTGAAAACTTAAGTAGAACTTTAGAAGATGGTGGTACAGTTACATCGGTATTAATACCCTGGAATACTTGCGGAGCATACCAATCTGGTGTTTTAGGTGTTGGAGTCGATGAATATTTTGCCTATGCAATATTTAATTGGTTAAGTCCTTTCACCACGCTACTGTTTGCTGCATTAAGAATAAAAATTAAAATGCTTAAAGCTTGATAGACATAAACGTTTTATATAAAAAAAGCCTACTTAATAAGTAGGCTTTTTAGTATTATGCAAATTGATATTCAACTATTAGTTTAAATCAAAACGATCTAAATTCATCACTTTGATCCAAGCAGCTACAAAATCATTTACAAAACGAGTTTGACCATCATTTGCACCATAGACTTCACTAACCGCTCTTAATTCTGTATTGGAACCAAAAATTAAATCTGCTCTTGTTCCAGTAAATTTAACTTCACCTGTGCTGCGATTGCGACCTTCAAAAATAGTATCCTTATCTGAAGTTGCACTCCAAGTGTATGTAAAATCTAAAATATTGCTGAAGAAATCATTTGTTAAGCTTCCAACATTATCGGTAAATACACCGTGATTAGAGCCATCATAATTTACTCCCATTACTCTTAATCCGCCAACTAAGGCAGTCATTTCTGGAATTGAAAGTGTCAATAAATTTGCGCGATCTACTAGTAAATCTTCTGCAGCTACATTTGCTACTTCTGTGCTCATGTAATTTCTAAATCCATCAGCTAATGGTCTTAAATATCCAAAAGACTCTAAATCTGTTTGCTCTTGCGATGCATCGCCTCTACCTTGTGTAAAAGGTACATTTACAGAATGTCCAGCATTTCTAGCAGCTTGTTCTACTCCAGTGTTACCAGCTAAAACAATTAAATCAGCAATAGATACCGTTCCGTTAAATTCGTTTTGAATACCTTCAAGAACATTTAATACTTTATTTAATTCTTCAGGATTGTTGACTTCCCAACTTCTTTGTGGTTCTAAACGTAAACGTGCTCCATTTGCTCCACCACGCATGTCCGAACCCCTAAATGTAGAAGCCGAAGACCAAGCTGTCTTAACCAATTCAGAAACTGATAAACCAGAAGCTGAAATCATATTTTTTAATGACTCTATATCTGAATCACTAAGACTATAATCTACTGTAGGAATTGGATCTTGCCAGATTAATTCTTCTTTTGGTACTTCTGGACCTAAATAGCGAGAAATTGGCCCCATGTCTCTATGAGTTAATTTATACCAGGCTCTGGCAAAAGCATCTTCAAAAGCTTTATGATCTTTATGAAAACGCTCCGATATTTCTCTGTAAGCCGGATCCATTTTTAAAGCCATATCTGCGGTAGTCATCATCAAGGCTTGTGTACCATCACCACCAGCTTTAGGTGCTCTTCGCGCATTAGATGAAGCAGTTGGTGTCCATTGGTGTGCCCCAGCAGGACTTTTTGTTAATTCCCAATCGTAATTTAAAAGAACTTCAAAGTAATCTGCATCCCATTGTATTGGGTTTGGTGTCCATGCTCCTTCTATACCACTAGTAATTGTATCATCTAAAACACCTGATTGAAATGTATTCTTCCAACCTGTACTCATTTCTTCAATTGAAGCACCATGAGGTTCAACACCAACATATTTATCTGGATCTGCAGCACCGTGTGCTTTTCCAAAGGTATGCCCACCAGCAACTAAAGCAACTGTTTCTTCATCATTCATGGCCATTCGACCGAAAGTAATTTTAATATCATGTGCAGACTTTAAAGGGTCTGGTTCACCATTAGGCCCCTCAGGATTTACATAAATTAAACCCATATGTACTGCGCCTAAATGCCCTTCTAATTCACCATCATTTGTATCATAACGATCATCATTGTCTAACCAACCTGTTTCACTTCCCCAATAAATATCTTGTTCTGGTTCCCAAACATCTTCACGGCCTCCAGCAAAGCCAAAGGTTGGAAAACCCATAGATTCTAGCGCACAATTACCTGCTAAAATCATTAAATCTGCCCAAGAAATCTTATTACCATATTTCTTTTTTATTGGCCACAATAATAAGCGTGCTTTATCTAGGTTTGCATTATCTGGCCAACTATTTAAGGGTGCAAAACGATGTGTACCAGAACGAGCTCCTCCTCTACCATCTCCCACTCTATAAGTTCCTGCACTATGCCAAGCCATGCGAATCATAAAACCTCCATAGTGCCCATAATCTGCTGGCCACCAATCTTGAGAATCTGTCATTAAATGAACAACATCTAACTTTAGAGCTTCAAAATCAACAGACTTAAATGCCTCTGCATAATCAAAATCTTCTCCCAAAGGATTCGATTTAGCTGCATTTTGCCTTAAAATATTTAATTTTAATTCATTCGGCCACCAATCACGGTTGCTAGTTCCATCACCAGCAGCCTTTTTTTCAGCTCCATTAAAGAAAGTGCATTTATTTATATCACCACTGTTATTACTATTTTCCATATTATTATTTTTATTACTGTATAAAGTTATAGTTTTTGTGCCCAAAAAAAAAATATATATATTTTTATAAATTATATCCTAATCAATAAAATTGATAGCCTTTGATAAACATATAATAACAACTAATTTTAAAAATAATAAAATAATCATTTGTAAAATATTTTATATACCTACTTTTATAATGAATTTAAAAACAAAATTAATGGCAACTATAACTTTGGGTGGAAACCCAGTAAAAACTTCAGGAAATCTTCCAGCAATTAACTCTAAAGCACTAGACTTTAAATTAATAGCTACAGATCTTTCTACAAAAACAATAAAAGATTTTCTTGGATACAACCTTATTTTAAATATTTTTCCTAGTGTTAACACAGCGGTATGTTCCGCTTCAGTAAGGGCTTTTAATAAAGCTGCTGCAAGTTTAAACAACACAAAAGTACTTTGTATCTCTAGAGACCTACCATTTGCACAGGAACAATTTTGTGCAGCTGAAGGCTTAGAAAATGTTATAATGCTATCAGATTTTAAAAATGGAACATTTGGAAATGACTATGGATTAATAATGAACGATGGCATCTTTGATGGCCTACTTTCAAGGTGTGTTATTATAGCTAATGAAAAAAGCAATATTATATATACGGAACAAGTCCAAGAAATTGGCGAAGAACCAAATTATGATAAAGCATTAGAGCTTATGATGAATTAAGACAAAAAGATGAGCTTGCCCATATACAGCAGTGAACCTTAAGAAGTTTAATTAGCTTTTTACCCTTAAAAAGAAAGTCGAAATAAAAAATTAGGAGTAAATCCCAAGGAATACTTATCGACGACGACGACAGGATCATTTAAACTATTATTACCTAAGTAATCTCGGCTTAAAAGGTTGTTTTTGTTGTACACATTCCGTATCGAAAAACCAACCTTTCCCCTTATATTTCTTTTTTCAGAAAAAATAAAATCATAGGTACTTGAAAAATCCAAGCGGTGGTAATTTGGAAGCACTCCGGTATTAATCCCAACATAATAATACTGAGTACCAGGCGCTACGTAAGCTTCCGTAAATGGTTTTCCAGTTCGCCAATTCCAAGCCAATGCTAATTGAAATTGATTTATTTTATAAGCTATAGAGCTTGTTAGGGAATGTCTGATATTGGTACTTGAGGTAAAAGATTCATTATTATTGATTCCATTAAAATTACTTATTACATTATTAAAGGAATAACTAATCCACGTTTTAATAAAGCTAAAATCTTTTTTTGCATAAAAATCAACTCCTAAAACACCTTGTTCACCTGTATGAAAACTACTGTCATTAGGATTCAAAAAACCTAAAGAAAGTGCAGTTTTTCCATTGATGTTTTTATAATAAGTAGCTAAATCTAAACTCCAACCCATTGCCTCATATATAAGACCAGCCGATACTTGCTTACTACTAATAATTGGAAATGTTTCTCCATCCGCCAAACGCCATAGTTTATTTTCTAGAGAAAGATCACTTAAAACAGTTTCGTCTATTTCGCTAATTATTTGATTTTTGATTTCTCCTGATAGCTGAATTTTTAAATTTTTATAAATATTTTTATAAATTAAAATTCTTGGCTCCAACCTTACAGCATCTAATTCTTTATAATAACTAGTTCTAAGTCCCATATTAATAACAAATAGTTTCGGATTGTTATAGTGGTATTGAGTATAAATAGAATGTGTTGCAATGATTGTTTTATCGGCATCTAAAATAATTGGTGAGCCAATATTTTCTCTAAATAAATAACTAACATCCTTTAATACATATTGATAACCAAAAGTTAGCTTATTATTCTTTTTTGTAGTTAAGATCAATTCGGTAGAAACACCAGAATCATAAATCTCATTCTTCTTTTCAAAATTTGAAATCTGACCACCATTCGCGGAAGTCATATAATTATATGCCAAACTATATCTAGATAAGAAAACTTTTGTATGCTGGACTAGTGAAGGATTCCATATTTTATTCCAACCAAAACCATATCCATCATTTTTAATTTCTAAAACATCATTAAAAGAAGTGTTTAATTCGGGATCTATTGCTAAATAATTCAAATCATTATCTATAAAAATAGTACTGGCATAAAAACTATTAGCATCATTTAATTGATAATTCAATTTTATATTATAATCGATAAAAAAGAAATTATTATTAATATTTTGAACATTCGCAATTTTTGTATCCTGAAATACTTTATCTGCTATTTTAGTGAAGGTAATTGATTGATATAATTCTGTATAACTTCGCCTTAACGATGCTTGAATACTTAATTTATCTTTAATAATTGGTGCTTCTATATAAATATCTGAATTAATACCATTAATACCAACTCCAACTTTAAAATCATCGGTAATCTGATTAATGGAAGAAATATCAATAACACTTGATGCGCGTTCACCAAACCTAGAATGAGTTCCTTGATTATGAAATATCACCTTACGAGTACTATTAGGATTAAATGCAGAAAGCATCCCAAATAAATGGCCTTTGTGGTAAATATTAATACCATCCCAAATAACTCTATTTTGATCCATTGCCCCACCCCTCACTGTAAAACCTGTAGCAGTTTCATTTGGACTAATAACACTTGGTAATAACTGTATACTTTCTAAAATATCAGCTTCAATAAGTCCAGGAAGAATGCCTAATTTTTCAGGGCTAATCGTAAAGGTTGCATCTTTATTTTTTTCAATTCCTTTTGTCAGATATCCAGTGATTATAACATTATCCAGTAATTCTATGTTGTTTTTAGTTATTTTAGATTCATAAACTATAATATAACGCTCATCAATTTTTTGAAAGCTTAAAGAGGTTAAAGCTGAAATTTCAGCTAATACTTGGTCTAGTGTCCTGTCTAATTTTTTTAATGTTAACGTCTTGTCTTTAAGTACTTGATCTTGATAAGAAAATCTAACATCAAATATTTGTTCTAGGGAAATTAAAGATTCTGATACTAAGACCTCATTAAATTCAAAAGAGAAACGAGCCTCATCTTGGGAAAAAGCTACTGAAAGGGGTAAAAAAAGAAGTACGTAAACTAAAATTTTATTTTTCACCAGCGGGTTTTATTCAAGACTTAAAACACCATTTTTTTCTTTGACATAATTTATATCCATAGTTTTAAAAACAGAAATCAATGCAAGTTTTAAATCTTTGTTACTGAAACTTCCAGTAAATATAATTGAATCATCTATTCTACGAGCATCAATCTGAATGTTATACTGTTTTTCTAATTCTAAAATCACATATTTCAATGGAACACTTACAAAACTACTTTCTCCATTTAACCAAGAAGGTAAAGAATTTTCTTTATCATGTCTTTCAGAATCTTTACCTTTAATTTTTCTAATGGCGTTGCCCGGACTTAATAAATACTCTTTTTTATTATTTGTAACGCTAACTTTACCCTCGTAACAAACCACTTCAAAAAAAGTATCGGTATCTTTTATATTAAAGTGTGTACCTAAGACAGTTACTAAACCATTAGGAGTTTGAACCTTAAAGGTGCTTCCTTTTTTAACTTTAAAAAAAGCTTCTCCGTTTAGCATTATAGTTCGGTTGTTGCTCCAATCTTTTTTGGTGAAATTAATTGCTGACTTAGCATTTAAAACTACCTCTGAGCCGTCAGGTAAGATAATTGTTTTTTGCTCTGCATAGGAAGTTCCGTGTGTTATTTCTTCAAAATTAAAGGCAAAATAACATCCTAGTACGACCAGGATAGATGCTGCTATAGAAAGTCCCCATTTAAAGCTTGCTTGTGTGTGTTTAAGGTTTCTTTTTTTGTGTATCCTTTTATAAAGTGCATTAAATGAAAGAGCTACTGGCCGATTTAGCTCATCCGATAGTTCTAATCCATTTTTAATTTTTTTATAATCAATAAAATCCTGTTCAGAAACTAACTCTTTTAAAGTCGCATCCGAAATAGTTCCTTCTAGCCATTTTGCTAAAAAACTTTCCTCTTCTTTTTTTAAGTTTTCTCCCATCTTTGTTATATGACAACTTTAAAATAAAATACCCTACTTTTTTAAAAAAAAATTAAACATTACCAATTTTCTCTTTCATTTTAAGTAAGGCTAAATGCATTCTTTTTTCTACTGCTTTTACTGAAATACTCAGTATTTCTGCAATTTCTTTGTATTTCTTTTTTTCCATTCTACTTAATAAAAAAACTTCTTTTTGCTTGTCTGGCAGCGCTGCAATTGCTTCTTCAATTTTCACTAAAAACTCTTTTTCAACTAATAAATATTCTGGTGTTTCATAATTACTAGATTTTAAGGTTCGTTTTTGATGGTTCATCACGACTTTTTCATGTTTTTTGAAATTAAAAAACATATTCTTAGCTACTGTAAATAAGAAACTCTTTGCTTTTTCAGGGTTTACATTATTACAATTGTCCCATAATTTTATAAAAGCATCCTGTAAAATATCTTCTGCAAGATCCATGTCCTGTGTTTTAAAAAATAAAAAACGCCTTAAATCTTTTGCATGGATATTAAATAGTTTTTCAAATACTTTTTGATTACAAATATTATTTAAGTCTTTAATCATTTTATAATTGACAATATTAGATAACAAAGTTAGGTAAAAAATAAAAATGTATTTTTGTAGGGTATTATATCTTAGAGTTGTTTTAAATACATGAAAAGAAATAATTAGCTAAAGATTAAAAAAATGAAAACTATTAAATCATTATTCTTCAGTTTATTTATAAGTGCCACCCTGTTAATATCTTGCACTAATGATACTGTTAATGATATTCCAGATATGCAAGAGAGTAAAGCTACTCAAGTTGCTGTTAACCAGCTCATCAATTTATACAATGATGATGGAACAATAAATGAAAGTATGAATCCTTCTGGTCATCTTATTTTCGACTTTTGTTTTGAATTTATTTATCCAATACACCTAATGTATAACAACAGTGCTATTATTACAACTAACAGTAATGAAGAACTGATTGAGGTATTGGTTAACACAAGCGATCAATTGTTTATAGCAGGTATTGAATTCCCTTTTAATGTAGCTATTTACAATCCAGAAAGCAATGAAATTGAACTGTTAACTATTGAAACTGAAAATACATTTACCAATTTAATAGAAAATTGTTTTTTTGATACCCCCTGTGATTGTGATGAAGAATTTGATCCCGAATGCATCGAAATATTCCAAAACAATCAACCTTTAATTATCACATTCCCAAATTCTTGTTATGCGAATTGTGAAGGATTTACAACTGAAGATTTTGTAGACTGCGGTAAAACTAGTTGTGAAGATGAATGCTCCCAAGAGGAAGATCCTGTTTGCGTGGAGGTATTAAATCCTAATGGCAGTTCCGAAATAATTACTTTTTTAAATGCATGTTATGCAGCTTGTGAGGGATTTACAGTAGAGGACTTTCTAGATTGTGACAGCACTTCCACTTGTGGTATTTCTGAACTAGAAATAGAAATTGGTGAAACACATTGCGGTGATTCCTATCAATTAACAGTTAACTTTCAATATGAAAACACCAACGGTGAAGAATATTTTGATCTTTATTTGAGAAACGAAGTATTGTTATCTTCTTTTCAATTATCTGTATTACCATTAACTATTGAAAACTTTCCGTTAAGTGGATATGAAGATGATTATATTAAAGTGTGTATCAACGACAACGCAGATTGTTGTGAAGAAATAGAATGGCCAGCACCAGATTGCAGCCCAGATGATTGCTATCAATTTGTGTTTCCAATACAAATGACATTAGGTGGTGACGTTGTAGAGGTAGCAAGTAATGGACATGTCGATTATAAATTAGATTTAGGCTATGAATTTATTTACCCGATCGAATTGATTATTAACGGTGAAATTATTCTAGTATACCAAGGTATTCTTGAAGGTGTTTATGGAGAACGATGTGATTAATTGAAATTTTATAATGGTACTGGTTTATAGACCACCTTTCAAATTATTGATAGGTGGTCTTACTTTTTTAATCTATTTTTAACCTTTTATAATTAAAAATGACAAAAAAAGAACCATTTATAATCAATCGAATAAAAAGTTTAGGCTTCGCTTTTAGGGGCGCGTTGTTACTTTTAAAAAATGAAGCGAGCATCCAAGTTCAAGCAAGTATTGCTATTTTAGTTATTATTGCAGGTTTTTATTTTAATATTTCTGCAATAGAATGGATGATACAACTTTTAGCGATTGCTTTAGTGATGAGTGCAGAAGCTTTAAATAGTGCTATTGAAGAAATTGCTGACTTTATCCATCCTGAATATCATAAAAAAATTGGCTACACAAAAGACATAGCTGCTGGAGCTGTATTCTTTGCTGCCATTGTTGCAATTATTATCGCTGGTATCATATATATTCCAAAGTTTTAAAATAACAATCAACATTTTTTTAAAACAAAAATAATTTTAGCTTTAAAACGTTTGATATTTGTATTTTTGTTAAAATACAAGTCCGTAATTAATGACTCAAAAAAATAAAAAAGCAACTAAAAACTCCTCAAAACAAAGGAAAAAAACAAGCCTTAAACTAAGCAAACAACAAACTATTATTTGGGGTGTCTTTCTATTTTTGCTAGGTATTGCTCTTTTTCTTTCCATTGTTTCTTATTTCTTTAATTGGCAAGCAGACCAAAGCATTATTGGTAATTTAACAAGTCGTAATCTTTCCACTCAGAACTGGTTAAATACATTTGGAGCAAATATTGGAGACCTATTCGTATATAATGGTTTTGGGGCTCCCTCCATCATAGTTTCTTTTTTAATAACACTAACAGGTGTTTACTATTTTTTCAATTTCAACAAACTTAAAATTGCCAAATATTGGTTTTGGGGTAGTTTAATCATGATATGGCTTTCCATATTTTTTGGTTTCTTTTCAAATATAAACCCATTATTTAGCGGTGTAATTGGTTTTGAAATTAACGATGTATTGCAAGATTATCTTGGCTTAATTGGAGCCGTTTTATTATTGACATTTTTATTAATCACGTATCTAGTTATTAGGTTAAAACTCACTCCAGAATATTTAATTAATTTATTTAAAACTACGAAAAAAGATATTAAATCAGATTTTAATGCGGAGACTACCATAAAAAACACCTTTAAGGAAGAGCCATTAAGTCCCAAAGAGAACCTAGAACCCTTATCTAATGAAATAGAGCTTACAAGTGAGGTAGTTGATGAGATTAAAGAGACTGTTTATCCTCCTCTAGAGGAAATAACAATAACAAACGAACCCGAAGTTGATCTAGCGATGATTGTAGAAGAAACTAGGGAGGAAACGATTGTAGAAAAAAACCTAAGTGATAAATTGGTAAGTGATTTTGGCGAATTTGATCCTACATTAGAACTTAGCAAGTATAAATTTCCAAAAATAGAATTGCTAAAAGATTATGCTAAAAATTCTGGAATCACTATCAATCAAGAAGAATTAGAAGAAAATAAAAATAAAATTGTTAGCACATTAAACAATTATAAAATTGGAATTGCCAGTATAAAAGCTACGGTAGGTCCAACTGTTACTTTATATGAAATTGTCCCTGAAGCCGGAATCAGAATTTCAAAAATTAAAAACCTGGAAGACGATATCGCACTTTCTCTTTCTGCATTAGGCATTAGAATTATTGCTCCAATACCAGGAAGAGGTACTATAGGTATTGAAGTTCCAAACAATAATCCCAGTATCGTTTCTATGAGATCGGTAATTGCCTCTCCGAAATTTCAAAATGCAGAGATGGAACTCCCCATCGCTTTTGGAAAAACAATTAGTAATGAAACCTTTGTAGTCGATTTAGCAAAAATGCCTCACTTATTAATGGCAGGAGCTACTGGCCAAGGTAAATCTGTAGGTTTAAATGCTATTTTAACCTCATTAATTTATAAAAAACATCCAGCAGAAGTTAAATTTGTTTTGGTAGATCCTAAAAAAGTAGAACTGACCTTATTTAATAAAATAGAACGTCATTTTTTAGCAAAATTACCAGATACGGAAGAAGCCATCATCACCGATACGACCAAAGTTGTTCATACCTTAAATTCCTTGTGTATAGAAATGGATGCACGTTATGATTTACTGAAGGATGCTATGGTGCGAAACATCAAGGAATACAATACTAAATTTAAAACACGAAAATTAAATCCAAACGAGGGACATCGATTTTTACCTTATATTGTTTTAGTAATTGACGAATTTGCCGATTTAATCATGACGGCTGGTAAAGAAGTAGAAACACCAATTGCTCGTTTAGCACAACTGGCTCGTGCAATAGGTATCCATTTAATAGTTGCTACTCAAAGACCTTCTGTCAATGTAATTACCGGTATTATTAAAGCCAATTTTCCCGCACGTATCGCATTTAGAGTTACCAGTAAAATAGATTCGAGAACCATATTAGATAACTCTGGCGCAGATCAATTAATTGGACGTGGAGATATGTTGTATACTCAAGGCAATGATTTGATTAGAATTCAGTGTGCATTTGTAGACACGCCTGAAGTAGCTGATATTACAGATTATATCGGTTCACAAAAAGCCTACCCAGACGCCTATTTATTACCAGAATATATTGGAGAAGATGGAGCCGGCACAACTATTGATAATAATGTAAGTGAACGTGATCAATTATTTAAAGATGCTGCAGAAGTATTGGTAATTGCCCAACAAGGATCTACTTCACTGCTGCAGCGGAAACTTAAATTAGGTTACAACCGTGCAGGTAGAATTATAGACCAACTAGAAGCTTCTGGTATTGTAGGACAATTTGAAGGAAGTAAAGCCAGACAAGTACTTATACCAACATTAGAAGCATTAAACCAACATTTAGAAAATGAATATAATGACGATTAAAACAAGCTTATTAAGTGTTTTTTCTTGGATGTTAATTTCTTGTATAACTATTCAGGCACAAGAAGCTAAAACTTTATTAGACAAGGTATCTACTAAAGTAAAGAGTTATGATAATATACATATCGAATTTAATTATACCCTAAACAATACTAGAGAAGATGTAAAACAAGACACCCGTGGTAATATTACATTAAAGGAGGAAAATTATGTGTTAAATATGCTCGGAGTAACTAGAATATTTGATGGCAAAAACATATACACCATTGTTCCAGAAGATGAAGAAGTAACCATCTCAAGCTATAATAAAGATGAAAACAAAGGCATTTCCCCCTCTAAAATGCTTACTTTTTATGAGCAGGGATACAATTACAATATGGGGGCTCTAAAAAAGGTAAACGGAAGAAGAATTCAGTACATTAAACTAAGTCCTAAAAATTCAAATGCTGAAATAAAAGATATTTTATTGGGCATCGATATGCAAAGCAATCATGTATATCAATTAATACAAACAGATGCTTCTGGCACCAGTTATACCATAACGGTAAATTCATTTAAAACCAACCAATCCATATCACAATATTTATTTGTTTTCGATGAAAAAAAATACAAAAACGATGGATACTACATAAATAAGTTGGATTAAGTGTTTATGAAAACCTTAGATAGATATATCTTAACTACCTATTTGAAGACGTTTTTTAGCGTCTTCATTATTTTGATGCTTATTTTCGTACTTCAAAGTATCTGGTTATATATTTCCGAACTTGCAGGTAGAGGGCTTGATCTAATTATTGTTCTTAAATTTCTTTGGTATGTTTCCCCTCGACTCATTCCTTTAGTCTTACCACTCACAATTTTAGTAACCTCATTGATGGTTTTTGGTAGTTTTTCTGAAAACTATGAATTTGCAGCCATGAAATCTACAGGAATTTCACTACAAAGAGCAATGAGGAGCTTAACCGTTTTTATCGTTTTTTTAAGTGCATTGGTCTTTTTCTTTGCAAATGATGTCATTCCGTATTCAGAATACAGGTGGCTAAACTTAAGGCGTAACATTCAACAATTTAAACCTTCAATGGCTATTGCAGAAGGTCAATTTAGTCAGGTAGGTGATGAGTTTAATATCAAAGTGAAAAAGAAAAGTGGTGAAAATGATCAGTATTTAGAAGAGGTGGTCATTCATAAAAAAGATGCACAAAATTATAAAGGAAATAGTACCGTTATCATAGCAAATCGTGGTGAACTAACTTCAGAAATAGGTAGTAATACACTTTCTTTAGTTTTAAATGATGGAAATTATTATAGTGAAGTGTATTCAAAAGATCGAAAAAGAAAACTCCAAAAAGAATTTGTGAGAAGTTCTTTTGAAGAATATATTATTAATATTGACCTCACTGAATTCAACAATAAAGATATAGACAAGGAAAATAAATTAAACAATCAAAATATGTATAATGTAAAGGAACTGAGAGCAGAAATTGATTCTCAATCTCAACGTTATACTAATACTATAAAAGCGTTCTCTAACAGCATGTATTTTAGAACTGGAATCACTAAGTTTAAAAATAAAAATAATAAAAAACTTTTTCTGGACAAGGATTCTATATCTTTTAATAAGGACGACACCTTATTAACTATTTTCAATGCAAAACATCAAAAGGATATAGTAAAAATGGCATTGAACAATATAAAGAGCTCCCTTCAAGCAGTTGATTCAAAAAATAAAGATTATGCCAATAAAGAAAAACAACTTAATAAATACGAAATAGCCCTTCACGAAAAATATGCATTGGCGGTCACTTGCATTATTTTATTTTTTGTTGGCGCACCACTGGGAGCAATTATTAGAAAAGGAGGAATGGGACTGCCTTTGATAGTCGCTATTGTTTTGTTTTTAACCTACCATTTCATTGGTATTTTTGCAAAAAACAGTGCAGAAGACGGTACCTTACAACCTTATGTCGCCGCTTGGCTAAGCACCTTAATCATGTTACCTTTAGGTGTTTGGCTTACCTATAGAGCAACGACAGATCAAGGTATTTTTGACTTAGATGAGTTTGGAAATAGAATTAAAAAATTATTTAAGAAGAAGAACAACAAAGACATTCCAAAGAATACTTAGAATTAATATCTTTGCCGAGTTAAATTTTAAAAAATGAGTGTTAAAAAAGCGAAAAAATGACAAAAATGAATACAATCCCTGAAGCCATTGATGCAATAAAACAAGGTAAAGTTGTTATTGTTGTTGATGATGAAAACAGGGAAAATGAAGGTGATTTTATCGCAGCTGCAGAAATGGTAAGCCCAGAAATGATCAATTTTATGGCAACCCATGGCAGGGGCCTTATTTGTGCTCCACTTACCGAGGAACGTTGTGAGCACTTAGGCTTAAATATGATGGTTAAAAACAATACCGTCTTGCACAATACCCAATTTACAGTTTCTGTAGATTTAATCGGAAATGGATGTACTACCGGAATCTCAGTTCACGATCGTGCGAAAACAATTAAAGCATTGGTAGACGAGGATACCAAAATTCACGATTTAGGACGTCCTGGTCATATATTCCCGTTGAGAGCTAAAGAAGGTGGTGTATTAAGAAGAACTGGACATACAGAAGCTTCTATCGATTTGGCGCGTCTTGCTGGATTAAAACCTGCAGGAATTTTGGTGGAGATATTAAATGAAGATGGTACGATGGCTCGGCTACCAGAATTGATGAAAGTTGCTGAAAAATTTGATTTAAAATTAATTTCTATTGAAGATTTGGTAGCCTATCGCATGGAACACGATTCCTTAATCAATAAAAAGGAAGATTTTCAAATAAACACTAAATATGGAAGTTATCGATTAAGAGCATACCAACAAACAACGAACGACCAAGTTCATATAGCCTTAACAAAAGGACATTGGAAAAATGGAGAATCTATATTGGTTAAAGTAAACTCTACGTTAATAAACAATGATATTTTAGGAACCTTAACCAATAATGCAGACAAAAAAATAGACGATATGTTTTCTGTTTTTAATAAAGATGGTAAAGGTGCCATTGTATTTATCAATCAACAAAGTCATACGGTCAACTTACTTTCAAGATTAAAAATTTTAAAAGAAGCGCAAACAGATACAGAAATCGCAAAAGCTCCAAGAATAGTGATGGACTCTAAAGATTTTGGAATTGGCGCTCAAATACTTCATGATATAGGAATACACAAAATCCGATTGGTTTCCAATTCAAAAAACACTAAGAAAAGAGTTGGAATGATTGGTTACGGTCTAGAAATTACAGATTACGTTAATTACTAAAACGATTTTTTTAACAGGTATAAAAAAAGTCCATTCAATTGAATGGACTTTTTTTATGAAAAGTAATTTATAGGTTATAAAACAGATGCAATCGCTGCTTTCATTTTTTCTGCTCTTACTTTTACTTCTTCTTCCGTCCAGCCTATTTTCACTAAAGAGGAAATGGTTCTGCCCATAATAGCATCACTCTTAGAAAAATCAGTACCATTTAATTTTTCTAAATGATTTCTAATGCCATCACTAACGGCTCCTAAAGTTTTAATAGTTCGCAAGTGTTCCCAACCATTAATATAATGCCAGTTATTGGTATACCAATAAAAATTAGCCTCAACTCCGTTATTAGCCATAGCCGTGTGTGCTTTTTTAGCTAGTTCTTCATTTGGTAAAAAGAAATTTACAAAAGAATAATTTTCTTCTCCACCTTCTGGAACCTCTCTAAAGGTAATACCTTCAAGAGTAGACAAGGCATTTCTAATAATCGTATAATTTCTTTTTTGTATTGATAAAATAGTATCAAACTTTCCCAATTGACCTAAACCAACTGCAGCATGCAATTCAGAAATCCGATAATTATATCCCATCACTGGATGCGTTTCTGCTCCACGATCATTTCCAATGTGGTCATGACCATGATCTTGATATACATCAGCATTTGTATAATATTTTTTATTATTTGTAATTACAGCTCCTCCTTCTCCACAGGTAATGGTCTTCACAAAATCGAAAGAAAAACAACCTAAATCGCCATAACTTCCTAAAGCTTTTCCTTTATAAGTTCCTCCAATAGCTTGACAAGCATCTTCTAATAAAAGCAGATCATGCTTGTTACAAATGGCTTGTAATGCATCTAAGTTCGCCATAGACCCGCACATATGAACCGGCATCACACAACGCGTTTTTGAGGTCACTGCAGCGGCAACCGCTGCTGGATCTAATGTTAAGGTAGCGTCTATATCTACTAAAACTGGTATTGCTCCTATGGCTAAAATAGATTCAAAACTAGCTACAAAGGTAAAACAAGGCATAATTACTTCATCCCCTGCTCCTATTCCTGCAGCAACTAAAGCAACCGTTAAAGCAGCGGTACCATTAGAAACCAATTGACAATAATCTACACCCATTTTATGAGCAAATCCTGTTTCAAACTCTTTTGCTTTCCAATGATTGTTTCTCATTCCATCGAAACCATAACGCATTAAAACTCCGCTTTCTAATACGTCATTTACTTGTTTTCGTTCCTCGTCTCCAAATATTTCAAATCCAGGCATATTATATTATTATTAATTAATTATTCTTTTAAACATTATTTTAAAACAACCCTACAAAGATAGTAGTTGCGTTTTAAATAATAGGAATGCAATTAAATTTATTCTATTTCGATAACAAGCTCATCCACACCCCTTCGTACTTTTTTAAATTCTGAAAACACATCATCTTTAGCTCTATGACCAACAGCCATTACTAATACAGCACTCAAACCTTTTTCTGAGAGCGCTAAGTATTCGTCATATTTATCTGGTGAAAAGCCTTCGATAGGACAGGAATCTACTTTTTCTATAGCACATACTGTCAATAAATTACCCAATACCAAATACGCTTGTTTAGTAGCCCAATACTTAATTTCTTCTGATGTCTTTTTAGAAAAATCATCAATTAAAAAATTTTCAAAAGAACTCAATATTTCTCGGGGAGTATTTCTAGTTCTTTCAACTAAATCAAAATAATTTTTTATAAAGGCAGTGTCTACTTTATTTTCGATACAAATGATAAAAATATGAGAAGCATTACCAATTTGTCCTTGATTAAATGACAAAGGAACTAAGTTTTGGATAACTTCAGGATTACTAACAACTATTAATTTAATAGGCTGTAATCCAAAAGAAGTAGCTGTTAAATTAAAAGCTTCTTTAAGAATTCCTATGGTATCGGAAGAAACTTTTTTTGTCTCATCGAATTTTTTGGTGGCATAACGCCATTTCAATTGTTCCAAGATATGTATTGCCATAAATGATTAATTTGTAAGTACAAAAATAAGCATTGTAACATACAGAGCCAATGAAATAATGAAATAATGAAGCAATGAATTAATGAGACAATGAGAGAATGAGACCATGATTTGCTAAACGCAATAAAACCTTTCAGAAATGATAGTTTTCTGATACCCAATATTCAAACATTAAGTTGCTCTAAAACTGCTAATTTTATTATATTTATAGCATCGTTAAAAAACCTCCATATACTCCTATATGAAAACAAAACTACCCGGTCCTATTTATGCAACAATTGCTGGATTTTCTTTATTTGCCATATCTATTTGTCTTACTCGATTCGCCTACGGGCCTTTGGTTCCATCCCTAATCGACACGCACTGGCTCACCAAGACGGAGGCAGGTTACCTCGGAGCCTTTAATGGCTTCGGCTATATTATCGGTTGCCTGATAGCACTCTGGTTACCACAGTTCACCGGTATTCGTTTGTTAATGCGTAGCTCATTGGTGCTTGCGGTGATTGGCATCGGCATGTGTTCCTGGAACTTTGGCTTTGCTTGGCTATCCTTGGGTCGTTTTTTAGCCGGCTTTTCCGCTGCCGCCTTAATGATACACAGCACAGCCCTGCTCATGAAATATTTTCAGGAGAAGACGAAAGACTTGTTCCTTGGTTTTGCCATTAGCGGGGGTGGTGTAGCCATCGTTATTATCTGCTTGGTTTTACCATTTTTCATCAACAATGGACCGAGTGGTGGCTGGTTGTTAGAAGCGATAATTACGCTGCTATTTGCTGCAATTGCTTGGCCTTTTATTTCGATGGCACCTCATCAACGAGAGCCGAGTTCGCATTCAATGCAAGCACTGGTACCTAAACGAAAGCGCCTTGTAATGCTAACAACAATTGCCTACTCTTTAATGAGCGTAGGCGCTGTACCTCATACTTTATTTTTGGCAGATTATATGCACCGTGATTTGGGACTCAGTATTAGTGACAGTATTACGCTCTTTGCTATTTTCGGTCTAGGATTTTTAGTCGGAGCTATTTATGTAGGTATGTTAATCCGCTTATTCGGAACTCGCCTAAGCTTGTGTATTAGCTATATAATTGGTGTGACCGCTATTGCCATGGTACTGCTCTCTGATTCAATTATCATTGTCGCAAGTTCGTCATTCTTGATCGGTGTTTTCCTTTCCGGTTCTGCTGGACTTTCATCCATCCGCACGCTTGAAGCAGTAGGACTGTCTCGTCACCCTCACTTTTGGGGCTTTATGACACTTGGTTTCGGAGTCGGCATGGCGGCCGGGAGTTATGTAATGTCTGTATTATTGTCGCTAGGATTTAATTATATTGACCTATTTAAAATAGCCCAAATAATTGTCATCTTTGCACTGGGACTCATTATTTTTTCTTGGTGGCGCTATAGCGATCTTGACGATTTTGAGAAAGTAAAGTAATAAATTAACTAGACCCTGAGTGCATGTATTCTCTAAAATTGAAAACACCTCCTTATATTTTTTTTATATCAGAGATTCAAAAAATAAATTACATCATACAAGAAATTCTATTTTATTATATTTAATTCATATTTAAAACCTCAGCAGACTTATAAATGAAAACAACTCAGCCCGGTCCTATCTATGCAACAATTGCTGGATTTTGTTTATTTGCCATCGCCATGTGTCTTGCTCGCTTCGCCTATGCTCCTCTTATACCATCCTTGATCAACAACGATTGGGTCACCAAAGCGGAGGCAGGCTACCTTGGAGCATTTAATGGACTTGGGTATATCGTGGGTTGTCTAGTAGCACTCTGGTTGCCCAGAATTACTGGTATCCGTTTGCTAATGCGTAGCTCGCTTATACTTGCAGTGATTGGTATTGGCATGTGTTTTTGGAATCTAGGTTTTGCTTGGCTATCCATTGGCCGATTTTTAGCAGGCCTTGCTGCTGCTGTTATGATAATACACACCACCGCTTTGATAGTGAAAAGTTTTAGTGAAAATTCGAAAGAAAAATTACTTGGCTTTGCCATTAGTGGTGGTGGTATAACCACCGTTATTATTAGCTTATCCTTGCCTTTTTTTATCGTTAATGGGCCGAGTAATGGTTGGCTTTTAGAATCGGCACTTACATTTTTTGTTGGATTAGTTGCTTGGCCTTTTATTTCGAAAGCACCTCATCAACGTGAGCCTAGTAAGGATTCAATCCAGCCCTTGGAACCAAGGCGAGGCCGTTTGGTTTTGTTAACAGGTATATCGTATATGTTAATGAGTATTAGTATTTTACCTCATACCTTATTTCTTACAGATTATATGCACCGTGATTTGGGACTCAGTGTAAGCGATAGTAGTTCGCTCTTTGCCATTCTCGGATTAGGATGTGCATTCGGAGCTATTTTTGTCGGTATATTAACCCGTTTATTCGGTACCCGCATGAGCTTGTTTATTAGCTATATAATAGGAGTCTCTGCCATAGCTATGGTTCTTATATTTGATTCAGTGACCATTGTCTCCAGTTCATCATTCCTAATCGGCATGTCTTTTTTCAGTGCTGCTGCACTTTCGTCCATTCGTACACTTGAAATAGTAGGATTGTCTCGGCATGCTCACTTTTGGGGTTTTATGGCACTTGGTTGGGGTTTGGGCATTGGAGGCGGAAGCTATGCCATGTCAGTTTTATTATCCTTAGGCTTTAACTATATTGACCTTTTTAAAATGGCACAAGTCATTTTAATCTTTTCGCTGGGTCTAATTCTTTTCTCCTGGTGGCGTTATAACGATGTTCCTAATTTTGAGACAATAAAACAATAAGTTAATATTGCAGTCAAAATTCAAAAAAAAACGGACTCTTAATAGTATTTTTTCTTTAACCAAAACGCAACCTTAACCAATACAATTAAAGCGGGTACTTCTAACAATGGACCAATAACTCCAGCAAAAGCTTGACCAGAGTTTAAACCAAATATCGCGATAGAAACCGCAATGGCCAATTCAAAATTATTACCTGCAGCTGTAAAAGAAATTGCAGCATTTTTATCATAA
>Ga0208814_1000238_pt1 | contig 37454 bp, 17 predicted proteins | sample MalvirAntarct_55_FD_184253 | JGI IMG/M metagenome (GOLD analysis project Ga0208814, IMG submission 184253) | Marine viral communities from the Global Malaspina Expedition - Malaspina viral metaG Antarct_55 (SPAdes) (version 2) | ecosystem: Environmental > Aquatic > Marine > Oceanic | place... | reverse complement strand
GTGGTAAAAAGCAACTATTAGTCAATCCATTAGTTAAATGTATACTGGACCATAGCCATTTAGCCATGCACATAGTAGGCGATATTTCATCCAACATAGGAATTACTTGCTGTGCAGCTGTTTGTGGGTCTATTTCAGTAATTTTTTTCACTTTAGATAATCGCCATGCACATCCATTACTACTTCAGCAAACTTTTTATGGGACTTAGGTCCACCATGCACGTTGTCATCTGCAATATCTACTATATACTCTTGCAAATCAGCATTTGAATAAATGATGTCGTCAGCAATATCCACAGTCTCAGTAGGTGGCGTCGAATTAGGTACGGGGAAATGTACAATTCGAGCACCTATTTTTTTTATTAGTAGATCTGAAAATTCTATATACCAAGACGTAGTAATTGCAGCGTCTATTGTCAGGGATATATACTTATAATACAGTCTTGATTTAATTTCAGCCTTATTCTTGCGTATCTTCCATGGGCCTAGGTGGTTGCAATCATTTATATTGTTTCTGCCTTTGTATGTAATAATCATGTGCCTCTCTATATATGACCAACCTATACATACAACATCATCAGAAGATATTTGCTGTTTATTTAATCTTAATTGATGAACTATTCCTTTGTTGCTTAACCCTGGTTTACTTAAATTTATAACTTCCCTGCCTAACATATCTCCGAGCAAAGACGGCCAAGCAAGCTTGCTCGGTAAGGGACCTGCACCATTTGTTTTAGGACCATCCCAACAATCTGCTAGTCCGTGTCCATATGCATGACTATCTCCGAATACAAAAAGTTTACTCATCTTTTTTCCACTCTAGTAAATGTATATATTCAGGAAATGTTTCTGAAAAATTCTTATTTCTACGTATATCATATGCATTAACAAAACTTACAAAGTCTTTCCTATTTCGTAAATCAGTTTCGCTTGTTTTAAGGAACTCACAAAATCTATTAATTTGATTAACATCTTCTAAGTAAAATACCGACTCTTGTTCTATTGTATCATCTACTTGGTATTCTTTAGCTAACTCTTCTAATTCTAGTGCGTACTTTTGTCGTTCATCATGATCAAGTAATGTGCATGATAAGTGTTTTGGCCATCTTAAATAGTTTACACTTAATGTAAGTCTTGAGTTTGCCCAGCTATCGCCCATCTTAAATTCTTTACGCAAGTCTAAAAATAATAATAGAAAGTTTTTGAAGCTTGGTAATGCTAAAATATTAACAGTAGTCATAATAGTTACATCAACATCTGTTGTTTCATTCATTAATCTTCTAAGATTTGATATAAATTTTTCGTAATTAAGACCATCTCTTACATATTCAGCTTGCTCTCCTGTACTTTCTAAACTAGTAAAAACATTAATTCTATTAAATTTAGGTACTAAGCTGTTTATAGCAGGTATAAATCTATCATATAATTTATCGGGCACACCTAAGTTTGTATTAAATGCAATAGTACAATCTTTATTTTCTTTGTCTTTAAACCACTCGATAAGCTTCCATGTATCTTTACTCATTAGCGGCTCGCCACCAGTAATACGGAAAACTTTTAAGTCTTTAAACACTTCAGGAAACCATTCCCAAAATGCATCAACATAAGGATTTTCTTCGTTGTGTGCAAAAGGATACTTTCCTGTAGCTTCTAAATAATTTAAGCTATTAGCTGCTCCGACACTTTCTAAAGGATATTGCCCATTTTGTTTAATATCTTCCATCCACTTACTACTAATATCAGGTGAACAATATGCACACGCAAAGTTACATGCATTTGAAAAACTAACTTCTAAATAGCTAGGATTAATATTTTGCATTGGATGAGCATTGGCAATTTCATCAAATCTATCCCATGCCCAATTATCATCAGTAGTTTTTATATGTCTATCTGAATAATAACCTTTCTTTAAATCCTCAATTTTCCAACAGTAGTCGCACTCTTCAGGGCGTTCGCCATCAATCATTTTCTGGCGTTGTTGCTTTTTAAAAAGACTATTGTGTAAAGCTGCTGGATCTTTTAGTACTTCCTCTAAGGGAATTTTATGAGGTGCAGGATGGTGGCAACTATGATTATACCCATTTTGTAAATATAACGTAGTTTGTAACCATTTGGCTGTACAAAATGAACAACTAACCTTGTCCATCTTCTTAACCTGTTCCTGCATCCTCTGAACACGTTGCTCATTAGTTAAATTTTGACTCATTGTCATACCGGCTAAGTCGTCGGTTAAATTTTCACTCATTCTCTGCTTCCGGGTTAAGGTGATACTTTAATTTTTGTATATATTCATAATCTATTGTAAAAGATCGGTATGCTACATGGGCTAAGTTATGATGTAAAATTGGTAATAAATCTCTAGTTAATTGATGCAGTTGGGCGTGAGTTAATTGTATTAAAGTTTTTGCAGTTTGTAGTGCTTGCTTCAACCGTTCTTCATCATTTTCAATATCATCATAGCTTTCATCCCAATAGTCGCCGAATGTTTGATATCCTAATTCCCGTAACTTTGCTAATGCGCCAGGTTCTCCTAATAATATAAATGGTTGCATGTAACGCATTGGCTTAAATACTTTTTCACTAAAGAAAAGTCTATTAGGATGCGATTTTTGAAATGTTTCTCCAACAATATGTAAATAAGAATCTTGAAACTTTCCGTGTGAAGTATCGTCAACAGGATTTTCTACTTCGGCGTTGACTCCATCATTAATCTTTAGTGGCACATGCTCCTGTAAATTTACATCACTAAACTCTTCAAATATACTAGGATAATCAATTGGAGCGTCATGCCAACAATGTTCTATATATATTGATTCCCATATTTTGTCACCCTTAGCTAGTGTCATGATACCTTCTTTTCTACATTCCCACATATACGTAATTGCTGCAATTCGTGATTGGTCAGGACGTCTATTAAGAAAAATAAACTTTTTGGGGCGTAGAACGTCTCCATTAATAATCGGTATCATCATATTCTTATGATGTGCAAAGTTTTTAATATTGAGATTAAGTTCCCACCAATTATGATAAACTTTTGTTAATCGCCAGTAATCTTTTGCGTTGCCAGTTACAAATACAAAGTCTTCATTGTGATCAAATCCATACTTTTTGTGTAAAGCATCAGGAATTTTTTCAAAAAACGGCCAGTCCCAGCCTTCCATAGCTGATAAGATTAAAAATTTACATTTTTTAGCTTTAACATCTGCAATAATTTGATCGTCTAATTCTATATTAGAATAAACTTCTTCAGCATGGCTAATAGATATTATCATTGGAAAATAGTAATATTCTTCGTTTACTCTTTCTTTGAAATAGCAGTTAAATATTGTTGGGTCAAGTCCAAAATGAAATCCAGGCAATTTGTGATTTAAAAGATATTTACTTGTTAATTTTGTTGCTGGAAATCCTGGAAAATACTTGTGCGAAGGATGACATTCTTTGTGATCAGGTCTAGCATATAACGGAATCATATCAGCTCCTTGAAAATTTTGCCACATATTAATTCTCGATATCAATAAAGGCGTTAGACATTCTACCTGGGTTTTGGTAAACTGTTTTAAAGAACTTGCTTTGTTCTGCATTAAATGGTTCTATAGGAATTGGCACATCTAGCTCATTTAGTAACTTTTTACCCAACTCTTCAATAGAGTCTGATAGTCCTTCCATTGACACCCTTGGTTCAACTTCATCCCAATAGCTATTTAAGTATTTAAAGTCACGTACATTTATAAAGTCCCAATCTGTTGCCATAGTTTTATACAATCCTTCTCTAGCACCATAAATTGCCCACATACCGTTTTCGACATCTGCGCCCACAGTTAACCAAATGTACAATCTATGTAAATTTTTCCAATGTAACTGGGCAAATTCTTCCTTAGTAACACGTAGTCCTCGATCAAGTGCCATTTTAACACCTTCCCTAAACCCTGCTCGCCATGCTTGCTGTGCAGTATAGTTGTTATATACACGACTAAAACAACTATTCATTTGGATATAGTCAATATCCCAACAAAAGTCTACTTGGGCATGTTGGTTGTCAGGGTCTGCATTTTCATGTGTACGCATATTCAATACAAATTGCTTAGGCCAGCACTTTAAACCGCCATTGCCATACATAAGTCCGTTGACTACATTATACCCTGCCCAGCTAATTACGCTGTTTTGTAAATCTTGGTGCTCATCAAAGTCTATTTCTTGGTTAATAAACTTTTGATTAACAATGTTATCTCCATCAACTGTAATAAACCGGTCAGTTTCGGATAATTCTGCACATGCTTTATGTGCAGCGTCACTACCTTCTACACCATGTACACGTTTTGCCCACGGAATTTTACTACACAAATCTGCATAATTTTTTTCTGCGTTAGGTTCATCATAACTTAGGTATATAATGTCATAGTCTGTTACTTTAAATATATTACTCAATTTTCTATTACCTCATGTGCATAACTATCAAAATATTTTGCTGTATATAAACTAACTTCGGTACTTTCGGATTCAGTTTCAAACGGTATAATTTCAATTATACCTAAATTTGATACAGGTATTCTTAAAGATCTATGAAGAATATTTGGGTCATGCTTTTCTGTTACACTTATATACATTACATCAGTATTATTTCGAACTAAAAAATTACGTATTTCAGGATTTAATTCAAATGCCCAATGTTTTTGCAGTTTGTCTTGCCTAACAATAATATCATATTCCTTGTCTAACTCTACTGAATATAGTTTTTTACCTATTAAAACCTTATCGCCAGTTTTAAGAGAATTTTGATCTGCTATCTCTATATCGGTATTTGGTACAATACTATAATTTTGAGGATCAACAGGATCAACAATAAAAAAGGAATTGTCTTGTTGATTCCATGATAAAAACTGATTTTCTTTAGCGTAAAAAAGTACATCTGATCCTGATCTTGTATACACTGCATCAACAATTTTTGCACTATAAACTTTATTATTATCTAAGTATACATCGCCGTCACCAATATGTGTTTCAAACTCAAGATTTTTGTTTCCGTCATTAAAAAGTTTTACTCCTGAAATTACCATTTCAGCATTGTCTGGATTAAAGTTTGTATCAATAGGCTGATCTTCTTTTATTTTATAAATGCATTTACCTATAAAAACATGTTGTCCTCCTAAGTGCTCTAACTTATCATACCAAATATCAACATGTACACCTACATATTCAGGTGTTAGTTTTAATTCCTTTAACGATAAATCTAAAGTTGGCATGTTTGTCACTGTTACATCTTCAATATAAGGAAATAAGCCTTTTTTTGGAAATCCTATTCCGCGTTTATTATCTTTTAATAGCCTATAAACAGTATTGTTATGCCAAACTAAATCATTCCTTTTATAAGATTCACTCTTAAGCCACAAGTATACACACACTCCGTCATAAATTCCATGACAATTTATATGCCCGGATCTATTCTTTTTAATATTAGGAAATTTATGACACATCTGTGATGCTTCCCTATAAGAATCTTGATAGTTTTTCTCTCGGAGTACTCGTTGTTTTAATGCAGGATCGTAAATAACAATAAAATCAGAAGTACGCTTTATGCCTGTTAACACATCTTGGCAAGTATCGTACAATACCTCAATGATTTCTTCTCCATCTGCTGTCTCTTCTTTAATGCCGCCAATTTTGTTTATTGTGCCAGTTTCGGTATCATAATAAACAAATGTCATTTGTATAGATTGCTTTACTTCGCTTTGTAATTGCTTCATTAGTTCGTGCAAATTAGACATTTAATAAATTCCTATAACGTTCTATTACAGGAGACTTTTCTAAAAGATCATTCTCTGTGTAATGAAGAATTCCTGTTTGGCTATAATTACCAATTTTAATTTTACAATCTTCTGAAATATAAAATCCTACTCTATCTTGCCAGTTAGCAGAAGCTTCGGACCAACCCTGGCAGTGTTTTTTCATATGTGTAAAGCTAGGGAATTCTACTGATGCATTAGTTATACTATCAGTACAATCTAAAATTAATGCTACTATCGATGCACATACATCAATACTAGGTTGCTTGGGTCTAGTTACACCTTCTAAAAATCTTTCATAAAATGCTTCCCAATTTTGTACAACTAGTTCTAGCAATTTATAAAATTCTAACGCTTCGTCTGATTTTTCAAAGTAATGAAGTCCTGAAAATAAATTAGGTAATTTATTTGCAATAAATGCTTTTCTATAATATGTAGTATCGGCTACGTTGCCTCTGTAAGTGCGGACTTTACTAGTAAAGAATAACTTATATCTTTCTAAGAATTTCCACCAAGTTGATATGTCTTGTAACACTAACATATCAGTATCCATTACAATAGTTTTTTCATACGGACTAGCATGGTAAATTTTCCATCGATTTTCAATCTTCCATTCAGAAAATTCAGCATCGTCGTTCCACGGAATAGGAATAATCTTATCAAATAAATTTTTAAATTGAACTTCGTTATTTGTTACAATGCTAATTTTTGTTTTAGGATTAGTATCTTTTAAGCTCATTGCTAATAGTTCTGCTTGATTAACATAATTAACATCAGGCAAGTTTTGTGCTAGTACTACAATACCGTTACTCATTAGCCATCTCCTTATCAATTATTCTACCAAGACTAAACTTATTCATAACATGTATTGTTTGACCTTTTGTACTTAGTGCAGTATATTCACCATGATAATCTTTCTTTTCTACTAAGAACATCATTTCATCATCATTAAATTGCCACAATATGTCTCTATCTGTAGTGTATAACATTTTGCCGGGCATGTTTTTTGCAAATGTTCCAGGTGTAAACCCGTTCATTATATGTATTGCTACACTAAATGCGAAATCATTTCTAAATAGTGAAGATGTTATTTGATAAACTCTTCTGTAATGATCCCATTCCTCTTCTACATGCTGTAATAAATCAAAGTACACTTTATTTAACGTTGACTTCTTAAAGTATACACAAGTAGCCCAATAAAACGGAACACTAGTATCACTTATGAATCTAAACTCTTCTTCATCCCGTACTTGAGCAACGTCAGAAGAATCTTTATAAATCATAAAATCATCATCTGAATTAAAACACGATTTTAATAAACTATTAGAAATAATATAATCTGTATCTAATAATAATGTTTCATCGTAAGGTGTCATATCATAGACTTGACATCTTGCTCTATTATTAAACGTAGCTAACTTTTGATACATTGCTCCATCAAAGTATAGCTTTTCATTTAATTGCTGTGGTTGGGTTAGCGGAATAATTTTATCAAATACGTTAGCATCAAACTCTGATTCTAAATACTCTACAGAATCAGTTAATACAGTAGTTGGAATACCTAAGTATTTTTTAATACGCTTTGCTAGAAATACTGCTTGTTTGATATAATCAACTTGTGAATTATTTCGAGCAATTAAAAACGCACCTTTAGTTTTCTTCATAGTTAACTAACTTCTCTACGCTTCGTTGTTTTTTTAACTTCATATATTCTGCGTGATAATCATTAGAGGATTCAAAATATACATCAACAATTTGGTTATAGAAGTTCTGTACATCTTCTACTATTGTAGGAATACCGTTATCGTCTATTAATACTGCAACGTCATCTTGATGATTATCAAGCAGCAGTTTTACAAAATTTATTAGTTCTTTTGTAATAGTAAACTGACATCCATTATAAAAGTGGATTAAATTTTCTTGGTATTTTTCTGTAAGCAATCTTTTTTGATTATTCAGCGCAACCATATAATTTGAAAAATCTAATGCTTTTTTTAATCTTTCGTCCATACATATCTCCTATATATATTATATATTAGTCTTGAGGGCTAAGGAGCCTGAAGACTGAACATAACAGTCTATATTATAGCATAGATTTGTGTGATAGTCAACCTAAAGAGTAGAAACTGATGTCGATGTAGGTAATGATTGGAAAACAGTGTAATTAGTTGCACCGTCGATTGGTGCTTGACCAAACGGTCTAAAAAACAGTGTTGAACTAGTTACTGGTGCTAGAACATTTTCATCTGGATTTCCATAACTTGGATCATTAAAGGAAACTTTAAACTGTAATGTCTTGTCATCAAGTTCCATAGCATATACCGTGAACTGATTTGGAGTATATACTCCACCGCCCGCATTATAATAAGCCCGTTGATAAGAAGAGGACATATAATCGTGTCCAATGCCACCATAAGCTTGACCAATTCCACTGGATACTGTAGTTGCTTGGCATCCAAAATCTACAGTTCCTATTTCAGAAAGCGTCTGTTTCCAATCAAGTGTTTTAGCTTGTCCGCCAACATACGACATTCCGGGCTGGAATCTTATTTTTCCGCCAGCATTAAAGTATTGGCGTCTTGCTTGGGCATCTGAAAAGTTTACTTTGAAAATATGACTAATTTCGCCGTTCCACGTAGATGCTGACGTTGAATCGTCACAAGTTTGTAATATTGCTTGGCTTGGATGGCATAGTAATCTTTGACTTTCCATACTAGTGGCTAAATTTTCTAGTCCTGCCATATATGCTTCTTCTACTTTGTCTGCTGTAGAATTAGTAACAAAATCGCCAATTTGATATGCTAGCGTAGTAAATGCATCTACCCCTATTTGGTGATAACGTATTTTTTGAATGTTAATATATAAGAGTTTGTAGTCTGATGCATCAATAGTATTTGGATTAAGGGCAACTACATCCGTGCCAGTCCCTAGATACTGTCCATACCCGTAGGTATAGTTAGTAGTATTTCGGTTAGTTTCCGACGCTGAACCGAGTATTTTATCTACTCTAGCTTTAAGTGTGTTGAAGCGCGAAGCTAGTACTTTTGTTGGCATTAATAAACCTCTCTAGTACTATTTATTAGATTGCGGTGATAGGAAACTTAACACAGGCTTTACTATCCTGGGTTGAATGTTCCGCCCCACTGGCGTTGGATGTTTGCGCCTACACCAGTAGCTTCAAGGAATGCAAAGCTTCCTGAGTATGTTCCTGGAGATGCAATGTTTGGATAAATCTCTATTGCTACTTGGATAGTTTGTCCTGATGACATAGCATAATTCTTTGTAGCTACACCTGTTGGAAACGAAGAGTTACTACCAACCGAAACATCAATTGCACTTGGCTTAGACAGGCTTGTTGCTTGAACTGTACCTGTTCCTGCTGTACAAGCAATTGTGTAATAAAAAGTAACTTTACCATAACTGCCTAATACGTTAAAGTTCATACCAGTTGCCGGAGTAACTGTAAATGCAAACGTTGCACTTGGTGGTATCGGTGTCGGATTACTTACAACTGTAGTTCCTCTGTCATGGAATGGCCCATTACCATTGCCTGCTAAGAACGGTTTAGTAGGAAGTAATGATCGTTGGGCATCAGTTTGTGTAGACCCTAATCCCGAAAGAATAGTTGTTGAAGCATCAACACTACTAAAGAATGTTCTTTGGAAGCCGAGTGTGCTTACTGAAAAAGTTGAACCGTAGGAGTTATAATACTGTTTTGTCCAGTAAGCACATCCAGTAGCATCTGCCTTTCTTGCTAGTGCGTACCTTACTTGGCCTAAATTATTTGTATATGATCCAGTTCCTTGGAAAAATGCATCATTCATTGCAGTACCAATGCTTATAGCAGTAGCCTTTGGAATTCCAGATAACCAGCTATTAGATGCAAATTCTGCATACCATTCTGGATCATAATTATAAACTGTAGCTGCATTACTTGTGTCAGCTATTGTAACTGTTACTGACGCTAGTCCGTTGTTTAATGATAATGTAAGTGCTTCGGCTCCTTCTGTAAGTAAATCAGCTGTTACATTAAGAGTAAGAGTAGCCTGCCCGTTAGCATTAATTATAAAGTTACCTGATAGCGGAGCTAGTCCTATGTCAGCACCAACAACGCCTGTAATAGCGTATGGTACTGCAACGCCGTTAGCAACATTACTTGTATTTAGACTTAGTGTTACTGTACTTCCTTCATTTACAGACGTCTTGTCTGAAGAAAGAGTATATGTTGGTGTATTAGCATCAACAGGAATATTAAATCCTGCCAACGATGTACTAGTAAAATATGTTGGACTAATTGATGTTATGCTGTTTGGACCAACTGCTCTATACTGTTGTACAGTACTAGTAAGTGTTCCGTCTACATTGTTATCTACATTGTTGTCAACAACAACGTCATTAAATTCTATTCTAAATTCTATTACAGAAGTACTTACATTTCTAGCTTTAATTGCATATAAGTTTCCTGCATAAATTCCGCTATATGATCCAGAGCCAGTTTTTAAATAACATGTTTGATATGTAGAATTTAAACTATTATTACCTATATAATAACCCTGTCCTGATCCACTTGGTAGTGTAGTTTCTGAACTAAACTTGACGTTGCCGATTTCACTACATAATGCAGCCCAGTCTAATCCTTTAGGAGTACTTGCTCCGGTATTATTTGATGATAACCTAATTTCACCACCTGAATTAAAGTAGTGTCTTCTTATTGGAGCACTGCCAAATGTTACTGTAAATGTATGATATATTAAACCGTTCCAAGTTGCTGTCCTTGTACTTGTTATTTTAGGTTCTAATGCTGCTTGACTAATGTGTATTAATAATTTATCAGTTTCAATTTGAGTCATTAATGACTCGTAATCAGCAATACCTTTCTTAGTTCCGTCTGCGTCTGTAGCAGTAGTACCGGCGTTGTTAATTTGTGAGCTAGTATCTTCTGCAACAGAGTTAAGATCAGCAATAACTTGGCGGATGCCAGTTTCGTTTACACCTACTTGGTGTATTCTAGTCTTAACCATATCAGTATAGATATTGTTTATATCTTCTGCGTCAACTGTATCTGAAGAGTTATTAACTTGAGAACTTACTACCGTTTGGCCGTAACCGCTAGTCCCCGAGCCAGTCCCTAAAATAAGTGCGATTCTAGACTGTAAGTTATTTAATCGCGCTGCGGTAATATCTGCCATTAGTTAAAATCCTTAAACTTTTAACACACATTCAACTAATTTTTCGCCATCTCCGCCGTGTGTCTCAAGGGCAATTCCGACCATTGCATTAGTTGTAATAGTGCTACATACTCCATGTTCCCATGCGTATACTGCTTGTCCTTTCGATACCGGACCACTTACTCTTACTGGAACCCTGCCTTTTAAACCAATTGCTTGGCCTTCTGCTTCTGAGTTCATTAAGTATGCCGGGTTGTCTGATATAACACCAATACAAACATCTCCTACTGCTGCAGGCCTTGTTTCAGCTTCTCCGCCTACTGCCATTGCTGTTCCTACTGGGTGTTCAGTTTCTGTTGAATAAATTTCTGCTAAGTCAGCATAACGTGCTGATGTTGCTGTACCTTGGAATAAGTTAGCTGCAATATTTCCTGTTGCATCTCTAACTGCTACTGTATTATTTGATGAACTAGCACTAGCTGTTCTAAAATCTGTTCCTACTCGTAATGCAGTAGCTTTTGATGCTTCACCTGTAAATGCTGTTGCATGTACGTTTGAAAACTTTAATGATGCACTACCTAGTGCAAATGTATTATCTACTGCTGGTATAATTCCTGTTGCGTCAAATGTAGCTGAATGTGTAGTTGTACCCGAACCGTTAGTTGTTTTAACTTTTATTTTACTATTATTGCCAGTAACGTTTTGAATTACACCTTCAGACCCATTTTCAATTAACAACTGTAAATCTTGTGATGCGCCAATTTGTATTCCACTATCAGGAAATTCTACAGTAGTTGTAAATATTGTGTTTTGGCCAGATGCAGCTTCTTGAATATAACTAGAAGCAAGGGCTCCGCCTAATCTTAAACTGTCTGAAGCAGTACCCCAAAAATAATGTCCTGTTGGAGTTGTTATTCCGTTGGTTGCTAATTTAGTGTTAATAAGTGTAACACCTTTTTTCAGTCTATCAAATCCAGTTATTGCATTACTTGCAGCAATATCAAATTCAACTGCACTAATAATCATTACAGTTTCACTATTAAGTGTACCTGCTATAATATTTCTTTGGGTACCGTTTGTGTCAAGTACTTGCAAACTTTGCATTTGAGTTACGCCGTCGCCTGCATTTTGTGGACCAATTAATATAAAAATTGTTCCGTTGTACACATAAAGTTGGTTGTTTGTAGTGTCAAACCAAAAGTCGCCTATCGACAATCCTGTTGGTTCTGTTGCGGCAGCTTCTGAACCGCCGTTTGTTCTCCACTTTGTTCCATCATAAAATTTTAATTTAGCAACTGAAGTGTCGTACCAAATTTGTCCGCTTAACGGTCTAGCTGGTGCTGTTCCACCGCTAAAATTTTCTAACAAAAACAGGAAGTTTTCATTTTGTATTTCACCGTAACCTGCGTAGTTTTTACCAATAAACTTTAAATCGGTAGTTTGATCGATTGTTCCATCTTCTACGTTAGTTAAAAGCGTATTATTGTATCTATCTATTTGATATGCCATTCTTGCAACTCCTAAGTACTTATGTTATTTATCGTTTCGCGTAATCATTTAATATGCCGACGATGACTGCCATTGCCATGCCGTGCCGTTTGATTGAAATCTCATTAAACTACGTGTTGCAGATAGCGACACGTTACCACTAGCGCCAGCAAATACAATATCTTGTACTACTGATTCATTTAGTGTTCCATTAGCATCAACTGCTATGTAACTTATAGTCTTTGCCGAGTTTACATCAATGCCGCTTGCTGTTGCATTAGCGTATGATGTACAATGCAGTTTAGCTTGTTTTCCACTATTAATAGCTGCAGCAGGATATAAATCATTTAAATAACCAGCTACTGCTGCTTGTAATGTAGACCCTGTGCCTAATCCAGTAATATCAAATCCCATCACTATAGTTTCATTTGCAATTTCTGTATCTGCATAAATTTTTGTTGCAGCATCCTGTGACGCTGTAGGATCTTGTAATCCTGTAATTTTATGACTTCCAACAATTGCAATATCCCCGGTAGGTGTAATATTAATACCGTTTGCTGATGTAATATTAATTGCAGAAGCACTATTACTAATAGTATTACCATCAATGCCAATTGAGTCAACTTGCAATGCTGTAAGTGTTCCAACTCTAGTTAGTTCATCGGCATATAAAATATTTGATAAACTAGTATTTGTTAGTTTAGTTTGCCCGCCAATTTTAATTGACTTTGTTGTATCAGATATATCAATATTTTTATTAAACGTCCATGCATCTGTTGCAGCAAGCCATTGCATTGTCTTATTTGAATCTGTTGAAAGTAGTGTAACACCGCCTCCTTCTGCACCAACATCGTTACCACCGGTGCTATCTGACTGGTAACCTAATTCAATATTCTTATCTTCAACTCGCAATGTAACTGTATCAAGTGTAGTTGTTGTACCTTCTATAATTAAGTTACCTGTAGCTCTAATATCGCCTTCTACATCTAGTGTATATGCTGGTAATCTATTAGTTGTAAATATACCAACGTTAGAAGTACTTGCATCTACATATATTGCATCAACAATCAATGAGTTAAACTGTCCTGAACGTACACGCAGACTTAAATCGTGATTTAGTAGTTGGTTTTCTATATAAAATCTTTCACCAATAACTTTTTGTACATTGTTCTGCGAAAGACCAATTGTTAATCCACCGGAGTTTTGTACTGTTAATGCACCAGTAGTTACACCGTTTGCATTTGAAGGTAAAAATTGTTCAGCTGTCTTAGTAACGCCGGCGGCATCAGTAAGTGCTAAAGAACTATTAGCAATGCCATGCCATTTAAAGTTGGCTTTATCAATAAGATTGTAGCCTTCGTATATAATTCCTGATGTATTAGTTGCAGTAACTAGCCCTACAATTCTTTCTGCATATGCAGGTGTAAATTCTATATCACTAATTACAGCCTTAAGTGTTGCTCCAATATACAAATATGCTATTGTTCTTGATCTGCCCTGGCTATCAAGTAACTGCCCTATTTCAAACCCGCTTTTTTTCTGTGTAACTGAGTATTGTGGGCCTATTAAAATTATATCAGTTCCGTCAAATGCATATACTTGATTAGTTAAGTTATTAATCCACAAGTCGCCTGCAACCATTGTAGGTGTAGAACTTTGAACAAATGGTCCACCACTTGCTTTCCAAACAGTACCGTCATAAACTTTTAGTCTAGCTGATGTAGTATCCCACCATAGTTGCCCTGTTAACGGATTACTAGGTGCAGCAGCATTAGAGAAGTTTTCTAATAATTTTATAAAATTTTCATTAAATGCTTCGCCATATCCTGTATAGTTTTTACCTACTAGTGTAAGGTTTGTACTAGCTGTATCAATTTGGCCGTCAATTAACGCTGTAAGTAATGTACCGTCTGTCCTGTTTAGTTGATAGCTCATGTTGTAACTCCAGTATACATAATATAGTTAATAGCCAAGTAAGGATCAATTGTATTCATTGGAGTTCCTAGTGATGATGTAGTTTTAATACCACCACTTGAAGCTAAACCATGTGTACCTTGTGTACCCGAAGTAATTGAAAGTTGGATTGCTCCTGTATCTGTAGGCTGACCTGTTCCAACTCTAGTTGCATAATACTGTGTTCCGCTATCACCTTCCATATCATGTTCGTGTTCTGGTAAGTTTGCTAGTTGAAGTGCAGTATTTTGTGTACCACCTGTGCCACCAATACTATCAGCAGCAACATCTGTAACTCTGTTAGCACTTGATCCGCCCATTGCGTCTAAACCTAGTGCAAATCTTCCTCTCATGTCAGGTAAAGCAAAAAAGTTAACGCCGCTATCGCTAATAAGTGAAGAGTCTTTAAAATTAAAGCCAATTTGTAACCATAAATCATTATAGTCCGACTTACGTATCTCAGTTCCGTCACAAAATAACCATCCTAGTGGAGCAGTTGATCCACCAAACATAGACATTGTACCAATTGGTGTTAACGGTACTGATTTTAATAAATTAGCTTTTGTAATTCTAAACACACCAGTTGAACCAGTGGGTCTGTTTAATAATACTTCGTCGGAGTTTTCAGCAACATAGGTAACATTTTTGTTAGATATAAATGTGTTTGCAATTGACATTGAAAATGTCTTTGTACTGCCGCCTGTTTGTCCATCAAATTCAAAACTTGCAGCTTCAACATCTCCTGATACTGCAAACGTTGTAGCACTTGCTAATTTATCTGCAGATCCTGCTCTACCGCTAACTGTTCCACTAACGTTACCTTGAATGTTTCCGTAGAATGTATTAGCATAAATTCCATCGTATTTGTTTACTAATGTGCCAATATTACGTGTAGAAGCTGTGTCAGGCGCAACGTCTGTTGTAATTAAATTGCCTGCTACATCAACATTCCCGCCAACATATGCATTAAGTGCAATGCCTGCACCGCCAGTAGTTTTAATTGATCCTGTACTAATACTAGTACTATCAATTGTACTTGTTACGTCTATATACCCAGACCCTGCAACACCTGTTCTGGGAGAAACTTTTAAATTACCTGATACGTCTAGTTCTTGCTCAGGAGCACTATTATTAACTCCTATTTTACCACTTGCATCAACACGCATTACTGTAGGTGTAGTTGCGCCGTTACGTAATCTAAAATCAATATTAGATCCACTAGTGTTATGCTGAATAACACCCTGTTCTCCATCTACTTGAAGAGCAAGTTGTCCGCCAGTACCAATTATTAATCCGTCATTATTTTTAAGTTTTAAATCAAAGTTAGATATTGAAGTTTCATCAGTTCTAACAAAGTTTGCTGCTGGAACTACTTTTGATCCAATAACTAGTGCGTCTGCTTTTTCTGATGTTCCGTAATATTTTAAAAGCTCTGTTCCAAATAGCGCAGATGAACTAACATTCATACCTGCTTTAATACCTGTTGTAAATCCTGCAATAGCAGTTTTTGGAATAAATTCTCTATCACTAATAATAAAAGCTGTTTTATCTTTAACTTTAACTGAAAGTACACTATAACTTAAATTATCTGTGCCAACTAGCACATCTGATTTTGTTCCAGTTAACAAACCATCTGTAAATTCTGGTCCAACTAATACCCATGTAGATCCTGTAAACAAATATAACTGCTGACTACCTGTATTAACCCATAAGTCGCCTGCGCTACTATTTGCAACTGCTGGCTCAGAACTTGCTTTTTTAAGACCAGCTGCCGCTTGCCAAACAGTTCCGTCATAAAGTTTAAGTTGGTCAACTCCAGTTGCAGTATCGTACCATAACTGTCCTTCTACAGGACGCTGAGGTGCTGTGCTGCTTGCAAAATTTTCTAGTAAGTGTAAGAAATTTTCACTAATTGCTTGACCGTATGCGGTTGTAAATCTACCTGGTAAGCTTAAACTTGTTTCTGAATTAAGAGTATTATCAGATAGCGTAATAGTTCCTTTGTTTACGGAGTCTGTATAACTAATTGCATATGACATATTATCCCCTTAACCCGCTAAACTTTGTACACGAACAGTATAATCAATTTGTATTAATCTATTCAATGATTTTTGTACTGGATGGAAAATTACATGTGTAATAAGCCGGCCAGTGCCGCTAGCACTATAGCTTCGTAATCCTAATTCATCAAATACATACGCACTGTCTGCATCAGTTGCATTATCAAATGCTTGCTGACCACTTGGTTCGCCGTAATCTAATAAACAAGAAACAACTATATCAGTATAGTTAGTTCCGCTTACGTGCCGTGTTTCTGTTTTATTTCTTGCACTATCAGTGTTGTTAACACTTCTTTCGTCAACTACTTTTGTATAAGTTTGATTATACAATGTAGCATTTGTGCCTGTGCTATTAGGTGTAAGATATGTAATAATGCCTGTTGGATCAACTGATGTACCACCGTTGCCAAAACTCATTTCATAAATAAACCCTGCGCCAGCATTACTAAGACTGTCTGCTAGTGCAATACTCATATTTTCATAATGAATTGCATTTCGTTTTTCGACATAGATATCATTTGATTCAGGATCAAAAATCTTGATATGTCCTTGAACTAGTACTCCGTTTGTATCTTGCATATTATCACTCATGTTATTTCCTATACTGTATTTATTCTGGTAGCGCCGAAGTTCCTGCTCTTAAGAATCGTGCTATCGAATTTTCAGCTTCTCCTAATGTTTCCCCGGTATTTGTCCAGGTTTGTCCAGTTTTTCTTATTACTGTAATTTTAGTCTTGTTTAATGGTATTTCCGCTACGGTTATTGAGTTTGTTTCTGCATCAAATTCAAACTCTCTTGGTAGCTTAATATCTCCTTCTGGACTATCTAATGCAGTCTGAGGGTCAAATTGTTGTAATGTTGTCTTCCTTAAACGCTTACCTGCAACAAATACATCTAATTCATTTTGTCCGTTGAATCCTGCATCAAAACTTAGTGTAAATGTTGATACTGTACCGTTACCTACAAAGCTTTGTGACTGTGTCATGTCTTTATAAGGAACTGTTAACCCAATGTTTTGATCAAATACTTTTTGAGCTACTGGATATGAACTTCTTACTCCAGTTCCCAATGTGCCTCTACGTAACTGTTTTAGCGTGTTACCATCTTTAACAAAGTATTCAACACGCTCACTACCAATGTAAATAATACCTGGCAAGTTTTGTCCTTTACTAGGTTCAGCTAGCAAACTTCCATCAACAACTTCAATGCGTAAATCGTAACTATCTAATGGTTCACGCAATGTAGTAGCTACTTTATCTAACCTCTTAAAGTGTGTTCTATTTAACATATCTTTAAACTGTCTATAAGCAAACTTTGCTGTACTTACCTTTTCTGAAAAATGTATAACATCAATAACATCATTCTTTGCAGGTGTTCTTGCTAATTGTACTTTCATTTGATCATCAGTAACTGAATAATCAATACTTGGTGTTAGTAATTCTCCGTTAACACTTACCCAAACATACTGTGCATCTACTGCTTTACTTCTTAATGGTATTTCGCCAACAGTTAATCTATTATATGTTACTTGTTGTACATCACTATCAACTAATAGTGTTCGTTCTACAACATCATAATTAATTCGTTGCATACCAAGTAGATCGTGATTTGAAAACTGGAATACTTCTACTGTTTGATTTGCATCTGGAGCAATATCAAGTGTAATATTTCTTCCTGTTATTCTATACTCACCGTCAGTAATTGCAAAAATTTGTACTTTATCTGCAGGTTTACCTGATTCATCTGATAACACAATTTGGCTATTTGCAATATCAAAGCGCCAATCATTTGGAGTAAACTTTTCTACTCCAGCAACAAATACTTTAATGTCTGCCGCTGCGTTAGCACCAACTTGTTGCTGGAAAGTTTCAAGTTTGTATTCTCTATTATTATCTGCTGGAATAGTATATTCAATATTATAACCAGGATTTAGAATTTTATTAGCAACCTTAACAATAATATTATGCTCATTTGGCAATGCATAAAATGGAGTGCTTGATAATGTATAAAGTCTAGTAGTTCCATCTGCTGTAAATGTGTCTTTACTAACTTGACTATAGTTAACTGTTGTACTATCACTAAACACAGTATAGTGTATTGTTTTGCCGGATACTGCTATTGGTTCGTTAAATCTAATACCAACTTTAGCAATTGGTGCTCCGCTGTCATCGCTATTAAATATTTCTACGTCAGTTTTAACACCGTTAACACTTACAAAAACACTAACACCAGCTTGCCAATCAACAGTAGTTAAGTAAGACGACTGTCCAGCAACTGATTGTCCAGTACCAAAGTCTAATACTTTTTGTGTGCCTTGGGCCATAGCAATAATGTTTAACTCTGCTCCCGGAGTTGCTGCATTTAGTGTTACAGTGTTATTGGACCAATCTATAGTATACAAGCTATCGGCTAAGATAACATTATTTACTTTTACAAATACTGCTGGCGATGTACGAGGAATAACTCCTAATGAATAAGTTGTACTACTATCCATAATATAACTTTGACTATGTATTATTCCTTGTCCTGCACTATCTCTAGTAAACACTTTGATGTCTAATGTATCAAGTACCTGTCCTGGAACTAATTCTTCTGGGCCGCCGCTTGTAGTAGGTGTAACAAAGCCGTCACCATCTACAATAATATCTTCAGCTCTAATTCCTGTAGCTGTTGAATATGCCAAGTCACCGCCAGTTAATGCTGTATCATAGCTATCTGCATCTGGTAAAATACTGCCATCACTAGTTGTTTTTCTAACAATTAATATATCGCCTTCTAATAAGTTTACGCCCATTACTTCTAAATCAAGTAATTGTGTTGTTCCGTCTCCAATTATAGAATTTGTAATTGCTGTAGGATTAGTATTTACTGTGCTTACATCATAATTTGGATCATCTATTCGAACACCATTCTTATAAAAATTATACATGATATTATTTGCTAACGGCTTAGTTAGCTGTACTGCATTAGTAGATCCGTCTGCAACAAATACTTCGTCTTCATATGTATTATCAAACGTATCCCAGCTGTCTGTATACCATCCTTTGCTATCCCATCCTTCAGGATTGTCAAAGTCGAAACTCCTAACTTGTACTCCGCCATAATCTATACCAGTCATTAACTGTGATAAATCTTTTCCGTACATACTTGCTGACGGATTATATGCAAAATTAATTCTGTCTTCAGCAGTAAGCATACTTAACGGTTTGTAATATTCTATTTTTATTACATGACCAATTGTTGGTGGTGTTGTAAATACAATTCTACCTTGGCTTCTTGTATACCCCTTTGTTGTATCTTCGACGTTTTTATATGTATACGCACTTCTAAGTTGCTCAAGTAATACTGTAGAGTCCTTACCAACTTGCACATTAACCTTATTGCTAGATAAGTCCATTGGCCACTCTAAATCAAATACTGTTTTATCGCCAGTACCTGTAAACGTAGCATTTTCTAATAAATGTGCATAATAAACTTTTCCTGATACCCTGTCAAATTTAGCAGTAATAGTAGGACTTCTAACTACGCCATTGCCTAAAATTGCTGTTGCTTTAGCAATAGTTCCTTGTGGACTTTGCGACCCTTCAACAGTAATTACTGGTGCAATAATATATCCAGTTCCGGGATTAGTAACTTCAATTTTAGTTATTTTACCGTAACCTAAATATGCTTTAGCTGTTGCTCCGGAACCTGTTGTTCCAGTTATTTTTACTATTGGTGGAAATAAGTAACCAGTTCCAGCGTTAGCAATTTTAATTTCCTTAACTTGGTATCCATTATTATCAACCCAATGTTTCCTTGGATACACTGCACCGCTAGCAGGAGTACTTACTATGCCGCCGTCAATTACTTGTGCTTTACTAGCTACTATTGACTTTGATTCTTTACTGTATACTGGAGGTAAATCAAAATCACTTACGCTAGTATTTGTTGGTTCTGTATTTGTATAATTACTAACAAATTCTCTTACGTTTGTACTGTATGGTTTAGCTTCATTAATATAAGATTCATAGTTTGCTAAGTTATTATTATTAAAAGTTCTATCTTGATATAATGGACCAAGATTATGTTTAGCCTTAACGAAACTTGTTTTAAATAACCAATCTGCGCCTTTTTGCTCTGCAAGTACATAGCGCAAGGATGCAAAAAATAATTCATTATATTCAACTGCTAAGTTTCCAATAAAAATATTATTTTTAATTGCATTAATAATAATTGTAAGTTCGGTTGCTGGCGTGTTATCATAAAAGAAACTATCAAAACTTCTATTATCAAAACCTACAGTATTTTTACTATAATCATATATTTTATCATTAAATTGTACTGTTCCGTTTTGTCTAGCAATAGTCTTGTAGTTAATAGTATAATCTTCAGTATCTTCGTTTGCTATTTTTTCTAATAACAACCATCCGCCTGTACCTATAGAACTAATTTTAACCACTTCGCCAATTACATTATCAAGACTTGATAGTAAATATGAGCCTGCAATAATGTCATTAATTTCTGTAAACTGATTATATCCATCAGCATACCAATCTGTATAACCCCAAAACTGTGTTACATCATAATCTTGAATACTTCTTCTAAACCATTTACTATCTGTGTTGTTCCAAGAATATAATGCCCATTTATTAAACACTGTGCTATCAGCTTCAACGAGTATAGTAAATCTTCTTACACTTATTAATGTATCGTCACCGTATCCACTGCCTTGATTTTGAACTGTGACCGATGTAACTTTTCCTAGTGTATCAACTGTTAATGTTATTTCAGCATTTTGTCCTTTACCAACTAGCGAAACCTTAGGCGGAACTTTATAGCCCCTTCCTGGGTTAGTAATTGTAACACTAGTAATTTTACCATTTTGTACAACAGGTGTTAGTATTGCAGGAGTAACTTTGCTTGTACTAATAAGACTTATTTCTGCATATGTACTAACTTTGTGATCATATTCCCCGCTTAGTAAAGTAGGTAATGGTTCTTTTTTAGATAACGCACTAATATTATACTCGTCTGTAAGTAAGTTAGCTTTGCAAACTACATTCACTCTTTCGATGAATTGCTTTAATGCTTCTTCTCTATTAACAAACATACTTTGTCTTGGTCTGTTTTGTACTCCATAACGACCCTTTGCTGGGATACTGTTATCCGGAACTGGTCTATTATTACTGTCAAATCCAATTAAACTATCAAACCATTTTCTTTCAATATCACTATTAGGTTTGCTTGTTTCTAACCCTTTAGACATAATTTGATATTGACTATGTGTATTTTGCTTTTGCTGTCTAACCGATGTTGTAGTATATTTGATGTTTAGTACTACATCATCATTACTAATAAGATCGTTACAGTTTACTAACATAAATCTATCAGATCCTGTTAGTGCTAAGTATCTGTATTTTTGATCTTTAGGATTACCAATTAATCTAGACATTTGCTTAATACTAAGTTTTCTATTTTTATTACTTGGAATAGAAGATTTATTTTCTACCCAAAAATAGTATAATTGTTTAAAAGTTTTACCTATGTCGTCATACATTAATCGAGTAGTATATTTTGTATTTCCATGTAAGCTAACACCGCTTATACCTCGGAGTAAGCCTCCAGATGTATCTGCTAGTCCGTCCCATGTTTCGGGTAATACTGGGCTTTCAACCCACTCGTAAATGTTTATAACAGAACCTGAGGCTTGTACATTCCAGGAATTCTTTTGGTAGTTAGATGATCCTTGATATGCATGCCTAAATCTAGCTGCTTCAATATTCCACCAAGTTTTACCAACGTACTGTTCAGCCCAATGTCTGTTAGGATCTACGTCATCATCTACAAGTTGGCCTGTGTTATAAAACGCAGGATCCCATCCTGATTTAAAATCAAGTTCTTGTTCTACTATTCCTGCTATCTTACCCTGTACTGGATCAATAAAATCAATATAAGTTATTATTTTATTTTCTTTTTTATTGTATAAAAATGCACCTAATATTTTACTAGTGTCTGCAGGTGGAACACTATTTCTAATTACTTTCCACGCATTTTCTCCAGCATTGGCATTTTTTCTAAAATCAACTAATCCGCCTCTGTAAGTATCGTTATACTGTTGTGGCATGCCAACATATATGTGATTTCCCATTGTATAAATGTATTCACCAAAGTTAGTTTGCACTAATGGATATGTAAATGTCTCTGATTGTAGTACTCTGCTACTTAATGTTTCGTAAAGATAAATTACACCCTTATCTATTTTAATATTTTTAAAGGAAGTAAATTCTTTATCAAACGTAGTTGCTACTATTTTCTTTGTAGACGTAACATCAAGTACATAAGAATCAGTTAATGTTTTTTCATAAGTATCAAACTTAGTTGCAATACGCTGATCGCCATTTAAGCTTGATATTGCTAAATTTTCTTTTCCAAAATTTAAATTATAACCAAATCTTTCTGACTCTTCATTTTGTGGTGGAAGTAATGTTTGTGTCGGTGTTGTTATTCCTAATGCAGCATTAGTAACTGTTCCAAACACTCCGGCAGTATCCTGTGTATAAACATAGACAACACCTTGGTTAATTTTAGTAGTATCAACCAGCGGAGCACTTATAGCGAATCTAGTTCCATCAGGGTGTAAACTAATTTTATCAGCATAGCCGTCAGTGGTTGTAGCTTCTGTGATTAATTGTGAGAATTGAAACTTGTCATCAACTTCTCTATAAACAACTACTGCAATATCTCGGGTACTATCTGTTTTAATTTGTTCACTAGTAGTGATTAGAACATCACCGTTGTCACTTAAATCAAAGTCTTTGCTAAACTGTTGAATATTTTGTATTGGATCAAATACACTTTCTCCAGAATAAAATGTTTTGCTTGTTCTATTAGGAAGCATTCCAATATAATCAATATTGCTATTTACTGCTTCCCAGCTAGAAGATGCCCATACAGCGCCAGCAGCTATGTTAGTTTTAGCTTTATAAAGTGCATCATTGTATTCTACAATAACATCCTTTTCATAACGATATGAATTATCCCATATACCTCTATAGCTTCGGTCTTTACTATTTCTCCAGCTAATTTTATTCCAAAATATTGTATCAGTTATAGCTGTTGTTGTAGCAGTAGCTTTAGTACATTCATAGTAATCATCTAAGTAGATTACAATATCACCAATTGCATAAATTGTTAGTTGATAACTTCCCTTAAATTTTGTAGTTGGTTTAGTGCCATGTCGGAAAAATTCAATACTGCCCGGATCTTTCCGTGTTCCTAATCCCTCACTTGAAACAGCTAGAGTATAATAATTATCTTTCTGTACTAATTTAACTTTTTTGCCAAAGCCTCTATTTGATTCTCTGTGTTCAGAAACAAATACGTATTGACGATCGTATACGCCACCTGGCTTGCGTCTATATATTGCTACAGCGCCTTCAGATACAGGGCCTACACTGCCTAATGCATTAGCTTCAATATTAAACACTTGTGTATAATCTTTGTTTAAACTATACGGAGGATTTGCTACTCGAGAAATACCTTGTTCTGTATTCTCATTAAAGAACCAATATTCTTCATCTATAATTTCTGGGTTTGAAACAATATTAAACTGTGATGAATTATTAAACACTATTAACTTACCAACTGTACTAGTTCCTACTACGATATCATTTTCAACATCTGCTACAGTTCCCATAACACGAGCAACATCTGCATCGCCACGTGCTACAGTGTTAATATTCCGACGTATGGAGTACTTTCCAATATTATTTAATTTGGCCCATTCGCCAGTTATTGATTTTACATATACTCTTACACTATTAAAGTTTCTGCGGTAAAATGCTACTTCAGCAGTACTTGATGTTTGTGTTGTAATAGCAAGGCCGCCTTGGCCGTCATTTGGTATTTGTACATCACTAATAATGTCGCCTATAACAGGTTCAAATACATTACCAGCAAAGTCAAACTCGTCATATGTAAAATCAATGTAGCCATCCCAAAGATCAACAATTGTTTGTTCCTTATTCAGTATGTCGTATGTAAATCCTGATGTTACAACATCAGTTTGTCTATTATCAAGATTATATACTCTAAATTCAGTTGTATCGCCTACTGCTAAAGTGTCAGTAAAATCTTTTTCGCCTCTAACAATCCATTGATTACTAAGTTGGTCTGCTTCTGTGCCGCCAGGGTCGCCCCTGTATGACAATTGTGTAATGTAACTAGCTCTGTTTTTGTTTTTAACATACGCACCAATGTATCCAACTGCTTTTTGTATATTTGAATAAGTGTTTAACACTCTTACAGACGATGATAATCTAACATCAGCATAAACTAAGCCGCGGCCAGTATCATAATATGTTCCGTCATTTGAATACTGGAAGCCTGTTGTAATAAACCAAAATCCGTCTACCGCTGTACTAGTATTGTAAGTTGATGCTTCTGTATAAAATCCAACAAATACATCATTATCAATATAAAGTTCATCACTTACACTAAAAATACCGTTTGTATCTTTAAGATAAATTACTGCACTATCAGCTTTAGTTCCTACATAACACACTGTTGCACTACCTGTACTAGTAGTAACAGTTTGGTTTATTTGAGGAAGAGTAACAAAGGTTGATACAAATAATACATGATCAACTTTATGTTGAATAGTATGAGTTCCTGTTATAAACTCTGTAGTAATTTCTGATATTGCTCCACCAAAAGGAAGATAACTATCTAATGTAGGATATGCGTAGCTTCTAGTGTTCCAATAAAGATTAACTGTGTCGCCTGGCGTAGTACCTAAGTACATATCTTTAGGAGCTCTAATAAGTATATGGTCTGTTACGTTGTTAGCCAATCCTGGATCGCCTGAAACTAATAATTGTAAAGTTGTACTATCGGCATCTGCAGCAGCCGCAATATTAACATACGTATCAAACGTTGTAAATGATTGTGAGCTAATTTCTGGAAGTATTTCTCTATTTGCTTTCCATAAGCTTTCTCTAAACTTAATAGTGTCGCCTTTAGTATAAGTTGTTACACCATTAAATGCACCTTTAAACTTTGTTTTTACACCGGTTGCTTGCGGCATACCTACTGCTAAATATTCACCATCTGGACTAACTGATATACTTTCGCCAAATCGTCCTGATGACGGAGATAACAAATCGTCTGTAGCAGATAGTTCAATTGTTGAATCAATAGCTAAATTATTTGATTCATTAGTTCTTCTATAATAATGCACTTTACCGTTAGCATCGCCTGGTGCTGAAACAAACACATTATTGTTATCAGAAGTAATTGCTACGCTTTTACTAAATTGCTGTGATGTACTATCAAACTCCGAAGGATTATAAATAACTTCTTTAGTTGAGTATACTGGTTTATTTTCAATAACAGCCCAATCGTTATCAAGATCATCTAACCATACACGCTGTTTTTCTAAAATTTCGTATCTAGCAGCGTTTAAGTTATCAAGACTTCCTACTCTAACTTGCCTAAGTTTGACTACTGCATACTTTTGATCTGTAAAATCTTCAACATTGTTATTAATATTAGCTTTAATAGTAACAGTATCTAAATTTAATCCGTCTTTATTAACAGCATAAATTCCAGTAAGATTAAATTGGTCTGCTCCTAGAACACCAATAATATCATTTTCAGTAAATTTAGGAGATATGCCATCACCAGGAACACTTGCCCACTGGTCTAAAGTTAATGTAACTAATCCCATTCCGTCATTTGAAATACTATCAGTCCGTCTAACTGCACCTATAGCATTAACATTAGCAGAAACTAGTTGTAAAACATTCCATCGATCAGCGCCAACTTTTCCGGTATTAGTTATCCAGATATAGTCGCCTAATGATACAGCGTTAACATTACCGTCTGCTAATTCGTTTATTGAGCCTGCTACAAATGCTGCATCGTTAATGTCTACGTAGCCGCCGGTTTTAATATATTCATCTTGCGAAGCTACTGAAGTTGTTGCAAATGGTTTATGATTGTAATCAGATTCTTTATCATATACTTCATGTTGCTGTATATAATAAATTTTATCATAGTTAGTGCTTGGAACTGTTTTAGCAAGTTCAAAAACTTGCGGGTTTTCAGTCATTAAATCTTCTTTAAGATTAAATCCAACTTGTTTAATATTGTCAGTTGCTCCAAACCTTCCTGTTTGGATTGCCCATTCTTCATAAAAACTTAATGCCGGTGTTGTTCCGTCTCCAAGTGATTCAAATAGTTTAGTTAAAGAATTCATAGTACCTTTATCAGCTATAAATCCTCTATAAAATTTAAACTGACTTACATCATCATTAATAATGTTTGCAAGGTATTGTCTTTTTTGGTAACCAATTAAATGCTGGGCCATACGTTGTTTTTCAGAGTCAAATCCATCTGAATCTAAATCATAATAATCAGCAAACTGATTTATTTTATAATCCAAGTTAGCTGTTAATTCTGCTTCCGGCTTCTTGCTAAGTTGATACCATAAAGAAGATTTAAAATCTTTGGACCCTGAAACATTATTATTAGCTACATAATAAAACTGCTTGTACTTTACTAGCTCACCAATTTTGTAATCTTTCCACTGCGACCAATTTGTAATTTTTGCATCATCGTACAAGAATCCTGGAAGATTTAAACCACCATCCCATTCATCTGTTCTGTAACCACTAACCTTAATACGCTCTTGTCTATATCCTGATTTTGGTTCGTATATTATATCGCTGAATGATGTTTTATTCTCTAAAAGAACTACATGTTCTTTTTGTACAAGTGGCAATGTTATATGAAATAGTCCATCGTCTGTATTAACTGTTTCAATACCAAAGGAGTTTCCGTCTCTAACTAAACTGTTAATTTCTGCTTTTAAAGGTTGTCCATCAGACTTAAAAAGACTATAATCGTAAAACTTATCATACAAATTATCTACTACAGCATAAGGTCTTGTAAAATTAACTTTAGATGCTCCGGGACTCAGCGTAATTATTGTTCCTGCTGCCCAGCCTTGTGTTGTCCAAAACAACAGTTCCCTACAACTATCTTCCCAATTTTCAACTATTTCAAAATCAAGGTTAACTGAATTAAAACTAAATCCTATCTCAGCCTGTCTATCATTATATCCTAAGATAAAATCAACTACTTCTTGAGTTGTAGTTAACCTAGTACCGTATTGTAGTTTAAATAATTCAGTCCTATCAAAATCTTTCTTAAATTCAGCTGTCTTGCCGCCAGTTATAGGTAGTGATGGCAACTTAGCTAAATCTGTTAATGTATCAACAGTTTCGCCTGATGTAGAATCCTTAGTTAATCTAAAGAAACTATTATCAATTTTTACAATAGTGCCTTTAGCATAAAATGTATTTTCTCGGAACTCTGATGAGTCTTCTGAAATTCCACCAACTGAAACATTTATCTTTGAAGACCCAGGTAACGGTTTGTAATATTCAAAGTTAGGGTTAACATTATTATAGCCTCTAGCAATAAAACCGTTAGCTGCTTTTTCAATAGTTATTCCACTATATGTTACCATCTCTAATGGGCTACTAGTATTAGTAAAAACTTTAAAACTCTCTTGGGGGACAAATATTCCGTCTCTATCAACAGTCTTTGTAGGAGATCTGCTATCAAGTATTAAATTAAACTTAGTATTATCAGTGAATCCGCCTACTTTAAATCCTAATTGATTCTTTAAGTTAGCAAGATTATTTTTATAGTCTGTATAAACTGTTAATACATCACTTGCTACTAGATTATAAATGTAATTTACAAGTCCGCATGTTAATACTCTTGTTTCGTCTTTATATGTGTTAGGTAATTTTACAGTAGATAACTGTATAGGCTTATTAGTTTCGCCTTGTACCCATTGCTTAACAAGATTTTGTTTTGTTCTCGATACGTCAAATCCTAAACCCATAACTTTTGCAGGTTTATTTAACAAGTATGCTAAAATTACTGCAAACGGAAATTCTGAGCTTCTGCGCCAAGCATTTTCAACTGGAGCTACATCACCAAACTTAAATGCATTTACGCCATTTCTTGCTGAGAATCCTCTAGCATAGCTACTTTGTTGAGGAGATTTTAATCGTCCTTGGCTATCTACTGGAATATGTCCAGTTAATCCTGGTCTTGCATATTTTGGATTAACTACTTCTGCTACACCAGGTACTTTAATTCTTCCTTCTTCTAAATCTCTCCACAGTACTAAGTTATCTCCAGAGTATGGAGCAACGCCGTAAGTTGTGTCCCACCAAGTAGGCTTCATTGTAAAGCCCAACATCTCCCAAGGTGTTGCATTTGGTCTATCAGTTCCGTATGCATGTAAGTATGCTCCGCGCCAGTAGCCCGGATGTGAATTTCCTTTAGGTGTATTTGCGGTAGAATAATTAAAACTAAAAGTATTATTAATATCATAAAAATCATTTTTAGTATAATCGTTGTCTACATATCTAAGCCATTGTGTAAAGTCGCTTACTAATGTATTATCAACTTCAGCTTTAGTAAATTCAGACGTTCTATATTCACCGCCTATGAAGTCTTGTATGTCTAATTTGTTGGTTGAATATTCTACTTTAATATTATTAAAGATTCTTTTTTCTAAATCTAATATTAATTCGTCTCTATAATCTTTGTAAGCTTTTATATAACTTCCGTCATGTCCTCTAATCATAGGAATGCCAATTGGAAATTCATCTATGCTTGCATCATCTGTAGAAGCATGATTTGTATTTGTAGTAGGCATATAAAATACTTGCGATGATCCTTCAAATACATGCATCATTGCTGTGCCTGTATCGTTGCTTGAATCAGAGTCAGCAGCAATCGCAGCTGCTTGGCTAGTATATAAAGGGTAGTGCCATCCAACTTTACCTTTGTGAGATGCTGTTGTTTGCTGATCAACTCCGTATACTTTAAATGGGCCTGTTACTGTAGTGGGCACACTTAGGTAACTATCGTCGATTGTAAGTTCTGGATAGTACTTTGGGTACAATCCTAACTTTGTAGGAGTAGGCGAAATAAAACTTCCGTCTGTAGTTTCGTATTCATATACTTCTAATAAGTCGCCTTCTACTTTAGTAGCAGTAACAACAATATAACCATCAGTATTAAATGTATAATCTTTACCATGCGTTAACTGTGTTGCATTCAAATAAACTACAATACTTTTTGCAGTAAGCGAAGTTAAATTAAATGCAGCTGTTATAGGATATGTTGTTGTTTTAGAATCAAGTACAGTATACTCAATTCTGTTTGCATCACCATATGCTAACATATCAGAGAAGTAAAACGGTTGTGATTTTAGTTTCTCTTTGTTGAGTTCAAATAATATTTTGTCTACATGTTGTTTAACAGGACCGTCATAGCCTAAAGATTCAGCTTGCTCTAAGAAACTTCTTTTAAACGATGAATATTGAACTTTAGAATATTTTAAAGCTTTAACAATATTAAAATCTTTGTTAGTAATATGATATAAAGGAATATTAATAGGACCACTATGTTTTACAAACCTTTTACCGTAATGATCTGTTTCGCCTGCATCTCGCAAGCTTCCTCTTCCAGGAAATACACCAGTAAATTCTTGGATGTCTTCAATCATAGTATCTACATGATCAATAACTTCGCCTAATGTAAATTCAGTTACATCTTCATTAAGTGGATTTCTTTCTAAGTTATATGGAAATTCATAATATCCAGTTTTTGTTCTTTTAGCTGACGGGCTGTGTGTTTTTATTTTAACAACTTGGCCAGCTGTTAGATTCTTTAAAAATCTAACTTTAGCAAATCCGTTTGTTCTGTCAATTTCATAATCAACTAAATTTAATTTAAGACCATTGTCAACATAAACATAAACAGTTAAGTCATTTAAATTACCTGGTTTTTTATAAACATCAACTTCAAAATTATTAACTAATGTTTTTGTTACATCGTATTGTCTAATAACCATCTGTCTAGATTTTGTAGGTATACTACTAAATCCATTTACATAATTAAAAGATGTTAACGACTTGTACTTCTTAAGATATCCAGTATCTGTTTTTTGGGAAAATATATCTGTATCTGTTTGATATGTAAATTTATCATTTAATAAATTAAAGTTAAAGACAATATCGCCTGAATTAGTAATTGACCTATAACTTAGCGGAAATCCTAACTCAGTGTCATTAGTACCTGTTCCTTGTTTATAAGAAAATACTTTAGATCCTGCAAAAGTTGTAGAACCATAATATGATGTATCACTAAAGCTATTTGAATTAGCATCAAATACTTCAAATAAAGGATGTTGGTTTGTTTTTGTTTTTTGCTGAGACTGTGCCCAAGCACTTTCAGTATAATGAAAACTAGTTCCAGCATATTTTGTGCCTTGAGTAACTAAAACTGTTTCTAAGTTCTGAGGAGCAGCGTCAGTAGTTGGCAATAAACTAATTTGTCTTATACTATTAACTGTAATAAATTTAACTTTGTAAATTCTGCCAGTAACTAATACATCAGTATCAGCAGTAAATAGTATACGCATGCCATCTGCAATATTAATACTATCAATATTGTAACCAGTTGCGCCTTCAACTGTACTAAAAACGTCCTTAGTAAATACATCAACTAAGTCGACATCTTCTTTAGCATACACTCCAAAGTTATTTAATTTTAATCCTGCTTCAAACTCAACAATAGGACGCTTTGCTCTAGTACCTTCGTCTAAATTAGTAGCTAAGTTATTATATTTTTCGCTTGCAAGGATAATATCTTTATGATACCAACAATTGTATCGGCTCCATGCGTTTCTATCATTACTTGCTCTATTAACTGTAATATAATCTTTAGTTGCTGCATATGCCTTTGCGTCTGCAAAAGGTAAAGCGTCAAATCTATCAGTATCAAATGGTATTAATTTATCAGCTGCGTATGCTGCTGGAATAATAAGACTAGATTCTTTAATTAATTTAATTTTATCGCCAACACCTTCAACATACCATCGGCTGTTATCATAAGTTGCTGGAGTTACTTGTCCTTGGAATTCTAACTTCATCCCGTTTGATAGTTTTACGCCATTTGCACTAGTATAAGACTTTTTACCTATTATTTCATCAGTAATATTAATTGCAGAATTTTCTTCAATATTATAAATTTTAATAAGTCCGCTAGTATCAACAGAGTTTTTACTAATGTAGTGTAACCTATCTGGAGCATTTGGTGGTATTGTAAATTCTATAGTGCCAGCTTCGACATATACAACTGATATTATTTCGCCTTCTTTTCCGTACTTTGTTATCCCAGTTGGATACAACGTGCTTACATTATCGTCAGCGTCAAAGGTTAAAGAACCACTGCTCGGCAATACTACGTATTCGCCTTGATCGTAAGTAGTGCCATATAAAGCGCCATCAAATTGGCCATCTGCTCTAAGTCCTGCGCTACCTGCTGTAATTACGGCCGACCCAGGAGTAAACGTTTTAGATATTGAAAATGCAATAGGGTGTCCAGGTGTATCAATTTCAAAACGATACGTTTGCCCTTTGTACAATTTAATTGTAGGATTTCTAGTTAATCCGTCATTAAATACATATGCTTTATTGTCGCCCTGATCTTCAAGAGTTACAGTATATGTACTTGTTACTTCTTTACTTTGTCCTCTAACAGCAACAGTAGTTGGACCATCTGGTAACCAATAATATTCTCTAAAGTTTACAAACTTATCCCAATCAATATTAGGATTCCATCCGTATGTGTCCTGGTTATTTAATCTGCTATGGTCTTTATTATTTGATCCAAACGCACCTAGCTGGTTAATGTAATCGTTATAATCTTTATAAAAAGTTACATTATCTAAGTCGTCTTTAATAACTGCTGCAGGTTCTAATTGATAGTTGGCTCGGTTATCACTAAAATCGCCAATATAATTATCTTTAGGAGAATATGCTTTGGCAGTTTCTCTACCAATATATCCGCTAAGTTTTTCTGCAACACCTGGCTGAATCAGCTGGTCTAATGTTCCTTGCAAAAATTTCCTATTTGCTTCAGTTCTAAAAAACTTAGGTAAAAAGTCAATACTTAACTTTTTAACTTCTTTCCCGCCCACAGGTAATGGACTCTCATTTTGGTAATCGTTATATGCCATTAGTAACTAGATCCAGTGCTAGATGATGATGAAGCAGATGACGTATCTAATCCGCCGCTCGTAGTTGCTGTTGATACAGCTGCGGAAGTAGAAGCTATGCTTGTAATTCCTGAAGTTGTACTTGCTGTTGTAGAACTAGTAACTATAGTTCCGCTTGATTGTATTTCTTTTGCTGTAATTTCAGTTATAGTTTCAATATCATTAACTGTTGCAGCACTAACAAAAATTTCATCTGGTTCAGATTTTATTTCAAATAAACTACCAAATGATTGTGTTCCTTGGTTTGGAACTATTAGTATTGATGCTAGCTTAGGAGTTAATTGATTCATAATATAAGCACTTAGTTCTTGGAAGTAAAAAGTTTCACCAAAGTCCCAATTGTCAATTGAAAAGAATCTATTAATAGCTTCAACAATATCTGATTTAAGTTCGTTGTCGTTAGTTACAATATCTGTGTTTTTAACTATTTTAAATTTCACTTGTAAATCTGCTGGGGCTTTTGACCCAAATAATATTTTATATTTTGCAGGGTAGTAAATAACCTCATCACTAATACTTTTAATCTTATCAATTTGAGCTCCATAACTTCTATATAATTCGTCATTGCTTTGTGGTAGCGGCTGTGTTAACGTTTCGCCTGCAATAAATTTTCTAATATTGTTATCATATGATTTAGTTAGTAAGTAAGTATCAATTATGTTACTTGCACTCGGGTCAATTCTGTAACTACTATCCGAAACATGAATATAATGGAATTTTAATGCACTTCTACCTGTGAATGCTTTGTAATCTGTGTTTAGTGTTGTATTGTTTAACAACTTGTTTAATGTCTTAAACACTGCTTCATCTTCTAAATAAAATAGTTGCCCTTCAGTCCTAGAACTATATGGCGCTATTTGTGCTTCATTAGTAACAATAGTAATAGTAGAATCTGTATTAGAAAAATACTTAAAATCTTCTACACCGTCTGTAGTTGTATATTTTTTTTGAAAAACTGTTTTTTGTGCAGTAGTAACGCTTGTGTTATCTGGATCAACTATTTGATCAAATAGTTCCGGGTCATCAACAACACCGTCATCATCTATATCAAGAAACTGTACTTCAATCTTTCTAGAATCAATATATCCGTCTGGATCTCTATATGCTCCTGAAATAGTCCATCCATAATCTTGTGTAAACGGGCTTATTGATGCTGGCTTAGTATTAATATTTAAAATATCAATTTTATCTCTAACAATTTTGCCTGAAGATGGTTCATAAACTTTATCTACTCCATCAAAGTAAAATCTAATTTCACTTTCACTTTCTATTACATATTTTAAATTACGATATGTAACAGTGTAAGTTTCTCCGTCAGTTTTAAAATATAATAACCAACTTGAATCAAGATTTTGTCCTGTAGTATCGCCAGTTTTGCCTGTCGAAAAATCTAGTAGTGTGTTAAGATTTTCGTTAGTAACTAATTTCCACTGTCTATCAATTAAGTCATATCGTAGTCCAAAATCTTTGTAAGCAAATGTTTGGTCAATCATTTGAACTTTTACAGAATCAATTAATATTCTAGAAAAGTTTGGAACTATTCTATCTAATATTGCATTAGTAGGAATGTTATCGTTTAAAATTATTGGACCATTGTTGTTTACTGTGTTAACTATTGTGCCGTTACCGTCAACTGAGACTACCATAGCCCATTTATATGTACTCGAATCTATATGAAGAGCTGCTCCTGCCATTAACGAACCGTCTTTCATAAAATGGAACCCAGTTGGAGCAGTAAATCTACACATTGCTCCTGGCTCAATATATCTTAAACTGTTTGCAGTAAATGTTCCAGTCATATACGCAGCATCAGTACTATCTAAAAATGTACCTGTTGATTGGTTAGTTGCTATTGTTTCGCGCTTCCATTTTGCATTTAAGTCAGAAACAATAGTTTTAGGGAATTGGTCTAAGTAAAAGTTTTTAGTATTTGACGAAGCTAATATTGGTTCAACAGTATTATTAATAATGCCTTCAATATCACTTTGTGTTGTAAATTTAAACTGAGATTTTTGTAGGAATATTTCTTTATATAATACTCCATCGTCTGCAAACAAACTAGTATTACTGTACTTTCCTGAAACATCTTTAAGATCAAAATATCTACTAACGCCACTACTAATTCTGTTTGTGCTTTTAGTTTTAATAATCTCTTGGCTAATAGACAGCGGACCAATATTATAATCTTCGCCTGTTATTAATCTGTTTTGCGTATAATACGTTGCAGGAGCATTAGCTTTAATGTCTGCATTTGACTCTGTTGCAGATCCATTTGTTACAGTATAATTTAATTTGAAGCCTAATGTGGCTGTTTCTAAACTTCCTGATTTACTTTGGTATGGAACATCAATACTAATATCGCCCATTGCTCCAGGAGTAATAACACTATTTGTGTTTTCACTAGTTCTATAATATACTTTAAAACTGCCTGAAGGTAAGTTTCCAAAAATACCATCGGAAAATACTAAATTAATTCTATCACCTACTCTAGTATTAACTGCATAAACATTTTTAATACCTTGGAATAAGTTATTGTAAATAATATTGTTGCCTTCAACTGAATCTATTTTAGTCCAAAACTCTGTTTCAAATCCATTAGCATCAACGCTATATAACCAAACATCAGTATCGTTAATATTAGTAACGTCAACTGCTATTGTTTGATTTGGCTGAGGAGCTGCAACATTAAATGTTGAGCTATCTAATTTGCCCTGTTTAAAGTGCATAAAGAAACCAGTATTAGAGCTTCCTGAGCCTTGGCCGTCATCTCTAAATAAGAAGCCTGGACTTGTACCCGGAATTGGTGATTCTTCAACAACATTGTCTCCGCTTATTCCAGAGCTTACTACTTCAAATCTAGTACTAATTCCTTCTATTCTTTTTGTAAAAGGAAATACTGCTGAAGTTGTGTTAGTTGAATTAAATCTATATTGCTGAGTAATAACATTTGCAATACTTGCAGACTTTAACGGACTACCTATTTGGTTAGTTACTGGCAATGTAGAATTTAAAACCTTAATAACTTGTTCAAAATAGTTTGGATTAGATTGGTCATTCCATTTAATAATTGTATTGGATAAGTTTTGTCCGGTGCTATCAATTATTGCTTCTGTAGTTTTAATAGTATTAAGCTTTAATAAGCCGTTTGCAGTTTGATTTCTTCTAGGATTATATGCAAGCATACGTGCTAAACGTAATACACTTTCTCTACGTTCAGCTGTTTCTAAGAAGTTTTCTCTAGCATTTAGATCAGTACGAAAGCTTAGATTTTGCCCTAAGAATGCAATCATATCAATTAATGCAAGGTATTCTGAGGATTCAATATAATCGTTAAAATCTTCGGGATAATTTTGCCGAAGGTAATTAATCATTACTCGACGTAGGTTGTCAAAGTCATAACTCTGAAAATCAGCGTTACGAAACGATTGATAAATTCTTTTCCAGTCCTCAGATACTAATAATCTTGACTGTCTATCTGTTGACGACATGTCGGTTTCCTCTATTACTATGATATTTATCTGTTACAGATAAGTGCGTATATAATCTATGCCAGGCCATTAGCCTGATCAAACTTAAAACGTAAACTTTCTGAAATATTATAAGGAAGAAAAGTAATTGAACATTCTACTGTAATACCCTTTTCATAGGTATCAACAACAATTTCTTGCACACTTAGTCTTGGATCATAGTTTACAATTGTAGTGACATCATTTACAATAGCTTCTTGTATATCTGTTGTAAATGGTTCAAATAATAAATCCCATATTATTGTTCCAAATGATGGATCAGTAAGTTTTTCGCCTTGTCTAATATGGAAGTGGTTAATTAAATCTTGTTTAATAAGGTCAAAGTCGTATTTTGAAAATCCGTCAACTGCATCAACCGTAGAAAATCCTTTGTAAGCACGGCTTGCCGTTGGCGCTCCTTGCTGTTTTTGTGGTACTGTAACACGTTTATAAAGATTCTTTTCTAATTGGCTCATACTATATTTACCTATGCTGCTCCAACTGGAAATACTACTTCTCCAGTTGTTCCGGATTGTACTGGATTATCTTGTTCTTTAATTTCTAATTCTAAACTTTTTAACGCATCTAATTTTTCATTGTTAAATCGCCTTACTACACTAGATCTAACATTAGCAAGACTACTACCAAAGTACGCCATTCCGTTGTCTCTAGCCCGTTCATTGTATACTGCTACTATAAGAGCATCATCTGTTGGTGCGTTGTTGCCGCATGCTTTAATTGCATTTTTAAATACCCTGTTGCATCCGCCTGCGCCATGTTGAATTGCTGTAGACCATAAAACATCTTGTAATGTTTTTGATTTTACTCTTACGTCAACTCCAGTACTGTTACTAACTTTATCAGCTGCTGGTATAAAATACTGACTAATTGCATACTGGTGTTGCGATTGAGCAGCACCTTCGTCAGACATAATTGATTCCCAAGACTGTTTAAATGCATCAGTACCAGATGCCGCTGATGATTGTCCTCCTGCACGTTGCAATAACTCAAAAGTTTCTGCAGAGTTATTTTCTATATATCTCATGTATCCTTTAAATCCACCAGTTCTTGTAGCTAGTTGGTAAGTTCCGTAGCTCCAGCCGCCTGTAGTATCAAATCCAATTGCGGCAGGATTATCTTTAGATTCATATTTTGAACTTAATGCTCCTAATTCTTTACTAAATTCAAAGTTACTAGAATAATCATCTTTAGGGATTGTTCCGGTTCCTGATCCTGTACCGCCTGTAGTTCTTTCAAAACCTGAACTAATTGCGCCGCCGCTACCAGCAACAAATGCACTACGTTTTCTGCCGCCTTTATTTTTAGCAAAGGAATCCGGGGTTAATACTCTATCAGCTGTTGCT
>Ga0208814_1000236_pt1 | contig 37942 bp, 62 predicted proteins | sample MalvirAntarct_55_FD_184253 | JGI IMG/M metagenome (GOLD analysis project Ga0208814, IMG submission 184253) | Marine viral communities from the Global Malaspina Expedition - Malaspina viral metaG Antarct_55 (SPAdes) (version 2) | ecosystem: Environmental > Aquatic > Marine > Oceanic | place... | reverse complement strand
GTCTTTATTTTGTTATACCTATTTAGGTGCCTATCACCTATAGAGTTAGCAATCATTGACATTGAGGTTCCAGCTAATGCAGCTCCAGCAGCTTGTTTTGCTGTATCTTGAGCAAATTTAGCATCTTGGTATTTAGCTTGCCTACCAGCTTCGTACTGTTCGTTTACCATCATCATACTATCGTACTTTTGTTGGTTTTGTCTTTGCATTCCTGCGTCAGCTACTGCAATATCCATTAACGCAGATTGACGAGCAACATCAAGGCCTCCAAGTCCAGCCATAAACTGGGCTCTATTACCAGCAGAACCACGAACTATATTCTCTATACCTGTAGCATAAGAAGAATCTAAATCATTATGAGCTTTAGCTAATTCACTAGGAGTTAATCCTTGTTGAGCTAATCTTTTAGACTCAGATAATCTTTGTTGAAATGCAGGGCCTAGCTTTGGATCTTTAGGTATGTCTACATCTTTTAGTGCAGCACCTAACCCTATAGCTCCTGTAGCCAATCCTATAAGTGAAGATACTCCACCTAGCTTATCTAAAAAAGACTCTTCAAAAGATTCCTCACCTCTTAAGTCAAAATAATCATCCTTTGTATCATTAGAGTCTTTATTTTCATTAACAGAGCTCTCATCGAGTAAAGCAATGTAATCCTCTTCACTTAAATCTTGAAACTCTTCAAAACTTGCGTTTGGATCTGCTATTTGTTGTTCATTCCACACTGAGTACTGCTCATAATCCATTAAACCTTCAGGCTTAATCATCATGTTTTCTAATTGCTCGGGATCGTAAGTTTGACCATTTTCATCATACATAAGCCCAAGGTTTTTAGCCTCTCTTACGTCAAATTCATAGGGTGTATTTACTCCAGTACTTTTTTCCTCTATTGATGCGTCTCCATCAGCCTCTCTTTTGTTTCCTATAGTATTGACTACAACGCCTTCGTCATCTACATCTTGCTCTCCATACCTAGCGTCTAGATCAGAGTTTATCTTATCTATTAAGGAACTAGACCCTCCTGTAACAAAACTTATATTAGCTTGCTGAGATTGAGCTCTAGGATCGTTAGGATTTATAGGTATTAAGCCATCTAAAATAGGGCTATTTCCTGTTCCTTGATTTTCTAACCTATCTTTTAAACCCTCAAGGTTGCTATCTAAATCTATTATATTTTGTTTAGCAGCTTCTACTTCTTCAATTGTAGAGTTAGAATCATTTATTACTGCCTGCAGTCTAGTTTTTACATCAGCAGTTTTTACTTCTGTTTCTATTAAGTTAACTTGACTTTGTAATGTTTGTTGCCCTATATTTATTGAGAAACCATCGCCTTCTTCGTCTGTTTCTATACCAAATTGACTCTTAGCTTCTTCATAAGACATTCCGTCTATTACATCAGAAAATGCTAATAAATCCTTGTTACTATATTGCCTACCATCACCTTCGTTTATTGTAGACTTTACTTCTTCAAGTAAATCCCTTTTCCATTTAGTGTCTAACTCGATTTCTTGACTTGAGCCTTCTGACGCATCCACTCCTGTATTGTATGAAGCAAATGCATTACCAACGTGCTTAGGTGGTTTAGGGTTTTTAATTTTATTTCCGTCTGCATCTTTTTGCGCATGAAGCTCATGATAGTTTATACCACCTTTATTGTACCTCAACTCGTGCCCACTAATCTTATTTAAATCAAACGAACCTCCATCTCCTGTAGTCCAAGGTTTGTGGTGTTCGTTCTTGTAATAACTAAACGACAAGTCTAATCCTAAACTAAAATCTCCTTCTGCTAATCCAGGTTTAACTCCTGTATTAAAATCCGTATAAGGTTTATTTGTTTTTGGATCAATTAAAGTTTTACTAATCTTATCAAGGGTATCACTTCTAGATTCTAATCCGTAATTATTTACAGTAATTTGAAGAGCTCCGTAACCTCCACCTTCTTTATTTTCATCTGCTTGGTATCTAACTCCATTCTTTTGAACATCAGTTAATTTATTGTAGGCAATTTCAGCTTCATCTTCAGTATAGTTATTAGTCTTAGCCCAATCATCCATGTTTCCATTTATGCTAGTCAAAGCTGTATTAGATCTATTATTTTCCCAGCTAGGGCCACCTTCCATAGTATTCTTACTAAGGAAAGAAGTCTCAGCCTCAATATTAGCCATGATTGCGTCTATTCCTGACTGCTCTATCTTAGGCCAATAGTCTTTAATTTTTTGTAAGGCGATTGCTTTGTTTTTTGCTATATCAGCTTTTTTTTCTTCTGCAGTCATATCTTAACTATATTTATTTGTAAAATTATCTATATCACTTACTCCGTAAGCACCTTGAGATGCAGCAGATTGTCCTGCAAAAAAATCACCAGCCTCATTAGCTGTATTAGCAGTATCTTGATCATTAGCTCTACCTTGTCTAGCTAATTTATCTGCTTTCTTCTCATCTTTTGCGTACTTATTTTTTTTAAAAAGACCAATACCAGCACCAACAAGAGCTCCAACACCAGCACCAATAGGTCCAGCAACAGCTCCCATAGCAGCATACTTAAGTGCTTCTTTACCTACATCCATACCTCCATATCCAGGATCGGTATCAAGTGCGTTTAAAGCAGCAGAACCAACAGATAAGCCAGCTCCAATCATAGCCATAGGGTTTGGTCCGCTACCCTTTTCTCTTAGCCCTCTAGCTTCTTTACGTTCAGCTCTAGTTCCTCCAGATATATTACCAGTACGAGCACTACTCTGCAAATCTTTGGGACCTGCATTGTAATCTATTCCGCCTCCATTACCTAACAAGTTTGGTAACTGAGATGGTAAAGTAGAAGCATCTGAGACTGCATTATTATTTGTGAAAGATTCATAAAGATTCATTTTACTTGTTCCTTGCATAATCATCTTGATTGTCTTATTTTACTTACAACAGCAAATATATTAAAATTTTTGTTTGAACTATTAGAAACTAATACCCCAGATCCGTCTACAGGTTGATTGTAACTTAAAGTATATTTAAGCCAATTACCTCTAAACCTATAGCTATCAGCTCTTAACGATATAAAATGACTACCCTCTCTAACTCTTTCATTTGTTCCATTCCCAGACTGACCTATAGAATCTATTAATGCGTGCTGAGTAAATAACTCAGGCTGAGTTGTTATAATTTCAGCTGTATCAAAAACTTTTGTTGCTCCTGCACTATCATTAATTGTAAACCCTACATTAAAGTTTTGGTAAAGACCAGCGTTTAGTAAATACATTTTTTCTTTATAATCAGACCTCAAAGATAAACCGTAAGATTTATTTTTGTAATCAAAATATATATTAGAGTGTATGTCAGCTATTTCTAAGTTATCCTTAAGACTTAAGTCTGAAACTAAAGCACCAGTTAAGTCGGATATAATAAAACTTTTTCTTGTATTAGATCCATTTACGACTGTAAAATAAACCTCTCTAAACTCAGGGTCATAACCAGAATGAATGCCTTGCTGTACTTGCCCAATTACTTGGCTTGTTGGGCTTTCATTTTTAGGTATATTAACTGCAGTAATACTACTTATGTAGTGCTTGTAATTATTACTTAAAGCCAAAGGAATTATTGACTGACCATCACATTTTATAATGTCTTTTTTATCTACGTCAAAAAAGTAAAACCCTGTTGGTGTTATCTTAGACGTATTAAAGTGTTGACTACCAAACTGATTTGACAAGTAGTCAAACCTTTCTATTGCTGTTCCTGTACCAGTAATTATCTGTATATCAGCAGCAGCTCCTTCACCTTGAATTAAAGCTCTAGAATTTACAGACAACAATGACACTCCTGAATCTTGAACTGCATAAAGTTGATTTCTGTAATTAATAAGATCTGTTATTTGACCACTAGATAGATTTAAATCTATAAAATCATTAGCAGGAAATATAGACCAAGCATCGTAAAGCTCTCCAAGTATTTTGCTTTTAGAAGCTGCAACCTTAGCTTTAAATAAATCGTTTTCAGACCAACCTGTTGGCTTTACAGCGTAACTTACTAAATTATTTTCTTGAGAATAAGCTGAGTTATATAAAAAGTTATCTGGAGTATTAACGCTAACTACTGGCTCCTTACCTAAGTAAGTTCCTTGCCTAAGAGCAATATTAACGTAAGACTCTGTAGGGAATACAGTACCATACTGATAACTACTATCTGTATTGCCTCTTGAAGAATTTTTATAAGAATACCAATCTAAATAAATATCACCCCTATTTATTTCTCTTGCGTAGTAAGAAAAGTCAGTAGAAGTTGGAACAAACTCTCTACATGGATAAAATCTAGTATTTTCTATAGCTGCTTGAGAGCTTCCTCCGTATTGTTCAAACCCACTAGATGTGTCTCTAATCAATTCAACTAAGTATTTAAAACCTTGATAAAAGAAAAAATACGAAGTACCACCAACATTAGCACCATTAGCGTTGCTTCTTTGATTGTTGTCAAGGTAACTAGATAAAACTCTATCTACTCCGCCAAATTTAACTAAAGTAGGAAGAGGAACATTAGAACCGTTTCCAACAGAAGCAAACAATGTAGTAGGAGTTATACCACTTAAACTACACCTAGAGGCTTCATGGTATTGCTCTGGGTGAAGTTCTCCAGGATCGCCACTATCAAATTGAGTAGTTGCAAATACACCAGATTGATTAATATAATCTTGAGGGTCCTCACTTGATCCGTGCTGTTCTGCTGTAATTATTTCTTGGTTTACAACAGTTTTAGCCATAGTAGTTGGCCTAGTCCATTTAAGAAAAGACTCATTAGATGTTGTTGTAACGTCACTAACCGCTGCTGCGCTTAATCCATTAATAGATGTAGGCCAAGGCTTAAATTTTGTAATATGAAAGCCAGTACCAGGAGTACCGTTTACAGTCATATTAGACGCTGTGTCGTAACCAAAACGCTTGTGATTTAGTGCATTTACATCGTCTCCTAATTTATTAGCTAGCAACATTGACACAGGTTTAATTAGGTAGCCGCTAGAAAGATCATAAGACATACTTCTAAACGTTACGTCTGTGTTGTCTATTGTAAATAATTTATTAGAATTTCTGTATTGGCTATATGTAGGATTAAGATGAGTATAAGGAGCACTACTAGTAAATGCAACTCTGGAGTTGTGCAGAATTTGACCAGGACCATGTAGTTTATTTTCTAAGATTGTATTTGAACCTTCTTCAGAATGATACCTTGAAGTTTGATTTAAAAGACCTTGAGTTATAATTGTCTTGTCATCATCTTGCAGTTCAGCTCTAACTATTCTATAACCAGAAATAACATTTAAAACTGCAGTTGGAAGCCTAACCTCTATTTTAGGAATTAATACGTGAGCGTAAACAATATTACCAGTTGAAGCATCCGAACTAAATGGGGACCAAGTTTTATTTTGAGCATCGAAACCTTTAGCTAACGCTGCATTACCTGCAGGGTTCATAACCTTGGTGTTAGAATCCATAGCGTCAGGCATCTTTATATCGCCTAAGTGATGAACAAAACCTGGAGTACCTTTTTTGTCAAAAAATACAATACCAAACCTATAGCACTCACCCCTCTTAAATCCTCTATACTTAGAATCGTATACAGGGTTGTGAATACCAGGAACTCCGTTAGAATAATCTGCATCATTCTCTGATGTTGGAACATTCCAAATACCATCCGCTAAATTAAAATCAACTCTAGGGTCTACTTCATCACCGCTAGGCGGTTTATTAAACCTAGTATCTATTTTATAAGATGCTTGATTAAATGTTAATCTAAACCCATCACCATTCTCAGAAAAACCATTGGTTTCAGCTCCAAGCATATACGTGGGATTTGTTGCGGAATCACTACCCGTATTAAAATTTTTATTTATAAACTTATATACTTGTTTGTCATTATTTAAAACTTCTGACCAAGACCAATTATCTCCTGATCCATTGTAATGTCTATGTGGATTTAAATCTTCTGAGTGAACTGATAAAGACCAATTACCGCTAGACAAAACTCCTTTATAAGATTTTAGTTTTCCGTATCCAGATATAGTAGAGTCTATATTAAATATTGTGCTTTTTAAATTAGACGCATATAGCTTGTTATCTTTTTGAGCTAATGACTTGCAAGAATCCCAAGTCTCATTACTTATAATAGCAGCAGCTATACCTCCAGAAACTAAAGTTTCAGTTTCAAAACCACTATGGGTAAAGATATAGTTAACTCCTGTTATTGAACCTTCTTCTACTACCTTTATAGTGCTTACATTTTCTGAAGAAAAATGAATAGCAGCTATTTGAATAGTTTCAAACTGAGTAGATATATCTGTAATTTTTAAATCAAGTGCTGCACTAGAATATAAATCGCTTGTCTCACCCTCAACCCCTAAAGATGAATTTTGTGTTAAATTATTTTTAACAATATTTATAGGTCTTGATATTTGCGACCAATCAGTATAATTCCCTTGACCTTGTGATCCTAATCTGTATACATAAGAATAAGATCCATATTTTAAATTACCACCTACTTGATTGTATTTAGCAATTTCTACGCCTTTCATTATGTTAGCCTTAAAAGCTAAAAAATCTGCGGCTGTTTTATTGGCTATATCAGAGTCTTGTAAGTTTATACTTTTTAATCCACTTACTCCGTCAGTGCAATAAATTCTGTGTAGGGTTTCTGTTTCTACAATAGATTCTATTTCTATCTTACCAGCATTATCATCAAAAAGATCTGCACCCTGCCATAGCACAGCACCTCCAAGTAGATTTCCTGTAGATGTGTTTATAGTAAATTTATGTATTTTCCAATTAGGGCTTATGCTTGTATTTTGTTTTGCTATAGTAATTAAATAATTGTCAACTATTACAGCTCCGTGAGTAACATAACTATTAGCATTATTACCGCTGTTATTAGTTGTATCAACAACGCTAGGCCCTTTAATGTTTTCTAACGAAAAAGATTTATCACCATTTGTGATAACCCTTACGTTTAGCCCAGTAAAATAAGACTCCTTAGATTGATAAGCAGGATCTAAATCCGTTATCATTCCTTTGCTAAAAGTATTTGGTGCAGTTTTTTCAGCCATAACTATTCTCTAGTAGGTAAAAGATTATTCCAATAAGATGCAACGTTTTTCATTTCAGCTTCAGAAGGTAAGTTGTCATTACCTCTTGCTTGACCGCATAACCAATACCATCTTTTTTCTAAATCTTGTACAATGTATCTAGCAATTTTTCCGTCATAGTATTCAATAGATTTATATCTCCACATTATGTATTGAGAGACAGCGTCTTCATGCCCCTGCTTAATAGTAGGAAATCCATCTGCATCAGTATTTAAACCTTTATATGCAATTGTAGCAGATCCAGAAGATATGCTAGCAAAGTGTATGTAACTACCTACAATCCAATACTTATCTCCGTTAGCATCACCTTTAAAAGTTTTTTGAGTAGGTTGCATTAAATTATTGTTAGAACCTTTTACGTCTATCAATTTAATTAAGTCGTTAGGCAATAAAGCCTTATTAGCCGTTACAGTTAATACTAACTCCTTGTCATCAAACGTGTTGAAGCTACCTATCTTTTGTTCAGCCTCAAAAGCCCATTCTATAAATGACTCTAAATGTTCTGATGGATTGTTTAACCCAAGATTCCTAGCTACATTCGAAATTATTCTTTTAACGCTAATTTGCATTTTGTATAGTCTTAATTAATTCTCTAACTTTTTTAGCTGGATATAACTTACATTTATGAACTTCTTTACGAAACTTATACCAAACTATCTTATAATAGTAATCATCAAGAATAGGAACCTTATATCTAACAGGTTTGCCTAGCTCTTTAGACTCTCTTAAGTCCTTTCTAATATGAAAAGCTCTATTATGTTCTCTTTTTTCTAGCGCTAAAGAACCTAAATTCAAAGGTAAGAAAATCTTTTGATTTCTTATTATTATATCTCTAGCAAGTATTTCGAAAAACTTAGTAACTATTTTAAAGTACAAAGAGTAAGGAATAGCTTTAGTCTTTTTTCTACCAGACGCTTCTACTCTTACTCTTTTAGATATTATTTTGTAAATATCTTTATATGTTGTGTATAACATTATTAACCTCCCTGCACTTCTCTATCTCCTTCAACTTCATTGTTAATCAAGTCTCCAGGAGTTTTAAGCGTTATAGTTAACTCTACCTCTACAATCATTTTAATTAATGGATTAACTAGTTGAGCTGGCAAAGGATATTCTGAGTCATCACCACCCCAAGAATCTAAACTTGTAGGGTCTTCAGCTACTCCAATTATTTTAACAGACTCCCCACTACCTGAACCGTAGAAATACATCTTCGATCCTTCTTCTAAAAAAAACTTAGGCATTAAAGCAGTAAACCTACTGTTCTCTTGAAAGGCTACCTTGTCTTGAGTGGTTCTAGCAAATATCATATTACCATCTATTGATGTAACACTTGTTATTCCTCTAGTGTCTCCGTAAGAAGCTATTTTAGGCACTGTAATGAACGATCCCTCGTCAGGTACTATAAACGTACCCAAGTTTTGAGTAGCGCCCTGTGGGATGTTCTTTCCGTTATTAGTATATGACTCTAAAATATTTAACCTATAGTAATTTACCCAAGCCTTAATTTGACGAGTACTTAACTTGTTATCGTCAGTAGTATAACCACCTTCAGCTAAGTTTTTAATATTATAAACTATTTCGTTTAAAGTCATATTGTTTTATTTATAAAGAATGGGGGTAGACGCAAATCTACCACCCAATCAACGCAGGAAAAAAGAGAGTCATCAACGCTTTTCAGCTGTTAACTCGTTAACTTGTAACTGGTATCTTGGATCTTCCAATGATAACATCATCTTTCGTACTGCAATATTTACTATTTCTTCTGAAGAGTTTATTCCGTAACCTCCTACACTTGTGGTAGCACTAAACGAAGATTCTTCGTCAGCAAGGTAAGGAACTTTAATGTATTCTATATATACATTCTCTGTATTACCTATCACATCCATAGAAGTGCCTCTAAGCAACCCTACTGGGTTTTTAGTGTCAGCCTTATGGTAAGGATCGTTTTTAGCAGAAGCGTACTCTCCGTAGCCCATTATGTTTATTGCATAATCATTTGTAGCTGTATAAGCTCTTAGTATGTGATACACAGGAAACAATTGAGGAACACTACCAGCAGCAGCAGTAGCCACAGGTAAAGTAATAACCCCAGAAGACTGAGCTAAAGATTGTGACTTAACAATAAGAGGTGCTATTTTCTCCATAGACTGTGCATCAGACTCTAAAGTATTTACCATACCTTTAGTGTACTCCATTACAGCTAAATCTAAGAACTGATTCTTTTCATTATCTGTAAAATATGCTGTACCTGTTTTGTCTAACAGATTATCTACGTGAATGTATGCCTCTGTATACGTCATTACCTTTTAGCTTTACTTTTATTACCAGACATTTGCTTTCTCAATAGAGCGTGAACATCCTTATTATCCTTAAGCCACAATACTACTTGATCTTCTGTTAATCCTATAGTTTCAGTATTATACTTATAAGTTCCATTTACAAAGTTAAGTATTTTTGCGTCAATAGCATGCTCAATAAATACTCTATAATCTTTATCTCTATCATTTATTATGCTAGAAAACTTATTTGGATTGTCATTAGCTAATTTAATAACTTGAGCTTTAACAAACTCAATAGAATTATCTTTAGTTCTAATTCCTGTCAATTTACATAAGTCTAATATCTCTTTGTCTGTCATTGCAACAGCAATTTGAATTGCTTCTGCAGATTCTACCATTAATTCAGTAGACACCATTTCTTGCTCTATAGTATCTTCAAAAATTAAATGTTGATCTATACCAGGGTAGTTTTTTAACCAATTGTAGGTGTGTAAATCATTTTCGTCAGAAATATCAAAAACTGTTGCAGTACTACGCATCACAAATTCAATTTCATCGCCATTTACATCTTTAAGTATGGCTCTTTTATTTCTATTTTTAGGATCTTTATATCTACTACCTAAGCCTAAGTAAACAAATCTTTTAGGTTTTGCAACCCTTACAATAATTGGATGTTTCATTTCTCTTTTTTAATTAATTACTCTTTGCGTTCTAAAAGAATGAGGCCGAAGCCTCACTCATTATAGTATTGAATCTATTACGATGCAGTAGCAGTTAAGGTACCACAAGATAATGGATTACGAACAATAACACCAGATTCAGACATGATTTGACATGTGAATGAGTCGTCACCGTTAGCAGCAAGCATTGATTTTTGATCGTAAGGATTAATCATACCAGGAATGTATTTCTTGATATAGTTACGATTAAGACCATCATGACCTTTAGCAACTAGCTGAATATTAGGTACACCATCTACAGACGAGAAGTCTAAGAATACCATTTTACCAGACATAGTACCAGCAGCATTACCAGCAGCTCCGTGAACATTAACATCATCAAATACAGGGCAGTAAGCAACAGTCATTTTGTTACCTAATACATAGTAAGATACAAAGTTAACACCTAGAGCTACATCAGATCCAGTTTTCATAGACTGCATAGAACCACCAGAAGCTGCTCCAGCAGGAGAAGTACCAGTAGAAGCGCCTACAGAGATGTCTTTCATAGCACGGTGGAATTGGTATCTACCTTCAGTACCAGTAAACACTACCCACTCGTTACCTTCAGGAGATTTAGCATTACGAGAAAGCTCTGCGATAAATTTAGCAAGCTTATCTTCTGTAAGACCGTCATCTAAAGGATAAGACATAGAGCTTGTACCTTCAATTTGAGCTAAGATACCATCACCTCTTAAGTTACCTTTATCAGCACCAACTGCACCAGACTCACCAGGGAATCCATCAGCATCAGTATTAACCATGTTTGTTCTACCAAACCATCGTTGTAACTCTAACTGGTACATAAACTCATCAGTAAACAATTTCTCTGCAGTAAAATACCACAATTTAGAACCATTGTTTTCAATCCAAGTTACATCAGTTAAAGCAGCGCCATTAATAGACATTTTGCTACGATTAACAGTTAACCAGTTTTTGTAAGTGTCTGGGTAAGCAGTGTGCTCAGATACATCAGCTCCTAAAGAACCTTCACCAAAAGCTGAACCAATTTTACCAAGAACTCCAGCAGCAACAAATGCTACGTTACCACCACTAAAACGTAGTTTGTAGTTATAACCAGTACCACTATCTACATCTTTTGTTGATAAAGGGCGAGTAGTATCAGTTGAACCTCCGTCAATTCCAACTACTTGACCTACATTACCAGCAGAATCAACAACTAAGTCGTTAAGAGCTAAGTAATTGTTAGTAAAAGGAATTACTAATTCAGCTGTTGAGTCTGCACCAGTACTAGTACCAACAAAACTAGCAGATATTACTACTTCTTGACTTGTACGACCTAATACTTTCCATTCAAAAGATTTATCGCCCATTACTTTTACGTTAGCGTGACGACCTGTTTTTTCTAACAAATATGTCAAGGCATAACGAGGGTACTGCTCAATTAAAGTAGATCCAATTTCAGGATGCTTTAATAGATTTGCTACCAATGAATTTGATGCTTGTGTTTCTACACCAAATACTCCGCTTTTTACTTTCATTTTTTACAATTTAAAAATTTAATAATAATTTAAAATTGCATTTACTTAATTATACTTTTAAAACGTAACCTTGACGCTTATAAAATTATTCTCCCATAAATGCAGAAGCATCGAATCCAGAGCCTGTATTTCTTTTAGGCTTACTATTTCCTCTACCTCCTCGGTTTGTAAGATTGTCTAAGACACTCCCCTTACCATCTTCAAAGCCTTGCGACCTCAACATTTTCTGTAATTGACTTCTGTTCTTCCATAAGAACGCAGCCTCCGCAACATTGGCATGAGACTCGTATATATCCTTATTGAAATCACCATTAGTTATATATTTATACAGATCTTTTCTTTGTTCTACTGTTACCTTGCCTCCAAGGTAATTCTTAAACCCTTTCAATTCAGACTGCAAGTCTTTTCTTGCTTGGTCTTGTGATTGAGTTTTTTCTATGCTTTCAGAATCTTTTTTATTTTTAACAGCATCTTTCTCAGTACGAATAGCATTTCTTAATTGCTTTCTAATCTTAAGAGCTTCATGCTTAAGCATTCCAGAGTCTTCCATTCTATCTAAAGAGTCGTCAACATCATACTCATCCATACCTGTAGCTTTCATGTCAGCTCCTAGCAACTCTCTATCAGTTAACTGAAGGTATCCTTCGTACTTAGTAGTTGTTTCGTTTTTTACTTCAGGCTCATTCTTTGAGTTTAAAGCTTTAACAATATCTTCTTTAGATGCTCCCTGCAATCCAAGTTGCTCTGCAACTGCATCCCAATTAACTCCTTTATCTTCTATAGAATCTTCTTTGTCTGACTCTTTATCTTCTGATTCTTCTTCAAGATCCCAGTCATCATTGCTTTCTGACTCTTTAAGAGATTCTTCTTCTTTTTGCTCTTCTTCTTCCTCGTTTAAACCCCAGTCAAAATCAGAATCATCATCCTCTTCAGTTTCAGCGGTAGCTGCTTGTGCTTCATCACTTTCACCCATTAATGCTGAAGGCTCGTCTTCTTTAGATTCGCCATCATTAACTTGACCTACTTTTTCTACTAAAGCGTCAAGCCCAGCAAAGGCATCAGGATTAAATTCTTTAACCTCTTCGCTAAGTGTTTCTTTTTGTTCCATTGTTCTCTTCTTTTTGCAAAATTACTAAAACTTTATAACATAATCTAATTAATTTTTAATTTGACCTTTTAATTGTCCTTCCATTTGATTTAATGCAGCGTCTGCACGCTTAGTTCCGTAAGCGTCATCAGACAATATTTCTGCAGTTTCTAATTTAGATTGGTGCTGTATTTCAGCAACCTTAATTCTAGTATCATTATCTAGTTGATTCATTTCAACTTGTATCTGTTGCTCTTGAGCTTTAGCTTCTGCTTCTGCTTGAGCCTGCTCTTGCATTCCTTGTTGTTGTTGAGCTTGAACTTCTTTAGCAGCTTCTAATCCTCTTTCAAGTATATGCTCCGCCTCAGTCATTGTATCAGACTTGTATATTCTAATTACATCTAACATATCTATTTGGCCAGACTGTAATGCAGACTGAGCTAGCTGAGTAACAGCAGCTTTCATCTCTTCGTCTTTACCTCCATCACCTAAGAATACTCCGTAGTCATTTAATGCTACGTCAGGTAGTATAGAAATAAACTTATAAGTTCCGTCTCCAAATACTGTTGCTGTTTTTTTACCTTCAGCCCAACAAACCTTCATTAGGTTAGCGCAACGCATTAATACGTCTTGTTTAACTGAATCATGCGACCAAAACCAAGATCGAGTAATTGTAGCTGACTGAACTACAGCTCTTTTTTGATTACCAACCTGTTCGTACTGCTCAATCTGACCTTCTCTCTGTCTAGTAACACCAGACACTTGTCCAGCCATGTCTTCTAGCATACCCTTAAGGTTTATAAGCTGCTGAACAGAGTTTGATAATGTAAAGTCAATCTGCTGGAATTGATTAAAGGTTTGCGCTTGCATACCCTCATCCTTAGAGTTTATAGGTATAATACCATCATTTTTAATATGATACATTATATCCTGCATATTCATACCAAGATTTGCTGGCATTTGAGCAACATCATAAACAACAGCCTTACCACCAGACCTAGCCATACATAACTCTATATGATACATAGTTATGTTGTATAGCATTTGCACGTTTTTAAGCAAGTCAACCATAGACACAGAACTACCTGTAGTGTGATTTCTAATACAACCTACATAACTTAAGTTGGCAGCACTAGGATCATCTATAGAACGTATTTGATTAGGAACTCGTTGAGCGTTAACCATAATTGAACCGCCAATCTTTGTAGCCTGCCAAATATCATCAACAACAACTTTACGAACTTTTTCACCTTTACGTTTTTTATACTTATCAGAAACCATTTTTCTAAACGGCTTATCGTCATCATGTTTGTTAGGACTTATTTTGTATTGTATCTTTCTTAAAGATCTCCACTCCGCATGAACAACCTTAACTCTTAGCTCTCCAGTCTCACCATTCATGTACCAGTTTTTGTGCTCTGATTGAACATCAGACTTGTTTTGCTGAGACATTGACTCTATTAAGCTTATCTGCTTTTCATCAAGCTGCTCACCAAACTCATCAATAATATCGCTAGTACATAACCATCTTTCTTCGGTAATCCAATTAGCTTCTCCTAAGTCATCTGTTTCGTTAGACAAGTCGTAAGCTATAGACCTTGGGTCTACTCTTCTAGCTTGAGGATCTCCGTCTTTAATCTCTACACGGTAACACTCTTTTCCAGTTATAAGTAAGTCTCTAAAACCTTCCTTAAACTTATTTTTAATTTTATACTTGTTAGCTAAAAACTCTAGCCCGTCTTGAATAGATTCTTCTATAGATTCTCTATAGTTGTATCGCATAAATGTATCTATGTCATCTGGAACAGGGATTTCCTGTCCTTCAGTTTTAACATCCATACCTAAATTCTTCATTTCTTCTTTAACCTCTTCCATCAACTTATTCATAACCATAGTAACTTTATGGTCTTCTTTTCTGTTGATAGCTTCCTGATTAACTGTAACTACCTTAGTATCAAGTGGTCTATGCAAGTCTTCACCTAATAATAAATCTATTTTAGGTTGTACTATAGGATAGTTTACTAATCTAGCTGGGTAATTGTAACCGTACTGCTCTGTAAGATACTTGTAGTCATCACGATTAAACTCACCATTGTATATGTCGTAGTTTCTAATATCTTTTAGTCGATACCTGTTTTCTGGACTACTTATATGATCTGTATGATTAACTATAGCGTCAAGCATTTGCTCACACCATTTTACATCTTTTTTAGAATCAGGTATTAATTGACTAGGGTAATTCTTCATTATCTTATATGTTTAACAGGTATTCCGTTACTATCGTATTTGTAATATATAAATCCACTTTCTTTTATAGAGTCCTCTTCTTTGTTTTTTACTTCAATTGCAAAGTTATCGTTTTCGTGGATAAGACACAAGCCAAACGCAACTGCTCTATCGGTATTTCTTGAACCCCAGTCACACAGCTCATTTAATAGATCTATGAACCAAATTTCATCACCTCTTTCTTTTATGTAGTCATACATTAATGATTCCATATAACCCTTAACTTGCTTATTCATGTGAACACCATAGTTATTTCTAGTCTTAGTTCCAGGAGAGTGAGCTGACCTAGGCTTTGTTTTTAAATACTTTTGAGCCTTATTTCTAAGGAAGTAATCTAGTATACCAATTTTAGTGTACTCTACTAGCATTTGAGCGTTGTAATATACAGCTAATTTTAGGCATCCTTCAAAAAACATTTCAGCCGTCTCTGGTCTATCAGTATATTCAGCTACAGGTAGCCTATATGGTTGATTAGTATCTGCTATCCTTCTAAATATCATAGCACAACCCAATGAAGGTGCTGCACCTGCTTGATCTTGATCGTATGAATCAATACCGCCTATATCTAATCCAGACATGTGAGTTTGTGGTTCATGCAATATCTTGTAAGGACCAAAAGGATGTGGCGTAAATTTAACCTCGTTAGTTAAACCATTCTCATCAATAACCCAGTCTATATTACCAGTACTTATATGTTGCTCAGGATCAGCTAGTTCCTGCACCCTACCCCTTTGTTGGTTAAGTAATGCTATGTCAAATCTAGATCCTTTTGTTTTTAAGAACGCTTCCTGTATTGTAAGGGGGTAGTTTTGTAAATGCAAGTTGTATGCCTTGCTGTCTCCACCACCTTCTAATATTTTAGTTCTTTCTGCTTCTATATATTCGTAAGCTTTTTGCTCGTCATCTACACCAGTGTTAGGGCTAAAGAATCCGTGTAAGGCTCTAGACGCAGGTATAAACATTGGTATAAGATTAAATGCGTCAGGATTGTAATACATATCCATAAAGTCAGCAGAGGCGGCATCTATATCACCACCTGTACCACCAACAATAGGAACTCCATATTGTAAAGCTCCATCCATAAAGCAAGCCCTAGAAGACATGTAAGCATTCTTCAATCTCTTAAATTCCCCTGCCTCTTCAAATATCATTATAGATAAACGCTCACCCTTGTAAACTTCTGGATCATCCATTGTCCTGCAATGTATAACTGACTGATAACCACTTATCTCCCATCTACCCTCAGCGTTCTTCTGTCTATAGCCAGCTCTTAACACGTCTTTGGTGTCTTTTAACCAACCGTGCCTAAAGTTAGGATGCTGATTCATCAGCCCTTTTTTTGTTTTCTCAAAAAATGAGTTAGCTGTAACACCAAGTCCAGCCGCAATTCCGACCTCGGAATGCGGAAAGAATGTAAATTCATGACCTACTAAACCAGAGTTCATATAACTAAACCCTTTATCCCTAGCCTTAATAACAATCATGCCCTTACCTTCCTTACGGCAAGTATCAAAGAGCATAAAGTATTCTTTATCCATATCTCTATACCAGGGGTATATTAGAGTTTTACGGTTTCCGTTGCTACCATCGTTACCAAGAATCATATAGTAGTTAAGATACCAATAGTAGTTACCAGGAATCCAATCGCCACCAATAGGTTTAAAGCCATTGATGCATCGGTTCATTTCTTCTTCCCAGTAGTCTTGATATATTAAACTGCTTTGATCTAGCTTTGGGTGTCCATGATTAGGGATCGGTCTATAAGCTTGTACGTCAAACGTTTTCTTAGCCATTAAGCGTCTTTTAATCTAACAGCTCTATCCTCTAAAAAACTCAGAGTTTGTTCACCGCTAATTACTTTTCTTTCTCCTCTACGTTCAATAGCTTCTAGCAAAACAGTTCTAGTGCCTAGTAATTTTTCTATACCTATCATTACCTTCTGTAGGTTCTCAGCAGTTTCTTCGTCTAAGTGCCAGTCATTAATAAGGGTAGTGTATTGATCTATCTTCCTGTTAAAAGCTTCTAGTTGATCGTCTAACGGATCTCTTTGTAGCTTACGATACTTCTCTATGCCTGCCTGCACTAAGGGATGTTTAGTGTCAGCCCAATCGGGCTTCCCAAATATGTCAGAAGCAATTTGCCTATTCCTATCCTTCTCATTTAAGTATCTATAAGGAGAATCGTAGTCTTGGCTTAGAGCTATAAACTTCATAGCCTTCTGACCTAACTTCTTTTCCTTTAAGATCTTTTGAAACTCAGGAACTCCTAAAACACCATTGTCTTCGTCTATAAGGTTCTCACCCTTCTTACTAATCTTTAATAAGTACATTATCTTTTTTCTAGTTTATAAGAAAGCATGTAGGTAAGCAAGGTATCCTCACAATCTAAGGGAACATCAACCTCATCGTAATCACCAGTCTCTTCGTTATAGTATACGTAATTTAAACTATTAACGTCAGGCTCGTGAACGCATATACTCCTATCCTTTATAATGTAATCATTATTAATTAACCACTCGTCTATTTCAGCATCTACACCTATGTCTGGGCTAAAATCCTCAAAGTAAAAAGTATGAAAATCTAATGTGAGTTCTCCAAACTCATCTATATGTACATCACCGTAAGGTGTCTCTTTAAATATTTCCACTGCATCTAATTTTATTTTTTTACTCTAGTACTTTGGCCTTTTTGGTTTAGGCTTTGGTTTCGTCTTTACTTTTACTTTTGAATACGCCATAATATTTATATGTTTTAGTTAGTTAGGCAAATATAGATAATTTTTTTTTATTTGTGAGAGTGTGAAGCCCTATGCTGTACACCCCGTGTACTTCCCAAAACTTTGGCTACCGCCATCTATTTATCTAAAAATCAATTCATTTCTAACTTAATACCCACACACTATGTCATTCTTCTCAAGATTAAAACAAGCAACAAAAGATTACGGAACAACAGTAAACGTACAGTGCAAAGCAGCATACAAAATAGCTAAAGGTGCATCAATAGATGAACTAAACGCTAACGCAAAGCCGTTCGAGGAAATATACGTAAACAAACAAAGACTTAAAGACGTACAGAAGATGGGAATCGCTGTATCAGCAGCGGTATGGTCTACGGTAATCGCAGTAGTAGTAGACTAACTGCACGTACGAGTGAGGGATACTCCTTCACACACATATATACCCTTCTATTATCAATATTAACAACACTTAACTACTATCTATACAAACTGACAAGCAGTACGGTGCGGAAAAGAGATCTATCTCATTCTACCCGTTGTAAACAGTCTATGTATTTAGTAGTTCAAACCATTATAAACAATAAAAACCGAAACATTATGACTAATCAACAAATCAAAGATTTATTACAAGAACAATTAAAGAAAGCTAACAAAGTAGTAGACAAACAACTTCACCATTACTCACTTGCTGAGATGGGGAAAGATGTAATGAAGACTGCTGTTGTAACAACTACTGCGGTAGTAACTATTCTATGTTGTTTTGCAACTGGAGAGTAAACGATAGGCTGCCATCAACAACTTTAAATTCTGCTTGCTCACTGTGAATTAATCACTACGATTAGTATACAGCTGGGCAGCCAGAAAGTTGTAAAGAAACAACTGTGCTATGTCGTATGGAGCAAAGTATCTGATCCAAACATATCACTATGCAAGTCGTCAACAAACCGTTGGGCGACAAATATAAACTATTCAGATGGAATACGCAAAGAATTTGCGGCTGGATAAAACTTATCATTATGATTTTAGAAATACTAGTATTTACAATAGTAACTGCAGCATCTGCCTTGCTGTTATTAATCTTCCTTACTATAGGAGATTATATTAAAGCTCAAAGAAACAACGAGGAAGTTATTACAAGATCTCCTCTTAACAGTACAATCGATGAATTGTACAAACAAACAAAAAAAAGAAAATAAACAATTATGACAAACGCTAGACAAGAGTTGCTAGACCTAACTACAAGATTAGGGTTAGCAGTAGAAGCAGTATCAATCAGAGTCGGATATTATTATGAAGACGAGGTTAAAGTGATACTTAAACAAAACTATAACGATATAGACTATAAAGAGTTTCTATCAAAACTGGAATTTACTTATGATTCTGGTTTTGGATGTCAAGAACTATTTGGAAGAATATGGTTTAAAGACGGCTCGTGGGCAACACGTGGCGAGTATGACGGTAGTGAATGGTGGGAACATCATACACGACCTGAAATAGAATATTAAAAACACTAACAAGCCCCTCTTGAAGGCGTAGGCCTTACTGTGTTCATTACACTAAAGAGGAACTAACAGTCTTACTGGTTACAAACAAAAGACATTAAACTTTCCAGAATATTGCCTATGAATGCAGGAAAATTACACGCAAAAATACAGGAATTATCATTCCCTGTAGAACTAGATGTTGAAATATATGTCAACACAGAAATTCTTAACGAGGAAATTATCCTTGAAAATTACGATGACTATCTTGACTATGTTGAAGAAATGTCTAGTAATATTCTATTTAAGAATTGGCATTACGACTTTCATGTAAAAACAAATCAATTAACTATAAACTAAAAACAATGCACAACTTAAAACTATCTTACAAAGGCTTCCAAATGGCCTGCCTAACAAACGAAGACTTATTCCTAAAAAGCATTGAACTTCTAATAGAAGCTGCGATGCTTACAGATAAAGACAATCTAGGACAGCCAGAAATAATACAACTTGTTGTTAAAGAAGGCTATCTAGATTATCAAGTCAGATTTCCTCACAACTTCTATATGTATATAGAATACAAAGGAGATATGAGTGCAAATCAAATAACAAGCAAAATCATGAACTTATGAAAAAAAGAAAAAGAATTAAGATGTTACCGATTAGATCGAGTAACCCTTACAAGAAGACGTTCATTAAAACCTTTACTCAACTAAAGGTAGAACGCATGAAAAAAGAATTAAAAACCTATCAAAGAAATATGTCTGTCTGGGATAAGATCCTAGCAGACGTAGCAAACCTGTAGAGCTTGAGCTCCCTGAGTAACTCGTTGTTACTTACAGGAACAAACTGTCTTACTGGTTAAAAGACGTTAAACTTCCCAGAACTAGCTTATGGCAAAAATCAAAGTAATGCAATGGAACAAGAGGAACGTATTAAATACAACCTCAAAGACAGGTAAGAACGTGATAATCTTCACGAACAAGTACGCTGTCGTACCTCAAAACATAATCAACTTAGGAACGAATGCGTTCAAAGGTTGGTTAAATAAACAAGTAGGAATACAATTAGTAAAGGTTCGAGAGAATCCGCTAATCATAAACTACTCGTTAGTATCAAAGGAATATGTTAATAACTATAATAAACTATAAGCTATGGAAAATAAATTCAAACCTACAGTATCAGTATGGATTCCATTTGGATATATGAGAGACTTAATGGACTACGAACAAGACACTTTCACAAAAAGTTGTGGGATAGATTATAGGTTTATCTTCTTAGAGCCACCCACTCAAGAACTAAGAGATTGGGTTAGGGAGAACTATGTCCGACCTTGGTCTGGCTCATCAAAGGATAGCGTAAAGTTTCACGTATCAACTATCGTTGAAATACAAATGCCTTGGGAGAACTTTAAGCAATTAAGAGACAACTGCTTTGGAGCTATAATAGAAGACGAAGATAACTAACTAAACTAAAAACTATGTCACACGAAGAAGAACAAAAAGAATACCTAACGGTAGCAAACGAAGCATTAATGGCGAAGGTTGCACAGCAAGATATAATAATCAATGCTTTCTTTGGAAATAACAAAATTCTAGTTGAAGCTATAAAACAAACATCCGATAGATTAAAAGATATGATCAACTGGTCAGATCGAATCGGAAGCGACGAGCAAAACGAACTTGAAAACATTATACATTCATTAAATTCAAAACTATGAATCCAGAAGAAATAAAAAGCGTTCCATGCACGTCATGTGGAACAATGACAGAACAAGACCAATTAAACAATACAGATTGGGATTGGTGGGGAACTTGCAATAATTGCACAGAAGAACCAGACGTAGTCGATGCTATATCAGAAGATCTAAACCTTATAGAAGGATTGGCTAAAGATATTACAGCAGAATATGTATTTCTCTCTGGAGAAAACATAGCAGACGAAGACAACGAATTATTAATAGCTATTAAAAGGCTTAAAAAAAACTTAAACTATGGAAAACAATAAACTTATAGCAGAATTTATGGGGTATAAATTAGCTAAATGCAATAACGGTTTAGCTTGGGAATCTCCTTACAAAAAGAGTGTAGAGGATACATTTGAACTTCATGGTAGATTATGGAGAGAAAATGACTCTTACTATAAATTTCACACATCTTGGGATTGGCTTATGCCTGTAATAGAAAAGATAGAGAGTTTAGGATATGTGTTTAATATACAAGGTGGTAAAGCTGAGTACGGAGAGATGATAAGTGAAACTCGATGTTTTATAGCAGAGGACAAGTTGTCATCTACATATAAAGCAGTAGTACAATTTATTAAAAACCAAAACAACTAGAAACTATGAAGAAAACAGTAAAGAATTTATTTAGCAGTCAAGCACAAGACGTAAAACAACTACGTGATTTTATGTTTGCCAAAGACTACTGGAAGAGTGTGGATAAACATTCAAACTCTGTGGAAAACGCTATTAACAATAGCTTGGATATTGGCAGAAAATCTGTCAAAACCGTTGCGGTATTAGCAACAGCTGCTGGCACAATGGTTGGCGGATTAATAGGAACTATATTCGAATAACATGACAGTAGATATGGGAATTGCAGTAGCATCTATACTTGGATGCTTGTTCTGGTACTGGATTTATAAAGACAGACCTGAAGACACCTTCTATGATTAGACAGGTAAAAAGAAAATCCATGATCATAAGACCAAGTGGTAGGTCAACAGACTTTATCACTCCGTCATTTGGTCATGGTTGCTTATATAACTGCTCGTACTGTTATATGAAGCGTAATAAAGTAAAAGGCTTAGACATTGCAAGCAATCATCGTGAGATACTTGAACAAGTATTAACACATAGTAGATTTGCAGAGCCTAACAAACCTAACCAAACACATCCTGTATACACCACTTACGATATATCATGCAACGAAGACTTTGCTCTTCATGCTAAATATCACAAATGGAAAGAAATCTTTCAATTCTTTATAGACCAATCTAACCTTATGGGTTCGTTTGCTACAAAGTATGTGAATCCAGATTTACTAATGTTTGATCCTAAAGGTAAAATCAGAATACGATTTAGCTTAATGCCTCAGAATCAAGCAGATATACATGAGCCAAACACGTCAAAAATAATTGATAGAATAAAAGCTATCGATGCGTTTATAGACGGAGGCTATGATGTTCATGTAAACTTCAGCCCTGTTATATTATATAAGAACTGGGAAGAAGATTACAGGCTACTCTTCGAAATGCTTAACGATTACGTAGATTACAAAAACCAAGTGTATGCTGAGGTTATATTCCTAACTCACAACGAGGGTAGACACAAACACAATCTAAACGATAATCCTAAAGCAGAACGACAACTGTGGGTTCCAAACCTACAGGAAGATAAAACGTCACAATATGGCGGTTCTAACGTAAGGTATGAACGACATCTTAAATCTAAATACATTAAGAAGTTTAAAGAGTTACACAACTCTATTATACCATGGAATAAAATTAGATACATATTCTAATGAAAACAATCATTCACGTTAATCAACACGTAATTAAGTCTAACGCAAAGAAAGGAGAGGCAAATCCTGTCCTTACTTGCAAGACTTACAAGACAAACGAATATGCACACGAGGCTATTGTCTACGGACAAGACGGCTTAGAAGCTGCTAGGATAATCTACAGCCCAGACAAACCATTGTCTTGTGGTGCTAAAGTTTGGATTGAGACACAAAACAAAGTAAAAACAATTAAAACCATCACAAATGACAGTAACAGTTTGGATTAAACGAGAAATAGTGTTAGATTGGGCACACTATAAAAATAATCCTGGAAGTATATTTGAAATACATACCAGAGAACCAGGCAATATAGAATTTATGCAAGTACAAATCTCACATGAAATGTACCTTAACATAATAACTTCTTTGCCGTTAAACAATAAACATGGCTAAAAGCGAAAGTTCAAGATTAACATTAAAAAGGTCTGATAAGAAGCCTAAAGCTCCTGTTGGATCTTTTTATGATGTTGTGTACAATAATTATATACACACAACAAACAAAAAAGGATTTGTAAATGTAGACACACACGTATTAATGCTTGGAAGACCTGCTAACAAGCTGGCTTCTAACTCTGTATATACAAGTCCTGTAACTCAAGCCTTAAAAGAACTTGGTTTATGAAAGAAAAAAAAACTATCTGGCTTTGCGAATACAAAATAAAAGCCTGGAAAGAAGTTTTTTCTAACAAAACTAATTCTATTAAATTGTCTCATTTATCAAAAGAGTACAATGAAAAAGGGTTGTTAAAAGGCAACTGCCTTAATGACTTAAAAAGTCCTATTATTAACGAGTACGCTTACGGCAATTTAAAAACCAAATATGCTGGAAAATACTCTGCTAAAATAGAAATAACAGAAATAACCAAAAGGCTTTCGTCTCATGGCCTAACTCAATATGAGATATAACCAATTAACCAAACCAACTATTATGGGCTTAGACATGTATTTAAGTAAGAAAACTTACGTTCAAAACTGGGAACACCATGAACCTAGTCAAAGACATTTAGTCGTAGTAACTAAAAACAACGAACCACAACCTCACATCAAGTCCGAAAGGATAACGCATGTAGTGGAGGAGATCATGTATTGGCGTAAGTCAAATTCAATCCACCAATGGTTTGTAGTAAACTGTCAAAATGGAGTAGATGAATGTCAGGAATCTAACGTAAGCTTAAAAGATCTAGAAAACCTTGCAAGTTTATGCGAGAAAGTTGTCAAAGAAAAGAACCCTGACCTGCTACCAGCATCGGGCGGATTTTTCTTTGGATCAACAAATTATGACGACTATTACTACGGAGACATAGAAGAAACTGCGAGAGTAATAAGAGAAGAACTTGAGGATAATAAAGATGAATATCCTAGCTATACTTACCAGGCTTCCTGGTAGTATTAACAATCATCCAAAACAAGTAACCAAATAAACAAACAACACGCTTATGAAAAATCAAAAATTATTCGGAATCGGTTTAGACTTTGAGGTATCTAAAAGACCTTTATTTAGATTAGATGAAACAACTTATGTAAACGATGACAACAGCTTTACTGAAGTTGCCAAGCATGTAGAAACTCCGTGGTTTGCAACAGTTAACGATGCAACAGACGAGAGTTTAGGAGTAGTAGGTAATCAATATCATGTTACCCAAAACGCTCAAATTATGAATGTGCTACACGAAGTAGCTAAAGACAACAACTATACTGTATCACATAGTGGTCCAATCAATGGTGGTCGTCAATGCTTTGCACAACTAAAGCTAGAAGAGACAATGCAAGTAGCTAATGACGAGATTATTAAATACGTCTTTGCTACATGGGGCCACGATGGTAAACATGGTGTACGCATAGGCTTTGGTAATCGAGTAGTTAGCTGTGCTAATCAGTTTTACCAATTCCACAACTCAGCTTCACACAAGCTAAGACACAACAGTACGATCGAAGAGCAGTTACGTGCAATACCTCAAATCATGAACAGTTACAAAACTGAGGAAGAAGACATGTATCACACATTCGAAGAATGGTCTAAAGTAGAAATCTGGACTGACAAAAAGTTAATGGATTTCAGAAATAACTTATGGAAAGACCTTTCAGGTATTGACAGAGCAATGTCACATCAAGAAATGGTAAAAGAATATTCTACCAGAAAAGTAAATGCAGCCATGGATTTACAGCAATCTATCAACACTGAAATGGGAGTTCACGGACAGACCTTGTGGGGATTATTCAACGGAGTAACACACTTCGTAAACCACAAGAAATCAGTACCTAACAGAGCATTCGGTAGAGACGAATCGCTTATGGTAGGCGGTGGTGCTAGAATGTCTAACAAGGCGTTCAAAATGATAGATGCTTTTGCAGCTACAATATAATTAAAAGGGGAGCTTCGGCTCCCTTTATTAACAACCAATTAAAACCAAACAATTATGGGAGCATGTGATTTTTCAAGATTAAAATTAGGCAAATTCAAAACAGCTAGAGAGGCTTATCGTGAAGCGGTAGAAGATGCAGAGTACGAAGACGGACACGACTCGTACAACGGTACTATAAGTACTACAGATGGATTTTATACTAGAACAGACAACCCAAGATACGGAACGGCAGCGTTTGATAAATGGGAAGAGAAAATGCTTAGTCAAATAAACAAGCGAGATTGTTGTTGCATAGAAATAACTGGTGCAGTTCTAAAAAGAATAAAAGAAAGAAGAAACCTTAAAGGTAAAAAAGGAATAAGAGCTTATTATTTCTTTGGCTGGGCAGCCTGCTAATATTACGAGAGCTTCCTGCGTGAGTGTAGCATACAATGCCAAGTCCTACGGAGGGGTCTGTAGGCGAAGTCAGTGTCGGAAGGGGGCTTTCCTCCCTCTTCCTTCATAACTAAAACAACTACAGTATACTATGAAATTGAGCCGAATAGAAAAGCTAATTGACTCATAACTAAAACAAAACTAAACAATGATAGAAAAACAAAGAGAAATCTACGAGCTTCATTTAGACAAGCTGTACAGAGCTATGAATGATGAAGAAAAAAGTAAATTTGGATACATATTCGATGAATTAGAAAATCAATTAAATGAACCACAAAATGACAACACAGAAAAAGTCCTTAGCCAAATCTTCAACCAATGGGGAAAAGATAACTCAACCTCGGTGGAGTAATATTGGTAAATGCTTTAAAAATAGATCAGACGAATTAGTGTTTAAAGACTCTGTAAAGTTTATATCTAGCTTAATGCAGATAGACACTAAGTTTGTTCTTGACAAAAGTAGAGTTAGAGATAAAGTTATAGCAAGGCACGCTCTTGCTTATTACTTAAGAACTCACACTCAATTTACTTTAGAGTACATAGGTAAAATGATGAATAAAGATCACTCTAGTATTATACATAGTATAAGAATGATAGAGGACACAGCTCCTTTTGATATTTATCTTGGAACCATAAAAGAGAGTATAGACAACAAAGCTATACCTAATCATTTTTCTTTACGAGAGTTAATATTAAACGCTCTTAAAACTTATAGCACTCCAAACACAAAAACAGAGGCTATATTAACTATAATTGCTAACTACGAAAAAAAATCAACATGAAAACACAAATGAACGTAACAAGCCTTAGAGCTTATCAAGAATTATTAAGCACTGGTGCTATAAGCAAAATGGAACATATTGTTCTAAACGGCTTAAAAAAGTTAGGAGGTAAAGCAACTAACATGCAAGTATCAGAATACCTTAACGTTCCTATCAACGGAGTTACAGGTAGAATGAACGGTTTAAACAAGAAAGGATACGTACAAGCTAACGAGCAAGTAAAGAATCCTGTTACTGGTAAATTAAACTGGGAATGGAAAATAACAATTAACTAAAACCAAACAATCATGCCAAATCATTGCAGCAATCACCTGACAGTATCAGGTACAAAAGAAGAAATGAAAAAGTTTTACGACTATTTATCATTTATCCCTGAGCAAGATCAAGAAAGTTACAATTTTGACTTTAACGACTTTATACCTATGCCTAAAAGCTTAGATATAATAGCAGGCTCTAGGGTTAATCGCGCTGTTGAAGTTTTAAACGGAGAAGCCAACATGGGTCCAGGAGGAGATTACCCTAACATTACACCTGAAGATATTGAGTTAGGTAAAACATACCTAAGCAATATGAAGAAGTACGGACATGGAGACTGGTACAGCTGGTCTAACGCTAACTGGGGAACCAAATGGAACGCTTATGACGGTTATGCTCATTCAGTAGAAGACGACTATTTTGGAGTTGGCTTTTCTACGGCTTGGTCTCCACCAATGCATGTATTAGCAAAAATCTGTGAGCTTTTTCCTAGCCTAACTATAGAAATGGAATACCAAGAAGAAGGCATGGGATTCGCTGGAGTCGCAGGATCTAATCCAGGAGAAGAGCCTTACGACAACGAAGGTGAAATAGTTTACCTAAGTAGCTGTTGTAATAAAGACGTGAACGAAGATGCTCACATACAGGAATGTGAAGACAACGAATTAGAGAGTTGGGAAATTTGCCCTAAGTGTAAAAAGGAATGCGAATCAATTAGTGAAGTAATTTATAACAACTAAAACCAAATCAAATGAAAAACCAAATCAAATTTATCAAAGGTACTGTTGCTAGTGTAACAGACAAACACGACAATCCTGGACTCGATTTATTATTGACGCCAGAAGACATTAAGAATCTATCTACAGGAAAAGGCTACGTGCCTATCTCTATAAGAATAGGTAAAGACGGCAAGCCTTACGCTTATAAAGCTACCCACAGGTTAGCTCCGTCTAAGCCAATTGTAGACGATGTGTACGACTTAGCTAGAATTTCAATAGAAGAGGTAAGGCATCACGATTTAGACGCTGTCTCAGAGGCTTTGCATCAAGCAGAATATAAAGAAGTAAACGATCACCTTAACATAGAAACAGTTAAAATGAGTGATATAATCTCTAAAGTAAATAAAGAATGGTCACAACGATAAATATATTTTTTGTTCTAACCTTGGGTTTTGCTATCTACCAGACAATGATGTTTCTGGTAGAAATAGCAAACTCAATAATAGACGGAGTAAAAGAAAACGAAGGATACGTAGACAACAGACATTTTATATTGTCTTGGCTATTATTCCTATTAACATTATTAACAAAATTAATACTTAAACTATGAATCTAGGAGTTAAATTAGTAAACGTAAGAACAATTACGCAAAAAGAAGTTGAACAAGAAGGCTGGGAACATGACTATCATGCATCACACGCTAAAGTGTTAGAGTTTGACGATGGATCTGTTATATACGGATCTCAAGACTACGAAGGCAACGGAAGCGGTGCTATCTTTGGCTACAAAAAAGTCAAAGGAAAGCCTGAACGCTTTGCCTTTTGATTATCGAAGCAATTGCTTTAACATACGAATCAGCGTTACGCCAAACAGAAATAGAGAGCACGTTAATATACGACTCTAAAATTCCTGCTAAGTGCAGCTCTGATATATGGATAAATAGACTAGAGCGCATAAACAAGAACAAAGGTATGACACCTAGGTTGCGTGGCTTACACGGAGAGGTTAAAAACAGACACGGTAAGCTACTGCTACAGGATTTAATACACGCAAAACATGGTTATGTAGTAATAGAATTAAGTGGTGCCGAACTGAAGAGGCACAGAGAGTCTAACAATATGAAGTGGACTCGCAACAAAATCTTCAGATTTATAACTTTTAAAAACTAAATTATGTACAAAAAAATCAAAGAAAATTCATTGTCTAGAATCTTATTCCAGGCAGGAACAATCTACGCATCACTTGCGTTTCTTAGCCAAATGCTTATGGTAGTTACAGCAATGTACGCCCCTTACGTTATTGGAGTGTTATTAGTTATAATAGCAATCCTTAATGTAAAGCTAAAAGAGTTGGCAGATTAATATCTATTCACTAATTTTACTTGCTGATGAAAAAATCAAAAATAGATCAAATCTGCGAAGAAGTTGCTTACGACTTACAGATTGACAAGAAACTTGTAAAGAAAGTTGTCAAAGAGTTATTTGTAGAGATTGCATCAAGCCTTGTATTTAAAAAGCAACACGTTCTTCTTAGAGGGTTTGCTAAAATAGTAATACAAGGAATAGCTAAAACAAAATACGAACCTTTCGATCCTATGCAGTACGAAACAAAAGCTGAAGAGGATTGGAAAAAAGAAAACAAAGATGAAGGTATTACCTGAAGAAGAAAAAGAACGTAACGAAGAAGTTGCTAGACAAACTTGGGATAACTGGATAGTAGATCTAGAAGATAAAGAGCAACCTGAAACTTGCGGTATTGACGATGAAGATTGCGAAGCTTGTGGTTCATAATATGGACAACAAGAAAAAACAAGCTCCAAAAGGTAATGTAAAATTTAACATAACCTTATCTGACGAACAGAAACTAGCTAAACAACAAATTTTAGGTCACGCCTTTAATTTTGTAATAGGTAGAGCTGGTTCAGGTAAAACACTCCTTGCAGTTCAAGTAGCCTTAGATATGTTCTTTAAAAGAGAATATAACAAAATTATAATAACAAGGCCTACTGTAGCAACTGAAGACAACGGATTCCTTCCTGGTGATGAAAAAGATAAGCTAGAGCCTTGGCTTGTGCCAATCATGTCGAATATGCGTAAGGTTTACAATAAGCCTGAGAAGATTCAAAAGATGGTAGAAAACGAGGATATAGAGCTCGTATCTTTATCACACTTCAGAGGGAGAACCTTTGATAACGCTGTAGTAATAGTAGATGAATTTCAAAACCTAACAAGAGCCCAATTTAGAATGGCACTTGGGAGGCTAGGAAAGAGTTCTATAATGATATTCTGCGGAGACAATCAACAGATTGACTTAAAAGATATAAATCATTCTGCGATACAAGACGTTGCTAAGATTAAAGATTCTCAGTACGTCTACAAAATAGTGCTAGAAGACAATCACAGACACAAGGCAATTGACGATGTGTTAGGATTACTTACTGGGTACTAGAGCTACCGCTCACTATTTAAACCAATTATCAACTTCCTAAAACCAACAAAATGGGAAAAACTAAATCACAGGTTCTTAACGACCTATTCAAAAAGTGCAACCTTACATCAGAAGATGTACACAAGCACAAGTTCTATACTATCTTAACTAGATCTGGTATAGAAAAAGTCCAAGCATCTTACGGTATAGATGTTAACTTTAGTATATCACACCTATCTGAAGACCACAAGTTCTGCCTTATAAAAGCAGTAGGTGTTATGGGTGAATCTCAAACAGAAACGTTTGGCGAAGCATCTCCATCAAACAACCAAAACGCTTACCCTGTCGCTATGGCAGAAAAGCGTGCCTTATCAAGGATTGTCCTAAAACTTGCTGGACTATATTCTCAAGGCGTGTTTGGTGAAGACGAAGCTCCAGACTTCTCTGCTGCTAAAAACCCTAAAAGGGATATAGACGACAAGACTTATGATGCTATGCTAAAAGCCGCAGCTACACACCCTGAAAGAGTGTTAGAAGCTATGGCCAAGTATAACTTATCAGAAGATCAGTCTAGCGAATTAAAGCACGCAGTTCAAAAATCTATTTAAATTTTTATACGGAGGGGAGACTAACTCCCTTCCATTTTTTAACCGAGCCATAAACTTACAAGGCTCATAAACCATTTATTATGTCAAATTTACAAATCACAGGAACAATCAAAGTAATCGGTGAATTACAATCAGGAACTTCTAAAAGCTCTGGTAAAGAGTGGAAGAAAATTAACTTTGTAGTTGAAACCGCAGGAGAGTATGCTAAAACAATAGCATTTAACATCTTCGGAGGAGAAAAAGTAGACAACTTTGTTAAGTACAATAAAGTAGGACAACGAGTAGATGTCAGCTTTGAACCTGAATCAAGAGAGTACAAAGGTCGTTATTACACAGATCTTAACGCTTGGAAAGTGTTTACCAACAAAGAAGGAGCTACTGATGCAGCACCTGCAAAAGAAGTAGACCACGGAGACATGCCGTTCTAAAATGTAAATATATCCCTGAAAGCTACGGTTAGTAGGGGGTATTTTTATTTTCCTATATTTGTGCAAACGCAAATAAATGAAAAAGAGAAAATTCTTTATTCCTTTCAGCACACCTTCATCTAAGAATGGTAAACGCTGGACTGGAAAACACATGATACATTCTAAGACAGTAATGAATTACATTAAGAATACTAAGCCTTATTGGCAAGAGTATGCTGAAGAATTTAGATCTGTAATAGATACGCTTGAAAAACCTGTACAAATATCGTTCAAGTTTATACGAGGTACACGACACAAATTCGATTACGTTAATCCACTACAAACCGTACAAGATCAGATGACCATATACGGATGGATACAAGACGACAATTGTGACGAAATAATGCCCTCATTTGAGACTTACTTATACGATAAAGAAAAAGCAGGATGCTATATAACAATTAAAGCCAACAATAAACTAATCAACAATGAACCAGGAACTAATAATGAAAACTTTAGGGAAGATACTTAAGGATGTAGAGTTTCTTATGAATGCTGTTGTAAACGACTACACACCTAAAGAAGTTGTGCCAGATACTTACACGCAAGACTTTAATGACTTCTACAAGGCTTATGGTATTAACAAAACTAAAAGTCAGTCTTTTATTAAATGGAAAAAACTAAACAACCAACAAAAGTCTACTATAATGGATTTAATTCCTTTATATCATAATGCTTTTGAGGTTAAGTTTAGAAAATACCCTAACAACTTTTTAGCTAACAACTGCTGGGAAGACTACATGTATCTTTTAGAAAAGAAACAACAGTCTGAAAAAACAGCCGACAAAGTTGCAGAAGCTCAAAAGAAAAGGCTAGATGCTTACAACTATTAGTATGGAGCATAAAATAAGTCAAAAAGAAGAGATATTCGATTATGTAAATGAAGTTTACAAAAACGGATACAACAAAGGTTTATCAACAGGTATACCTTGGTTAGATGATCATTATACTTTCAGGAAAGGTGAATTAGATGTTATTACTGGGTTTGCAAACATCGGTAAGACAACAGCTATATTTTACCTAATGATGCTTGCATCAGTGAAGTACAAATGGAAGTGGCTATGCTACTGTCCTGAGAACGAACCTGTAGGTGATATGATTATAGATTTAGCAGAAATGTTTATTGGTATGACTGCTGACAAAACCAAAGATGAGCGTATGGATAAACATGTGTTTGACGCAGCTTGCAACTGGGTTATGAGGCATTTTAAGGTAGTATCATTTCCAAATACTCCTAATATATATGACGTACTAGAAGTGTTCCAAAAAGAATTAGACACAGGTCAATATGACGGATGTTATGTAGATCCTATGAATGATTTAGCAACAGACAAGAACATGAGTAAGTATGATTATTATTACCAAGTATTGTCGGACATACGCAGATTCAAGCAAAACAATTTTGTAAAGTTTATACTTGTAACTCACGCTGTAACTAAGGCGGCTAGAGATAAAGACGACTCAGGAAATGTACCTGCTCCATCACACTACGATGTAGAGATGGGTGGTATGTTTGCTAATCGTACAGATAACTTTTTAGTAATCCATCGTAATCCAGACTCAGAAGACTGGAACGATACACAGATTCATGTTAGGAAGATCAAGTTTCAAAAACTTGTAGGTATTCCAACGCAAAGTAATGAGCCTGTGATTCTTAAGTTTGAACCTAGAATATGTAGGTTTAAATCTTTAAACAAACAAAAAATGGTATGGGAAGATGCTCTCGAAGGGAGTACCATGGAATTTATGGATAAAAATAAACAATCCGTACAACCAGAAATCTTTGATTCTAACAATTTACCCTTTTAAAAAAAACGTTATGGGAAAACTAAAAGAGCTCGGAATGAAAGAGCAAGAAGAGCAAAACAGAAAAGATGAAATCAATAAAGTTGAAAAAGACTTTAGAGGCTCACCTTTAGGTAAAGCTATTACAGAGCTTGAAGGACATATTGAAAATCATTTAGAAGATATGTTTAAGTCTTTAGACATTAAAGTTAAGGACAAAGAAGCTATGATGACAAACTTTATTGCTGCGTCTCATGCTTCTGGTACTATTCAAAGATTAGTCTGGGAGCAAATGGATTACGAAGCTAAACAGCATCAAGCGATAGAATCTCCTAAAGTAGATAAGGCTGTAAAAAAGGAAGCCAAAAAAGAAGAAACCAAGAAAAACAGATCAAGAGGTAAAACATCTATGAAAAAAGCATAGTTATACACAACCTTTTGATATAAAAATTAAATTACTATATTTGTCTTGTTGATTTTGTTAGACAGATTTTTGGTTTGATTTGTTTGGTTAATAGTTAGGGGAGCTTCGGCTCCCTTTTTCATTCTTAAAATAATTTATTATGACAAAAGCACAAAAATTCTTACAAAGCCTTAGTGACGACAAAGTATACTACGCTGACAAAACTCACGTTACATGCTCTATGCTTAAGCATTTATTAAAGTCACCAGCGCACTTACAAATGTATTTTAAAAATCCTCCAAAGTCTACACCTGCTATGACTTTTGGTAGTGCATTTCACTGTATGGTATTGGAAAACGATAAGTTTAACGATAGATTTTACATATTAGATACAAACCTTAGACCTGAAAAGGATAAAGGAATGACATCTAAGGTAAACAAGGCATGGAAAGCTGAAGAGATTAAGTTTGCTAAAGACAACGATAAAGAGATGGTTACATATGAAGATCTTGAAAAGATTGAATCTATGTCTGACTCTATGTTAAAGCATCCTGAAGTAGTTAATATTATTAACACCTGTCAAAAAGAGCAGGCTTTTACTTGGCCTATAAACAAAATGCACTGTAAAGACATTATAGACGCTAAAGGCAAGATCGACCTTAAGTCTTTTGATTTTATAGCTGACATAAAAACAACAGCTGAGTACGGAGGTATAGACAAGTTTAAGTATGATTGCAAAAAGTATCATTACGATATGCAAGCAGCATTCTACTGTGATGCTCTTGGGCTAGACCAGTTTAAGTTTATCGTAGTAGGTAAAGATTATCCGCATAGCGTTGGCGTATTTGACGTTTCAGAAGAGTTCTTAGCTGCAGGTAGAAGTAAGTATTTATACGCTCTTGACCTATATGAAAAATATTTCTTATCTTGCGATGACCAAATATCTGATTACATGGATATTGGCGTTCTATAAAAACCAATTATGAACAATACTTACAGAACCTGCGGTAAAGTTAAAAGAAAAATTGATAATCTTTTAGCTGAAAACGCAAAACTCCAAGCCAGTTTAGGAACTGACTCCACAATAGAAGATTTTAGGGTAGTAGAAGAAAAGACAAATTATCTTATGTCTTGCATAAAAGAAGTAGATCCTAAATTTCATGATTTAATTAATCTATCTTAATATGCCTAGAGATAAGCACGGACATCAAAGAATGCGATTAAAGCCGCAGGAGATTGATACAATACGAGAGATGAGAGCACAAGACATGGCTCTAAACCTTAGTGAAAACAATCAGATGTCTAACGTTTATCTTGACTATCTTAAAGAAAGATCTATAGATCCAGACGATGTTGTATCTGTAAAGCACTGGCAATCCGCAAGTGGAGAGGCTAGGTTTTCTATTGTAACTAAAAACGATAGAACAGATATGACCTCTGAGGATAGAGAGTTTTTAATACAATCTATTGAGGAGACTATTAACAACCATAAGATACAACACCCTAAAACACCTAAAAAAGATTTAGGAAATCACTTACTTATAATTAATCCAGCTGACGTTCATATAGGTAAATTAGCTATAGCAGAACAAACAGGAGAAGAATACAACAGGGATTTAGCTAAACAAAGGGTTTTAGAGGGCGTACAAGGCATTATTGACAGAGCGAAAGGGTACAATGTAGAAAGAATTTTATTCTGCATAGGAAACGATATTTTGCATGTCGATAATACCATAGGTGGTACAACAAGGAATACTCCCCAGGATCAAGACGGAATGTGGTGGCAATCATTTGAGCTAGCATTAGAGGTGTATGTAGCAGTAGTTGATATGCTGTTACAAATAGCTCCTGTTGATTGCGTGCATTCAATGAGTAACCATGACTATATGTCTGGCTATCATTTAGCACACTGCCTGAAGTCTTGGTATAGGGGTTGTGAAAATGTAACAGTGGATGCTAGTCCTTCATTCCGTAAGTATTACAAGTTTTACGACAACATGATAGGTCTAGAACACGGAGATGGAGCAAAGCAAGCAGACATACCTTTACTTATGGCACAAGAAGAACCACAAATGTGGGCTGAATGTAGACATAGAGTAATGTTTTTACATCATTTACATCACAAAATAAAATTAAAATTTCAATCAGCTAAAGACTATATTGGAGTAACTGTAGAATACATGAGAAGCCCTTCTGGTGCTGACGCATGGCACGCTAAAAAGGGATATAAAGGATCACCAAAAGCTGTCGAAGGATTTTTATTTCACAGAACTAACGGTAGAGTTGCCAGCTTAATACACAATTTCAATGAGTAAAATAGAGTATACAGTTTGCACTAAAATTACACAACGAGCAGAGTTAGGTAAGAAAAAGTACGGAGTAACTATGGAAAGAGAAGATCTTACAGAGCTTCAGTGGCTAGTACACGCACAAGAAGAAGCTATGGATTTAGCTATATACTTAGAAAAACTAATACAGGAAAAATCATGATACAAAACTTAATCATTATTATAATTACAATAATATCTGTTGTAGCTATAATAGAAGCATTTAAAGCTAAATGAAAAAAACTTTATCAGTGTTAATTAGATTTATAAAAAATGTCTGGACTAATATCAAAACTTATCCAAGTATCAATCAAGAAAGGTACGACCTTAAAGGTTTTACAGAGATACCTGAAGATGAAGTACAGAATTGCTGTAAGCGAAGCTGTTCTAATAAAAAGAATTAAAAACCAAAACTAAACCAAATGCAAATAGCCGAACAAGCATTAAACTTGCTTAGACAAAGCCAATCAACACAAGAAGAATCTAAATGCATGTCTGATTATGCCAATCTTATTTTAGAAGTAGAGCAAATGAAGTCAGAGCTAAATAGAGCTATAGATTATAGCTCTCCAGTATACAAGATTAAAAAGAAAAGATTAGATGTAATAGAAAAAGCTTCTCACAGTTTTTACAATTCATATTTTAATATGTGCAAATACAAAGAGCTTTACATTAAATCTAATCAAGAAGTAATACAAAGAGATATAGATTTTATGAATCTAATAGATATATAATTACTTTTTAGAGGATCCTCCAAAAAAGAAATCAATAATAGTATTTACTTTACTAGACATCGCTCCAAAGACTGTTGAGATAAACCCTATCTCGTAGTCGGAGAGATCTAGTGTATTAGTTATAAAATATTTAAACATAAAATAAGATATAAAGAAATAAGCGCAAGTAAAGATAATAGCTAATACCTTTTGTATTACACTATCATCAGTAAACATTGTTCTGGCACTTTTTCTATCCTCAACCTCTAGCTTGAACACTTCCTGTTCGTGCTCCTTCCCTAACTGTTCTAATTTATTTTTAAGAACTAATCGTTCTTCATCTGTAGTAACAACCTCATCTATTATACTAGAGGCTTGTCCTACTAAACTTTTAAGTATATTTTTAAACATTTGCGTATTTGTATTTAGTATCTCCATCCTCATTTTTGTAGGCTTCGAGTACTTGTTTTCTATTATCTTTAGCTTTTAAAGATATATGTATCCAAGCAAAATCAAACTCATTTATCATTTGATCAAATTCCATATTTGAATCTAGAATAAAATCATAGATAACTTTGTTCTTCATCTTCCCCATCTGCCAAAACTGGATGTCCAATGCCTCACCTTTGCAATGCTGCGAAGAAACGCTGCCCCCAATAGCACGATTGAGTGACGGGTTACGATAACCACTACTGATCCTGATAGGACCAACAGCGCCACGAAGAGGCTGTAAAAGATTGTCCACAAGATGCTGCATATTTTGTAAGTGTACTTCAGTCGGCTCATTATTTATTCCTAATCTTTTAGCTGTGTTGCTGTGAGTTATCTCAGACAACGCAAAGTTTTTACTTAATTTCATTTTAATAGTTTGTTAATATTATAATTCCTATTACGTAAAATACAGCCATTAAAGACCAAAATAAACTAATTGCTATAACTGGTGTTTTTTTCATTACTGAAACTTACTTAATGTTATGTTGTCAATTGATTTTTGTACTTTCTTTTTATTAGCATCTAACTGCATCATAATAGTAGGCTTAAACCTATCTTGTTCTACACCGTTATCAAATATTATAACTGTAGGTATAGCTGTTACTTTGTATTTCTTTTGAACGTCAGCTCCTTTTACAATACATAGCCTATATGACTCGCAATCTTTTAACGAGGGTAAAAAATTGACTTGATTACCTGCGTTCCACTCAGCCCAGAACTCAATTACCACTGTTCCTTTTGCAGTCTTAGAATCAAAAGAACTAGAACTAACAAACTCTTGTGCTTGTGTTGTGAAAGAGATTAGTGCTATGTATAGTAGACTAATTCTCATACAATTTTTGTTTAATTGCTTTTAAGTCGTCTTTGATTTCTGTGACATCTTCTTGAGTAGACATAATAGTCTGACGAATTAATTGGTCTTTCATATCAAACTCCATTCGAGTAATCTCAGGGTCTAATGGCTCAGGAAGTAGTTTAGCTTCTGCTATATCAGCTTGCAGTGTAAACCACATACCAACCAGTGTTACTATTGCAAATCCAATACCTCCTAAAGTTTTTAAACTAATTTGTACTGCTGTGTCTTCACTAAGTTCTTTTGCCATAGTTTAGAATATTAAATAATTTATACCTGTTTTTAATTCATATGCAGGCATCCCCCAAAACTTTAAGTGCTTACCTTCAACAAACAAACTAAGATGTCTATTTAAGTTGACTCCAAAAATTAAACCTGTATCCCACTCTTCTTGCCCATTATCACGTTGATACGAAAAATCAGTCAAACCGTTGTGCCAAGGATATAAAGATCCCCAAGCATGTATCCAATAATTTTCTCGATACAAATAATAATCTAGTCCTACAACTGCAGAAATTTCTTGTTGTAATCCTATTAAGT
>Ga0208814_1000235_pt1 | contig 38005 bp, 34 predicted proteins | sample MalvirAntarct_55_FD_184253 | JGI IMG/M metagenome (GOLD analysis project Ga0208814, IMG submission 184253) | Marine viral communities from the Global Malaspina Expedition - Malaspina viral metaG Antarct_55 (SPAdes) (version 2) | ecosystem: Environmental > Aquatic > Marine > Oceanic | place... | reverse complement strand
AAAAATAAAATTGTGCCTCTCTACCGGGCTTTGTAAACTGCTCCCCCTTTTGCCCACGTGTATGACGGGGCGATTCTGTGCGCCGTCAATAAGGGGTTGATTTACAACGTATTTAGCTGGTGGAGTGCCTATGAGAGCAGGTCTGTTTCGTCCTGAAGAGTTCAAGGATAACTGCGGCTTCGGTCTGATCGCCCACATGCAGGGCGAGGCAAGCCATCACCTGCTTCAGACCGCAATTCAATCCCTCACCTGCATGACTCACCGAGGCGGCATCAACGCCGACGGTAAAACCGGCGATGGTTGCGGGCTGTTAATGCAGAAGCCTGACGCCTTCCTGCGCGCCATGGCCAAGCAGCATTTCGATGCCGATCTGCCTTCGCTCTACGCTGTCGGTATGATTTTCCTCAGCCAGGACGCGGGCAAGGCTGAGACGGCGCGCGCGAGCGTCAGCGAGCAAATTGCAGCCCAGGGACTGACCCTGGTTGGCTGGCGTGAGGTTCCGGTCGATACCACTGTTCTGGGGCGCCTTGCCTTGGAGCGTCTGCCGCGAATCGAGCAGGTGTTCGTTTCGGCGGAAGGCCTGTCCGAACGAGATTTCGGCATCAAGCTGTTCTTCGCTCGCCGCCGGGCCGAAGTGGCGCTGGTAAGCGACAAGGAATTCTATGTCTGCAGCCTCTCCGACAAGGACATCATCTACAAAGGTTTGATGATGCCGGCCGATTTGGCACAGTTCTATCCCGATCTCGGCGACGAGCGCCTGGCTACCGCCATCTGCGTGTTCCATCAGCGTTTCTCCACCAACACGATGCCGCAATGGCCACTGGCTCAGCCGTTCCGCTTCTTGGCTCATAACGGCGAGATCAACACTATCACCGGTAACCGCAACTGGGCGCAGGCGCGTCGGTTGAAGTTCGCCAATGAGCTGCTTCCGGATCTGGAAGGCCTCGATCCGCTGGTCAACCGTTCGGGCTCTGACTCATCGAGCATGGACAACATGCTGGAGCTGTTGGTCACCGGCGGTATGGATTTGTTCCGCGGCTTGCGCATGATCATCCCGCCGGCTTGGCAGAACGTCGAGACCATGGATCCCGATCTGCGCGCCTTCTATGAGTTCAACTCCATGCACATGGAGCCATGGGATGGCCCGGCGGGCGTAGTGCTTACCGATGGCCGCCATGCGATCTGCTTGCTGGACCGCAATGGCCTGCGCCCGGCGCGCTGGGTGACGACGAAAAATGGCTACATCACCCTCGCTTCCGAAGTTGGCGTCTGGGATTACAAGCCGGAAGACGTGATCGCCAAGGGCCGCGTCGGCCCGGGGCAGATCCTGGCTGTGGACACCGAAACCGGACAGGTACTGCATACAGACGACATCGATAGTCGCCTGAAATCTCAGCATCCGTATAAAACCTGGTTACGCCAGAACGCGTTGCGTATCCAGTCGACTCTGGACGATAACGATCATGGCTCGGCGTTTTATGATGCCGACCAGCTCAAGCAATACATGAAGATGTTCCAGGTCACCTTCGAAGAGCGTGATCAGGTGCTGCGTCCGCTCGCCGAGCAGGGACAGGAAGCCGTCGGTTCCATGGGTGATGACACCCCAATGGCCGTGCTGTCGCGTCGGGTTCGCTCGCCATTCGACTATTTCCGCCAGCAGTTCGCGCAGGTCACCAACCCGCCGATAGACCCGCTGCGCGAATCAATCGTGATGTCGCTGGAAACCTGCCTGGGCGCAGAGCGTAACGTCTTTGAAGAAACCGCCGATCATGCCAATCGGGCGATTCTCACCACGCCTGTGATCTCTCCGGCGAAGTGGCGGACAATCATGGAACTCGACCGTCCCGGTTTCGAGCGCCATCTGATCGACCTCAACTACGACGAATCCCTCGGCCTGGAAGCCGCGGTGCGCAATATCGCGGACCAAGCCGAAGAAGCTGTGCGCAGCGGCAAGGTCATGCTGATTCTCAGCGACCGCAACATCCAGCCAGGCAAGCTGCCAGTGCATGCATCGCTGGCCGTAGGTGCTGTGCATCACCGTCTGATCGAAACCGGTCTGCGCTGCGACTGCAACATTCTGGTGGAAACCGCGACTGCGCGCGATCCGCATCACTTCGCTGTTCTGATCGGTTTCGGTGCGACCGCCGTCTATCCGTTCCTTGCGTTCGAAGTGCTTGGCGACCTGATCCGTACTGGCGAAGTACTTGGCGACCTCTACGAGGTGTTCAAGCACTACCGCAAGGGGATCTCCAAGGGCCTGCTGAAAATCATCTCGAAGATGGGCATCTCAACCATCACCTCATACCGTGGTGCTCAGCTGTTCGAAGCCGTGGGTCTGGCTGACGAGATTGTCGACGTGAGTTTCCGTGGAGTCGCCAGCCGCATCAAAGGTGCGCGCTTCGTCGATCTGGAAGCTGAACAGAAAGCGTTGGCGACCGAGGCCTGGAGTGCACGCAAGCCGATCCAGCAAGGCGGTTTGCTGAAGTTCGTCTACGGCGGCGAATACCACGCCTACAACCCCGACGTCGTCGCGGCGCTGCAAGTTGCCGTGCAGGAAGGCGATTACAGCCGCTTCAAGGAATACACCGCACTGGTTGATCAGCGTCCAGCGGCGATGCTGCGTGACCTGCTCAAGCTCAAAGTGTCGGAGCAGCCGCTTGCGCTTGAAGAAGTCGAGCCGCTGGAGCAGATTCTCAAACGCTTCGATTCGGCCGGCATCTCGCTCGGCGCGCTGTCGCCGGAAGCGCATGAAGCGATCGCTGCGGCCATGAACCGCATCGGCGCACGTTCCAACTCCGGTGAGGGTGGCGAAGATCCGTCGCGCTATCGCACCGAGCGCAGCTCGAAGATCAAGCAGGTGGCCACTGGCCGTTTCGGTGTCACCCCTGAGTACCTGGTCAACGCCGAAGTGCTGCAGATCAAGGTCGCCCAGGGTGCCAAGCCCGGTGAGGGTGGTCAGCTGCCGGGCGGCAAGGTCAACGGTCTGATCGCCAAGCTGCGTTATGCAGTGCCGGGCGTCACGCTGATTTCGCCGCCCCCGCACCACGACATCTATTCGATCGAAGATCTGGCCCAGCTGATCTTTGACCTCAAGCAGGTCAATCCCAAGGCGCTGGTATCGGTCAAACTGGTTGCAGAGCCTGGTGTCGGTACCATCGCCGCTGGTGTCGCCAAGGCCTACGCCGACCTGATCACCATCTCCGGCTATGACGGCGGCACTGGCGCCTCGCCGCTGACCTCCATCCGTTACGCCGGTTCGCCCTGGGAACTCGGCCTGGCCGAAACCCACCAGACCCTGCGCGGTAATGACCTGCGGGGCAAGGTCCGGGTACAGACGGACGGCGGACTGAAGACCGGCCTCGACGTAGTCAAGGCTGCGATCCTCGGTGCAGAAAGCTTCGGCTTCGGCACGGCGCCAATGATCGCGCTGGGCTGCAAATACCTGCGCATCTGCCACCTCAACAACTGCGCTACCGGCATCGCCACGCAGAATGATCAGCTGCGCAAGGACCACTTCATTGGCACGGTCGACATGGTGGTCAACTTCTTCACCTTCGTTGCCGAGGAAACCCGTGAGTGGCTGGCCCGCCTCGGCGTGCGCAGCCTGCAGGAACTGATCGGGCGTACCGATCTACTGGAACTGCTACCCGGCGAAACTGCCAAGCAGAACCATCTCGACCTGTCGCCGCTGCTCGGCAGCGACCATATTCCGGCCGACAAGCCGCAGTTCTGCGAGGTTGAGAAAAACCCGCCCTTCGATCAGGGGCTGCTGGCCGAGGAAATGGTCAAGTTGGCTCGCGCAGCCATCGACGCCAAGAGCGGCGGTGAGTTCGAGCTGGATATCTGCAACTGCGATCGTTCCATTGGTGCACGTGTCTCCGGCGAGATCGCCCAGGTGCATGGCAACCAGGGCATGAAAGATTCGCCAATCACCTTCCGCTTCAAGGGCACCGCTGGTCAGAGTTTTGGCGTCTGGAACGCGGGCGGCCTGCATCTGTATCTGGAAGGCGATGCAAACGACTATGTCGGCAAAGGTATGACCGGCGGCAAGCTGGTGGTTACCCAGCCGAAGGCCAGCGGGTACGAGTCCCAGGATTCGGCGATCATCGGCAACACCTGCCTGTATGGCGCTACGGGCGGCAAGCTGTTCGCGGGCGGCACTGCCGGCGAGCGATTTGCCGTGCGTAACTCCGGCGCGCACGCGGTCGTGGAAGGCACGGGCGATCATTGCTGCGAATACATGACGGGCGGCTTTGTCTGCGTCCTTGGCAAGACTGGCTACAACTTCGGCTCCGGCATGACCGGCGGTTTTGCCTACGTCCTCGACATGGACAACAGCTTCGTCGACCGGGTGAACAACGAGCTGGTCAACCTGCAGCGCATCACCGGTGAGGCCATGGAAGCCCACCGTAGCCATCTCCAGGACGTGCTGCGCGAATATGTCGCCGAAACTGGCAGCGCATGGGGCGCGAAACTCCTGGAAAACCTCGACGACTACCTGCGTCGCTTCTGGCTGGTCAAGCCAAAGGCGGCCAACCTGGCGTCACTGCTGTCGAGCACTCGGGCCAACCCCCAATAAAAAGCAGGTTCAAGCGGCAAGCCTCGGCCATGTGCCTGGGGCTTGCCCCGCTCCGTGATTGTCACGCAGTCAGCAGCCTTGGGCTTGCGACTGCCGTTAAGAGGTTTTGAAATGACTGAACGTCTGAATAACGACTTCCAGTTCATCGAAGTCGGGCGCAAGGATCCGAAGAAAAAGCTGCTGCGACAGCGCAAGAAAGAGTTCGTCGAGATCTATGAACCCTTCAAGCCGCAGCAGGCTTGCGAGCAGGCACACCGCTGTCTGGGTTGCGGCAACCCTTACTGCGAGTGGAAGTGCCCGGTTCACAACTACATTCCCAACTGGCTCAAGCTGGTTTCCGAGGGCAACATCCTGGCTGCGGCCGAACTGGCGCACCAGACCAACACCCTGCCGGAAGTCTGTGGCCGCGTCTGCCCGCAGGATCGTCTGTGCGAGGGCGCTTGTACGCTTAACGACGGCTTCGGCGCAGTCACCATCGGTTCGGTGGAAAAGTACATTGCTGATACCGCCTTCGCCATGGGCTGGCGCCCGGACATGTCCAAGGTCAAGCCGACAGGCAAGAAGGTCGCCATCATCGGCGCGGGACCGGCTGGCCTGGGTTGCGCCGACGTACTGGTGCGCAGCGGCGTTACACCAGTGGTGTTCGACAAGAATCCGGAAATCGGCGGACTGCTGACCTTTGGTATCCCAGAGTTCAAGCTGGAAAAGTCCGTTCTCAGCCGACGCCGTGAAATCTTCACCGGAATGGGTATCGAATTCCGCCTGAACACCGAAGTCGGCAAGGACGTGACCATCGACCAGCTGCTCGCCGAGTACGACGCCGTGTTCATGGGCATGGGTACCTACACCTACATGAAGGGTGGCTTCCCTGGCGAAGACCTGCCGGGCGTGCACGATGCCCTGGATTTCCTGATCGCGAACGTTAACCGTAACCTCGGCTTTGAAAAGGCGCCGGAAGACTTCGTCGACATGAAGGGCAAGAAGGTTGTGGTGCTCGGCGGCGGCGACACGGCGATGGATTGCAACCGCACCTCCATCCGCCAGGGCGCTAAGAGCGTGACCTGTGCCTACCGGCGTGACGCAGCGAACATGCCGGGCTCGCGCAAAGAGGTGAAGAACGCCAAGGAAGAGGGCGTCAAGTTCCTCTTCAACCGGCAACCCATCGCCATAGTCGGCGAGGGCAAGGTCGAAGGCGTCAAGGTGGTCGAGACCCGTCTCGGTGCGCCGGACGCGCGCGGACGTCGTAGCCCAGAGCCAATTCCCGGTTCCGAAGAAGTATTGCCGGCAGATGCCGTGGTTATCGCCTTTGGTTTCCGCCCGAGTCCAGCTGACTGGTTTGAAGGCAAAAGCATTCAAACCGACAACCAGGGCCGTGTAGTGGCACCGGAGATGGGCCAGTTCAAGCATCAGACCAGCAACCCGAAGATTTTCGCGGGCGGCGATATGGTGCGTGGTTCCGATCTGGTCGTTACGGCGATCTTCGAAGGCCGTCAGGCTGCTGAAGGCATCCTCGACTACCTGGAAGTCTGATTCACTGGGTGGATAGGCGCTGCCGAAGCACCGAGCTGGTTGGTCGGTGAGCGTGGCATCCACTCTGGGCTTTACTTTGAAGCATGCCTCCAAACGGGCCTGACCTGAATCAAGCCCACGGATAAAAGGCACGGCGCTCGCCGTGCCTTTTGTTTTGCGCTTTGCGACAATGCCGCCACTTTTTTGCTGGAACCCAGACATGACTGCCTTGAAGAACGACCGCTTTCTCCGCGCCTTGCTCAAGCAACCTGTCGACGTCACCCCGGTGTGGATGATGCGTCAGGCCGGCCGCTACCTGCCGGAATACCGGGCCAGCCGCAGCAAGGCGGGCGATTTCATGAGCCTGTGCATGAATCCCGAACTCGCCTGTGAAGTCACCCTTCAGCCGCTTGAGCGTTACCCGCTGGACGCGGCGATCCTGTTCTCCGACATCCTCACTGTGCCGGACGCCATGGGGCTGGGCTTGTACTTCGAGACCGGTGAAGGCCCACGTTTCAAGAAGGTCGTCAGCAACATGGCCGACATTGAGGCGCTGCCGATTACGGATCCGGAGAAAGATCTGGGTTACGTGATGGACGCGGTGCGCACCATTCGTCGCGAGCTCAACGGCCGCGTTCCGTTGATAGGCTTCTCCGGCAGCCCTTGGACGTTGGCGACCTACATGGTCGAAGGCGGCTCCTCGAAGGACTTCCGCAAATCCAAGGCGATGCTCTACGAAAATCCGCAGGCCATGCATGCGCTGCTGGACAAACTCGCGCAGTCGGTGACGAGCTACCTCAACGGGCAGATCCTCGCGGGCGCCCAGGCGGTGCAGATTTTCGATTCCTGGGGTGGCAGCCTTTCCGCCGCGGCCTATCAGGAATTCTCCCTGGCCTACATGCAAAAGATTGTCGATGGGCTGATTCGCGAACATGACGGTCGACGTGTACCGGTCATTCTGTTCACCAAGGGCGGTGGGCTTTGGCTGGAGTCCATGGCGGCGACCGGTGCCGAAGCACTGGGGCTGGACTGGACCTGCGACATCGGCGTCGCGCGTGCACGCGTTGGTGACAAGGTCGCGCTACAGGGCAACATGGACCCGAGCGTGCTGTTCGCAAAGCCTGAGGCGATCCGTGCCGAGGTCGGCCGTATTCTGGGCAGCTTCGGGCAAGGCGAAGGTCACGTGTTCAACCTGGGCCACGGCATTACCCCTGAGGTCGATCCGGCCCACGCCGGTGCGTTTATCGAGGCCGTTCACGAACTCTCGGCGCAATACCACCGCTGATTGATTACGATGAAAAAAGAGCCGCTGTTAGCGGCTCTTTTTTTATGGCTGCTGTTAGCGGCTCTTTTTTTATGGCTGCTGGTAGTGGCCTGGGGTGGTCCCTGGTTCATGCTCGTGAACCAGTTTGGTCACCCGGATATCGGTGATACCGATGACCTCGGCTTGTTCCAGAATCTTGCCCTCGTCAGCCCCGGCCTCTGGCATGACCAGGCTGTTTTCCGCATCGCCATTGTGCAATTCGATCAGATGCCGAGCGGCACTGGCCTGCGACATGCGCTCTTCTTCCGAATCGATGAGATGGTTACGCGGTTCGTTCTGGAAGAGGTAATTGATTTCGAACTTGTGCGTTGACTTGCCAAACATGGGCAGCTCCTTGAAGTGAAAGGGTCTGCGTATGTTGACTCCCCGGTCCAGTTATTCGTTCGGCAAGGACGACAGTTGGATCGTCATCGCCCGCACAGCGCGCCCGGCCCCGTTGTGCGGTCCCGAGCGCCACGGTGTTACTTGACCTTCGCCAGGTTGCCCTTGATTGCCACCCCCGCCATGATTGCGCCGGCATGGCACTCATACTTCTGGCTGTCTTTGTATTCGACGTGCTTGTAGTTGCTGGCGATGTCCACCACCGCATTGGCACCTGCCGCCTTGGCGGCCTGCTGCATGCCGATCAGCGCCGATTGCAGCGCCCAGCTGCAGGCACCCTCGTCGGTCTTGTTGAAGGCGTTGGTTTTCTTGCTGGTGGAAACGTCCCGGCGAATGATTTGTGCACTCTTGGGCGTCTTGCCAGCCAGGTAGAACTTCACGCTGCCGTCGAGTTTGCCAGAGGCGGTTGCCTCGGCCACGACCTGCTCGAACGGCAGGTAATGCGTGGTGTCGCGGGCCTGGCTGATTCCGGGTAAAGCACAGAGCACCAGTGCTGCGCCGATCCATGTATTTTTCTTCATTGCGTTCTCCTTGCGGTGTTTTTGGTTGAAGGGGTCAAGCCCAGCGACGAAATATCAATGAAGTGTTGATGCCGCCGAAGGCGAAGTTGTTGTTCATCACATATTCGTGCTGCATGGTGCGCGGCGCGTCGACGAGGTAGTCCAGTTCACCGCAGCGCGGATCAATGCTGTCCAGATTTAGGGTGTGAATGTAATGGTCGCGGTTCATCATTTCGATACTGAACCAGGACTCCAGCGCGCCGCAGGCACCTAGCGTATGGCCGAGAAAGCTCTTCTGCGAGCTGATTGGCATGCGGCTGCCGAACAGCGATTGAGTCGCCAGGGTTTCAGCAATGTCGCCCTGTTCGGTCGCGGTGCCGTGGCCATTGACGTAGCCGATAGCCTCGGGCTGCAGTCCGGCATCCTCGAGCGCCAGCTGCATGGCGCGGCACATGGTCAGTTGTTCCGGCTTAGTGGCGTGTTGGCCGTCGGCATTGCTGCCAAAACCGATCAATTCGGCGTGAATGGTGGCGCCCCTGGCCAAGGCGTGCTCGAGTTCTTCCAACACCAGCATGCCAGCACCTTCGCCGATCACCAGGCCGTCGCGACCGGCGTCGTACGGGCGTGGAGAGGTATCGGGTGCGTCGTTTTTCAGGCTAGTGGCATACAGCGCATCGAAGACCATCGCTTCGGTGGCACAAAGTTCCTCAGCACCGCCAGCAAGCATCATCGGCAAGCGGCCGAACTTGATCGCCTCATAGGCGTAGCCAATGCCTTGGCTGCCGCTTGTGCAGGCGCTGGACGTGGGAATCACGCGGCCAGTGAGGCCGAAGAAGATGCTGATGTTAGCTGCCGTGGTGTGCGGCATCATGCGGATGTACGAGTTGGCGTTCAGCCCGTCGGCCACCGAGTTGAGCAGCATGTTGCCGAAGGCCTTGATCTCCTCGGTACTGCCGGTGGATGAGCCGCAGGCAACGCCCATGCGTCCGTCGCGGATTGATGGATCATCGAGCAGGCCCGCATGAGCCAGGGCCTGTTCGGCGGCCTTTACCGACAACCGCGACACCCGACCCATGCTGCGTAACTGCTTGCGCGTCCAGTGTTTGGGGACCGCGAAGTCATCCACCGGTCCTGCTAGTCGGGTGTTGAGCTCGGTGAACCGGTCCCACTCGGGCATGTAGCGAATGCCGCTGCGGTTGCTGCTGAAGTGAGCCTCGATGCTGGCCCAGTCGCTGCCCAGTGAGGTGATGCCGGCCATGCCAGTGACGACGACGCGCTTCATCAGCACAACCCGCCATTGACGGCGAGCACTTGCCGCGTGATGTAGCTGGCCTCGTCCGACATCAGGAAGTTGACCGCACCGGCGACTTCCTCCGGTGTGCCCATGCGTTGTGCAGGGATCATTTTGAGCATTTCCTCGATGGGCAGATCGTCATCGAGCATGTCGGTATCGATCAGTCCGGGAGCCACGCAGTTGACAGTGATGCGGCGCTTGCCGAGCTCGACGGCCAGCGCCTTGGCTGCGCCGATCACGCCCGCCTTGGATGCGCTGTAGTTGACCTGCCCTCGGTTGCCGATCAGCCCAGATACCGAGGTGATGCAAACGATTCGTCCCGGCTGGCGGCGGCGGATCATGGGCATGGTCAGCGGTTGCAGGACATTGTAGAAACCGTCCAGGTTGGTGCGCATGACCAGATCCCAGTCGTCCTCGGTCAAGGCCGGAAAGGCGCCGTCGCGGGTCAGTCCGGCGTTGCAGACCACGCCGTAATAGGCACCGTGGGTTTCGACATCGGCCTCCAGCTGTTCGCGGCATTGCGCGCGATCCGCTACATCGAACTGCAGGACCCGCGCCGTGCGGCCCATCTCCTGAATCTGCGCCTGAACGGTTTCCGCCTCGTCCCGCCGCGCGCGGCAGTGCAAGACAATGTCATGACCACTTTGCGCCAGGCGCAAGGCAATGGCGCGGCCGATGCCGCGGCTGGAACCGGTGACAAGGATGCTTTTACTCATGGGGAAGGCTCTTGCAGATAGCTCGCCACTTCGGGCGGGCGAAACACATTGAGACGCGCCTCGGCATGGATGCCGGGCCCGTCGAGATGGCATTCGAACACGCCCATGCCATTGTCATCCTGCAGCGAACGCAGCGCATGGATACGTAACTGGCTGCCGGCTGGGAAGTGCTCGACGTTGCATTGGAAGCGGCGGGTGCCCAGCAAAAAGCCCAGCTCCACCGGCTGCCCGGCCAGGCGCGCCTGGCAGCCGGCAAAGGCTGCGACGGTCTGCGCCATGATCTCGATGCCGGCCCAGGCCGGGAGGCTGCCGTCAGGTAGGTTGAGCAGGCCGGTGCTTTTGACCCGCAGATGGGTCGTGATGCTGTCGGCATCAAATGACTCGACTGCATCGAGCAGGATCATGTCTCCGGCGTGAGGCAGTAGCTCGGCGACTGGCCAATCGATCATGGTGCATCCCCCAGGATCAGGCTGATGTTATTGCCACCAAATGCAAAGGAGTTGCTCATCATGCGCCGCGGCCGGCTCGCTACCGCCTTGGTCCCGACTGCCGTCAGATTCAACTGCGGCAGGTCGGTATCATGCTCGCCGTCCCAGCGATGCGGCGGCAGCAGTTGTTCAGGGTTATGGTCGGACAGCGTCAGCCAGCAGAACGCCGCTTCCAATGCACCCGCGGCGCCCAGCGTGTGGCCGGTGAGCGGCTTGGTGGATGAGCAGGGCACACCGGTCGGAAACACCTTGGCCACCGCCAGGCTCTCCATCGCATCGTTATGCCGCGTGGCGGTGCCGTGCAGATTCAGATAGCGGATCTGTTCGGGTAGGGTCCCTGCGCTGCTCAATGCTTTGCTCATGGACTCAATGGCGCCCAGCCCCTGCGGGTCGGGAGCGGAGATGTGGTGGGCATCGGAGCTGGCGCCGCCGCCTAGCAGTGCAATTGACGAGCGCTCACGGGTCATCAGGAAAACAGCAGCGGCTTCGCCAATATTGATGCCGTCGCGGTTGGCCGAAAACGGGTTGCAGAGCTGGGCGCTGGTCGCCTCCAATGCGCTGAAACCGCGCAGGGTCAGATCACACAGGGTGTCGACGCCACCACAGATCACTGCATCGCAGATGCCCGCATCCAGCAATCGCTTGGCGCTGAGCAGTGCGCGCGCACTGGACGTACAGGCCGTGGATATCGAGTAGTTCGGACCGCTGAGCTGCAAGCGCTCGCTGACGAAGCTGGCCGGTGCGCAAAGCTCCTGATGGCTGTAGTGATAACTGGACGGTAAATGGCCGTCTCTTGTTAGGCGGGCTATCCCCTGGGTCGCCTCCTGAATACCTGAAGTGCTGGTTCCCATGACCACACCGACGCGGCTTGGGCCAAAGCGGGAAATGGCTGCAAGCAATTCGGGTTCTATTTCCTCCAGCGCAGCTAACAGCAGCTGATTGTTGCGAGTGACATGCTGCAGCGGCGCATTGCCAAGTGAGGGTAGCTCGCCGGTGACTGCACCGACCGGCAGGCTGCGCCCGGCAATTGTTTGCGGATGTGGCTGCATACCTGAGCTGTCGCCTGCGAGTAGGCGCCGGGCGACTTCGGCCTTGCCGCGGCCCAGGGCGCAAACCAGGCCGAGTGCATTGAGGTAGGCGGTCATTGTTGGCGGGCTCCGGCTGGCGCGATAGGCGCGACACGATAGGTCAGCGTCGGCCCGACGTCGAGTTCGAAACCGCCTTTCTCCAGGTAACGAACGTGCCAGGTTGAACCATCGTCTGCCAGCGAGCGACCGTTTTGATGCAGCGTCCATGCGCTATCAGCATAGAGCTCTTCCAGCTGCTCGGCGGGGCTGAGTGCGAACAGCAAAGCGGCAAACAGCGTGCGCGCTTCAGCATTGGGCGGCAGCAGCCCGTCGGCTTGCCAGCGCCCGTCGAGCAGCAACTGGCGCGCCAGCGGCACGCCCAGGGGATTGAGCATTGACCAGCGCAATGCCGCGCCTTCCTGCTGGATCACCAACAACCAATGATCCGTCTCGCCTTGCCCATGACGCTCGACATGCAGCTGCACCGGCAACGAAAGCCGTGGAATCTGGCTCGGCAAGGGCTGTTGCTGGGCGCAGGCGCCGAGCAACAGAAGCAGCGACAGCCAGGACAGGCGTACCAGGTTGTATTTCAACGAGATCATGCGGGCGCCGGAGTGGCGCAAAGCTCGGCCAATACGCGCAGTCGGCGCCGGGGCTCGGCGACATAGGGGTTGCTGTTGTCCCAGGCGTAGCCGGCCAGGATCGAGCAGATCATCCGGCGAATCTCCGGCTGGGCGCGTTCATAGTAGATGACGTCCTGAAAGCTGCCGTCGTACCAGCCCTCGACATAGGCGCGGAAGGTTTCCACGCCCCGCTTGAGTGGCGTCGAGAATTCGCTGTCCCAATCCACCGCCTCGCCACTCAGCTGCCGGTGCAACACCGCAGCCGCCATGCTCGCCGAGCGCATCGCAATGGTGACGCCGGACGAAAACACCGGGTCCAGAAACTCGGCCGCATTGCCCAGAAGCGCAAAGCCCGGCCCATGCAGCGCTTTGACGTTCGCCGAGTAGCCATTGATCAGACGTGCTGGAGTGTCCCACTCAGCATGCTTGAGGATGCGCTGGAGGTTGGGGGCCTCCATGACGAATTCCTTGAGACAGGCATCCAGATCCAGCGGACGTCCTTCGTAGCGCTCGGCGCTGGCCACCACGCCCAGCGAGCAACGACCGTTGCTGAACGGAATGGTCCAGAACCATACATCGCGCAGCTCCGGGTGGGTGGTGATGAGGATCTTGTCGCGGTCGAAGTGCGGATCGACGATGTTGTCCGTGATGTGGGTGAACACCGCACGGCGCAGCGGAAAACTCGACGGCGCTTCAAGATCGAGCAAGCGTGGCAGCACCCGGCCGTAGCCACTGGCGTCGAGGACGAATTCGGCCTCCAGCGCATACTCGTTACCGTCGAGGCGGCGCACCTGCAGACTCGGTCGCTGGCCGTCGAAATCCGCGGCGGTGATTTCCTCTTCGTAGCGAATCTCAACGCCTTGCAGCGCGGCCTGGTCGGCCAGCAGTTGGTCGAAATCCGCGCGCTGAACCTGATAAGTGCTGCCGTGGCCCTCGGTAAATTTGTCGCGAAAATCGAAAGCGGTATAGCGGTCGCCGCAACCGAAGGCCGCACCATGCTTGGTCTGAAAGCCTGCGGTCCGTACTGCTTCGAGCATGCCGGCTTCCTCGATGAAATCCAGGCAATGCGAGAGCAGGCTCTCGCCGATCGAAAAGCGCGGAAACCGCTGTCGCTCGATGATCAGCACGTCGTGGCCCTGACGCTTGAGCAGAGCAGCGGCGATGGCCCCGGAAGGCCCCGCGCCAATAACGACAACTCTACGGTTTTCAGAATGCGAGGAAGCCTTCATGTGTTCGACTCGACAAGGGTGACGGACGCCGATTGCTGCCGGCGGGTTGGGTAAAACAAAGGGTTATTCAGCAGAATGCCGTCGCCTGGCCTTGCTGGAAAGCCGACCAAGGCCAACTGAAGCCATGACGCCGCGCCGCGATGGACGGTCACGATGCTCGGTCTCCGGTGGTGTCTGCTGCCCAAGGCGCAAGCAGAAAAGCAAAGACCAGGCCGATGCCCACTGCCAGGCCAAAGTTGCTTACGGCCGGCGTGCTCGACAAGGCCAGCAGGCCGAACGACAACCAGGTGGTGACGGCTGCGAGAAGCGTGCCGACCAGGCTCACCGCCGCGCCGCCGATTCGCTCACGCATGAGGATCGCGTAATCGACACCGATCGCCGTCACGAGCAACAGGCCGAACAGGCCAAACAGGGTCAACGGCTGGCCCAGCCAGCCGAGGCAGGCGAGGCTGCCCAGCGCTGCCAGCAGCGGAACAGCCAGGCAGCGCAGCGCACCACGCCAGCCGAACGGAAGACACAGCAGACCCAGGATAAGAACGGCGGCCAGCATCTTGAAGAACGCCGCCTGACGTTGGGTCTCGGCAAACAGACGGTTCAGCTCAGCGGGCCGGTCGATGAGGCTGACCCCGCCAATACCCTCAGCCAGACCGTGCAACGCTGAACTGTCGCGAAGCCCTTGCAGGCTGACCAGGCCCGCGACGGTGCCGTCCTTTCGAGTGCCCAGCCATAGCGGGCGCCAAGGTTCGGCAAGCGGCCCTGCCAGCACCTGGTCGAGGCCTGCCACCGGGCGGGTCTGCAGATCGGCCAATTCTTTCTCGAGCACCTCGATTGGCATGCCAAGCGCCAGCAGTGGCTGACTGTTCTCAAGCAGGCGCGGCACGGCGAGATGAAGGCTTTCCTGAATGATGGTCGGCGCGGCCAACTGGCTCAGGGCGAGGTAGCCGTGCAGCTTCTGCTCCGCCACCAGCTCGTCGAGGCGAGTGCTTAGCGCTTCCTGGCGCTCCAATAATTCGTCGGGAGTTTGCGCACGAACGAGGAAATACTGGCTGGTCGGTTCGAAGCCAGTGATTTGGCCGATGCGCTCGGCCTGCTGCTGCAGCGTAGGCGCGCGGCTGACCCACTGGCGCAGATCGTCCTTGAACGACACCTGGCTGATACCGGCCAGGCAGAACACCACGAAGCCGGCCAGCAGCCAGCGCGAGGAGACCCGCCCGAGCAAGCGGCGACGCACGTCCAAGGCGCGCCCAGCCCAGCTCAGCGGGGCGGCCCAGGGCTGTAAGGGAACGTTCACCAACGAGGGCAGCAGGCAGGTGGCACAGGCGAAGGCGCCGAGCAGCCCCGCGGCAGAAAACACCGCGACCTGGCTCAGTGCCGGAAACGGAGTGAACGCCATGGCCAGATAGCCGATAACGTTGGTCGCCAGTGCCAGAGCGAGGCCGGGAAGCGTCAAGCGCAAGGCCCTAAACGCCTGCCAGGGCTGCAATGTCCAGCTTTTGGACAGGTAGTGCAGCGGGAAATCGATGCTGACACCGACCAGACTGGCCCCCAGCACCAGGGTCAGTACATGGATCTGACCGAACAGGGCTACGCAGGCCGCAGCGCCGCTGAGCGCCCCGACCAACACCGGCAAGGCGACCAGCAGAACGCGTGGGGTGCGAAACAGCAGATGCAGCAAGGCGAGCGTGGCGACGAGCGAGACGCTGCCGATCAGGCCTGCTTCCTCACGCGCCTGACGCTGCCCGTATGCCGCGTGCAGCACGCCGCCCGCCGCGAGCAGCTCGCCGTGCTGGGATTCGACCCAGCGGCGAGCGGCACGAACCTGCTCGTCGACCAGCAGCGGCAACTTGTCATCAAAGGCGTCGCCGTCGATCTGTGCATGGATCACGGCCCAGCGCTGACCGCTATGTTCGGCCACCAGCGCGCCATCGAGGCGCGGGTGGATATGGCCGGGTTGCGGCAGGCGCCGCTGAGCCAGGTCGGCCAAGCCGAACCAGTCCTCTTCAACCGGCACCAGGCTGGTGCTTTCGAACGGGCTGAACAAGCGCTGCAGGCGTTGCTGAATGAAGTCTTCGGGTGAGGCGATCAGGGATTCGCGGCTGGCTCGGTCGAGCAATACCAGTCGTTGATCCAGCAACTGCTGGCGCATCGCTGGCAGATCGGCCTGCACAGAACGACGAACCTGCGCGAACAGGCCGCTGGCCTTGAGGTTGCCTGCGACTTCCTTGGCCAGCGCGACGGCAGAGTCTTCGTCTGCATGGTGAACCAGCAGCATCAGATCGCGATTCAGCGGTTCCTGCACGCGCTGCTCGGCGAGTTGCTCCAGTTCCCCAGGCGCCCCGCTGGGCAACAACTGCAGCAGATTAGCGCTGACCGGTGGACCATCGCGCCATTGCCATGCAGTCAGCCCGACCAGTCCAAGCAGGGCCAGAAAGAACAGTGAAGAGAGCCAGGCTGGCAGCCTGAGCGCATGATCAGTCGGCGAGGTCATGGTGCTCGCTGGGGCTCAACTGATCGTCGATCTGGATGTCGGTCAGCAGCAGCCGTGTGCTGTCGCCCTGGGTTTCACGCAGCTCGATACGCTCGGCGGTGGCCCCTCCCTGGATCAGAATGCTCGAGAAAATCTGTGCCAGCAGCCGGGAGCGCGGTGTCAGTGTCAACGCCCATGCCTGGGCAGTGCCAGACAGCTGCAGATCGAAATCTCGCTGCAAGGCTTCGGTATCACCTTGCAGTACGGCCAGAAACAGCTCGTTCTGGCGCGCTGCGGGCCCTTGCTGACTAGTCTGCTTCCAGCCGCTGGCCGTGCGTCGGGCGATTCCCGCCGCGCTGATGCGGTAATCCTGCTGCAGCGGGCTTTGCAGGAACCAGAGCAGACCGCTGTCGCCCGCCAGGACGAAGGTGCCCGCGCTAACCAGTGGCTGGGGCAGAGCGCGCAGGTATTTTTCCTGGGTGAAGGCGCCGCGAACAACCGTGGGTTCGCGCAGTTGCAAGCTGAGTTGGAGCAGGTCGAACGCATTGGCACGGGCGGTCACCGCCAGCAGCAGACACAGAGCAACCAGCGCGCGCGAGGGGCGGTTGAATAGGCGCATCACAGCAGTGCGCGCTCCACGGCATCGACCAGTACCTTTGGCGAGGCCAGCAGCATTTCGCGTGTGGCGATCTCCACGGCAACTTGAACGGTGCTGCCGCGCGTCATGCGCTCACCGGTTTCGGCGTCGCTGATCAGGTAGTTGATCTTCAGGCGGTTCTCCCACTCGACCAGATCGGCGCGTACAACGATGCGCTGATTGAAACGGGCGCCGCGCATGTAGCGCAGCTGCACGTCGATGATCGGCCAGGCATAGCCGGCGTCTCTCATCTGCACGTAGTTGTGACCGATGCGGTCGAGCAGGGCGCAGCGCGCCATCTCGAAATATTTGACGTAATGGCCGTGCCAGACGATGTCCATGGAGTCGACATCGAAAAAGGGCACCAGCACTTCGATCTCTGCCTGCAGTACGCCGCCCTTACGCATACAACCCCCAGTGCTGCGCACGAATACGCTGGAGACACAGACGCAGCTCGCCTTCCAGCGCACGGTCTTCGATCAGCGGTGGGAAGTCTGCGCCAAGCGCTTCGTGCATCACTGCGATCGGTGCCGGGAGTGCTCGTGCCGCCGGCTGACGCTGGCGCAGCCAGACGCCCTGGTTCGCCGCAATCAGCGTGGCAGCAGCCACCTGTTCGGTCAGCTCCAAACTCCGCAATGCATCGCGCGCGGCAATGGTGCCCATGCTGACCTTGTCTTGGTTGTGGCACTCGGTCGAGCGCGAGAAGACGCTGGCCGGCATGCTGTTCTTCAGGGCCTCAGCGGTCCAGGCGCTGGCGCCGATCTGCACCGCCTTGAAGCCGTGGTTGATCATTGCCGTAGCGGCCGGCGCGCCGGACAGGTTGCTCGGCAAGCCGTGGTTGTAGCGGGTGTCGACCAACAGCGCCAGTTGCCGGTCGAGCAGGTCGGCGACGTTGGCGACGAGATTCTTCAGGCTGTCCATGGCAAAGGCGATATGCCCGCCGTAGAAATGCCCGCCGTGCAGCACGCGCTCGTTGTCGGCGTCGATGATCGGATTGTCATTGGCGCTGTTCAGTTCGGTTTCGATGAATTGCCGCAAGAGGCCCAGGCTGTCGGCCAGCACACCGAGCACGTGCGGTGCGCAACGCAGCGAATAGCGGTCCTGCAGACGATGCAGCGGGGCGGCTGGCGCCTCGATGGCAAGGTCTTGGCGAATCCACGCAGCCACCTGTGTTTGCCCCGGGTGCGGCTTGGCGGCGAACAGACGTTCGTCGAAATGCTCGGGATTGCCTTCCAGCGCGATGACGTTGAGCGCGGTGATCCGGGTGGCCAGTTTCAGCAGGTAATCGGCGCGGGCGTAGGCGAGGCAGGCCAGGCCGGTCATCACCGCAGTGCCATTCATCAACGCCAGAGCTTCCTTGGGCCGCAAGGTCAGCGGCGTCCAGCCAAGCTGGCGATGCACCTCGGCGGCGCTGCGGCGCTCGCCGCGATACATCACCTCCCGCTCGCCAGCCAGGGTTGCGGCGACATAGGACAGCGGCGTCAGGTCACCGCTGGCACCGACCGAGCCTTCTTCGGGGATCAGCGGCAAGACGTCATGTTCGAGGAAAGCCTGCAAACGCTCGAGCAACTCGATGCGCACCCCGGACATACCGTGGGTCAGCGAGCGCAGACGAGCGCCCAACACCGCGCGGGTGGCTTCGGCATCGAGCAGTTTGCCCAGGCCGCAGCCGTGGAAGGTGAACAGGTGCTGCGGCAGTGCCTCGACCTGATGCAGCGGAACAGCCACCACGCAGGAGTCGCCATAACCGGTGGTCACGCCGTAGATCACGCCTTCGCGGTCGAGCAGGGTGTCGAGGAACTGCGCGCCGCGGGCAATCCGCTCGCGGAAGGCCGCATCGGACTGGAGCCGGGCGGGTGCATGCCCCTGGGCGACGGCCAGCAGGTCTTCGATACGCAGGTGGTTTTCACCAAAGATCACGGGCTCAGCGTTGTTCATGGGTGTTCCAGAAAGGGTAGAAGTTAAACCACTGCAAAGGGGCCTCCAAACAGCGTGCCGCCAGTCGATCCGCGTAGCGCTGTACCCACGCCTGCACCACGGCGTCGCGCTGGCCACGCCGCCATTCGACACGATCGGCGAAGGGCTCCAGATGGACATGGAATTGCCCTGCATGTTTCAGGCAGAACAGCAGATTCGCGGGGCACTGCAGCAGGCCGGCCAGTAGCCAGGGTCCCTGTGGAAACGCGGCCGGCTGACCGAGGAAGTTGGCTGTGGCGATGCGCGCGCCCTGCAGCGGCACCCGGTCACCGGCGATGGCCAGCCATTCGCCCTGATCCAGCCGGTGGGACAACTCCATCATGATCGCCGGGTCGAGGTCACTGACCTGAATCAGCCGCAAGTTATTCGCGCCGGATTCATCCAGTAGCCGGTTGAACTGCTCGGCATGACGGGTGTGCACCAGTACGTTCATCTTTACCTTGCGGCCCATTTCCGCCAGGGCTCGGCAGATCTCCAGATTGCCCAGGTGCGAGCCGACCAGCAGCTGGCCGCGTGGCGCCTTGAGGTCAGCGTGCAGGTTGGCGCTGTCGTGCAGCACCAGACGATCCAGCGCCAGGCGTCCGCCCCAGACATCGAGCTTGTCCAGCAAGGCATCGGTGAAGGCCATGAACTGGTGGTAAACCGAGCGCCAGCCGGGCGCCAGGTCGGCGCGGCTGCTATAGGTGGCAAGGTTCTGCTGGTACTGCCAGGCACTCTGCCGCGCGCTGCGGTTGAACAGATAGAAATACAGCACAATCAGATACAGCAGCGGCGCCATGGTGCGGCGGCCAAGCAGGCGCACGGCCCAGGCTGTCAATTTCATCAAGGCAAAACTGCCCCGTTCGCGGTGCGCGGCCCAATGCGAGCCGGCTGCGGCTTTTTCGCTCATCGGCACAGCCGCCGCCAGAGCAATTTGGGCGCCCGCAGCAGCATGCCTCCAAACAGCCGTGCGTGCATCGAAGAGATCAGCAGGTTGTCGTGCCACAGGCGGAAATGCGAAACCCCGTCGGTCGGATAATGCACTCGTGTCGGCAGCCAGACCATCGGCTGTTCACGCCAGTGCAGGCGCACCAGTACCTCGGTGTCGAAGTCCATGCGCTGCCCAAGCGCCGTCGAGTCGAGTAGAGCCAAGGTTGGCTGCAGCGGGTAGACACGAAAGCCGCACATGGAGTCGCGGATCGATAATGACAGCGTATTGATCCAGACCCAGACGTGGGTCAGGTAGCGGGCATAGAGGCGCCCTTTGGGCACGCTCGAATCGTACTGGGGATAGCCACAGATCAGCGCATCTGGCGCCTGGCTGGCGCGGTCGAGGAACAGCGGCACGCCGCTCAGGTCGTGCTGGCCGTCGGCGTCAACCTGCAGCGCATGGCTGAAACCGAGGCGCGACGCCTCGCGCAAGCCGGAGGCAACCGCTGCGCCTTTGCCCTGATTGCGGCTATGGCGGAGCAGGTGCACCAACGGGTGCTTTGCCAACTCATCGATAATTGCCGCTGCATCCGGGCTGGAACCGTCATCAACGAGCACGCACGGCAGGTCTTCGGCGAGCAACGCGCGGACGACATTGGGCAGGCTATCTTCGTGGTTATAGACCGGCACCACCGCGCAGGGCTTGAACCAGTCGTCATCAATCGCCAGTGGCAACTGCAAATCGCGCTCTGTAACGGGCACGGTCGCCGTCACAGGCTCAAGCGGAGTAAGCGTGGTCACAGCGGATCTCCCAGCAGAATGCGGCCGGACGAGCAGGGCGCGTCGCCGTTGCGGTATGCGAAATGCAGCTTGCTGCGCTCGCGGTCGAAGCGCAGGGTCAGGCTCAGCTGATCACCGGGGCGGGCCAGCTGCTGAAACTTGAGCACCTCCATGCCCTGAAAGCTCGGCGGCAAGTCAGTGATCAGCTCTCGGGCAAGGCCGATCGCCCAGTCGATCTGCACCACGCCGGGCAAAACCGGAGTCTGTGGGAAGTGCCCGGTGAAGTGCGCCAGATCCGGCGGGACGGCCAGCTGAAGCTGCCATTGATCTTCTTCCTGGCAAGCGCTGAGACGCTCGGGCTGCAGCGGACGCGGCGCCTGCAGCAGCCCGTCGAGTTGGGTCTGGGGGAGCTTGCCCTGGCTGTTTAATGGCAGGCGGGTCACCAGCCGCCAGCGACGCGGCAGGGCCAGCGCTTCGCAGTGCTTCGCCAGGTGCTTGCGCAGCGTCTCGGTCAGTGCGCGCCGACCACCGTTGCGCAGTGCATGCAGGCCCGCCTCACTGAGCGCAACCAGCGCCGCGAGGTAGGCGCGGTTTTCGTTGATGACGCCGAGCCTTGTATCGCTGACAAAGGGATGTTCGTTCAGCGCTGCTTCCAGCATCGTCAGGGAAATGCGTTTCTCTTCCAGCTTGACGATGCGGTCAAGTCGGCCGAGCAGTTCGAAGCGCCCGTCGGCCTCGATGCGCGCCGCATCCGCCGTCTGTTCAATATGGCCGGGAGGCAGGCAGGGTGAGGCGACGCGCAACGCGCCCTGTTCGTCCTGGCTCAACTGAACGCCATCGAAGGGGTGCCACAGCTTTCCGCCCTGGCGCCAGGCGATGCCTCCCGTCTCAGAGCTGCCATAGATTTCAGTTGGCAGCTGACCCAGGCGTTGCTCCAGTCGCTGCGCGGCCTCGGCATCCAGGGCTCCGCCCGAGGAAAAGACTCGACGCACACTGCGCAATGCCGGCCAGTCGAGGTTGTCACCCATCCGCTTGAGCAATGCCGGGCTGGCCACCCAGCAGAAGCGTGGATGCTGACGGCTGGCCAGCTGGATGTCTTCTGAGAAGGGCTGTGCGCGGCGCATGAAGGGCCGACCAGCGCACAATGGCCAGAGCACCCGGAACAGCAGTCCATAGATGTGCTGCGCGGCGACGCTGGCGATCACGCAGGCGTCGCCGAGATCCGCTCCCCAGCAGGCTTCGAGCGTTTCCACCTCGTTCGCCAGCTGGCGCATGCGTTTTTCGATCAGCTTCGGTTCGCCGCTGGAGCCGGAGGTGCAGAGCAGCAGTCGGCACCCGTCCAGATCCAGCTTCGCCCCTTCGAGCGGCTCGGCCAGCAACTCCGAGAGTTTGGCGTCGCCATCCTGATCCGTTAGCCACAGATCAGCCTGATGGGCCAATCGTGAGCGGCTCGCAGGTTGCAGATCGGCCGGCAGCAGTACCGTGACGCCTGCTCGCCAGGCACCGAGCAGCGCAACTGCCAGGTCGGCTGCATCCTCCAGATGAACAGCCAGTCGGGCAACGCCACGATTGCGCAGTCCCGCGGCGACGCGCAGCGCGCGCTGTCGCAGCTCGGCATGATCAAGGGCGGGGTCGAGCGTGACCGGGCGCGACTTGGGCGACTGGTCGAGCAGGTGTTCGAGGACAATCCAGTTCATGTCGCTTTCCTGACTCGCTGGCGTACCAGCCATTCACCGGCGAATAACAGTCCCATCAGCAGATAGGCGATCAGCCCGGTGTACAGCGTCCACCAGCTCAGCGGCGCCCAGAGTGCGAGTCCGCTGGCGATGCCGGCGTTGATGATGAAATAGCCCAGCCAGACCCAGGTCACCTGGCGCGTATAGCGTATTGCCGCGGGAGGGAGGTCGGGATCGCTCAGCCGCGCCAGGCGCTCGATGATCGGCATTCCCGTGCAGAGGCTGCCGGCAAACAGGCCGAACAGGGCCAGGCTGATCAGCACCGGGTACCAGCGCAACAGGGCTGGCTCGCCCGCCAATCCGAGTAGCAGGCAGAACAGCAGTGCGCTTGCAGCCATCGTGTAGTTAAGCGGTGTCTGCTTTCCACTAAGCAGCTTTGCCACCCAGAGCGCACCAAGCAAAACGGCAAACAGGCGCGGCGACAGGTGCTCCAAACCCAGGTAAACGGCGAACGGGTAGGCGAGACCGGACAGCAACAGGCAGAGCCCTGTCATTCGGCTGGCGTTCGCCTTAGCTGTTCGTGCGGGAGGTTGCATCGTGCCGTCCGTTTGCGCATAAGAGCTTGATCCAGGTAGCGCTGGGCTCCCCGGGCAATGCTTGTTCGGTTGTTCGGTAGGGTCAGGCCGGCTGAGGGTTCACCAGTCGATAGACCGCTTCGACGACATCGCCAACGGTTCGTACCGACTTGAATTCCTCTGCGGCAATTTTCTTGCCCGTCTGGCGCTTGATGTGATCAATCAGGTCGACCGCGTCGATGCTGTCGATTTCCAGGTCCTGATAAAGGTTGGCTTCCAGGCTGATCCGCTCGGGTTCGAGTTCGAACAGTTCGACCAATGCATCGCGCAGGGTCTGGAAGATCTCGTTGCGGCTTTCCATCTCAAGCTTCCTCGGTGACGGCGCGGTGGGCGCTGACGTAGGCGGCCAGGCTGTCGACACTGGCGAAATGCTTGCGGGTGTCCTTGGCGTCGGCGTCGATCTTGATGCCGAAGCGCTTCTGGATCGCCAGACCCAGTTCCAGCGCGTCGACCGAGTCCAGCCCGAGCCCGTCGCCGAACAAGGGCTGATCGGCTGCTATGTCGTCCGGCGCTAGGTCTTCCAGACCCAGGGCGTCGATGATCAGTTGCTTGATTTCAAGCTGCAGTTGGCTCATCGAGTGCGAGCTCCTTTATGAAGTGTCGATGCAGATGATCGTTGAGTTGCCGCGAGGCGATAGGTGCTGCGCCACGCGAAGCGAACACCTGCGGGTCGATGTCCTCGCCGACGCGCAGATGGAAATGAAAACGTCTTGCTGGGATGCGATACCAGGGCTCGGCCTTGGTGAGGGTGGTGGGCGTTACGCTGATCACTACGGGTGTCACCAGACGCGCACCGCGCAAGGCGATGGCCGCCGCACCCCGATGAAACTGCGGTGCCTGGCCTGGCGTAGTGCGCGTGCCTTCGGGAAAGATGATCAGCGTCTGGCCCTGGCGCAGCGCGTCTGCGGCTTCATCCAGCATCTCGGCGCTGCCGTTGTTACTGATGTACTGAGCCGCACGGATCGGCCCGCGGGTGAAGGGGTTGTCCCACAGGCTCTGCTTGACCACACAGTTGGCGTCGCGGATCAGTGCGATCAGCACCACCACGTCGATCAGCGAAGGATGGTTGGCGATCACCAGTTGTCCTGATCGACCGAGGCGTTCGGCGCCCTCGACCTCGTAGGTCAGTACGCCGCTGCGATACATGAACTGAACGAATAGCCAGAACAGCCGGCTTACAGTCTGGCGCGCCCGACGGCGGTGTTCGGCTTTATCGCCTGGCAGCAGAGCCAGCAGAGGGAAAACGATCAATCGCAGACAGAGCCCGCCGACACCGAACAGCATGAAAGAGAGTCCGGTCGCGACCAGACGCCACAGCCACGGCGCGCTGTATCGACGGTTCAATGAGTCTGCTGCCAGTTCCATTGGCGGCTCCCCCATTGGTTTTGCAAGGTCGGTTTGTTGTTGAGCAGTGCACGGATCAGATTAATCGCATGCGGATGCGCGGCGCTGGTCGGGGTTGGCTCGGCGGTTCCGAGGCTCAATTGCCAGGCCCTGCCCGGCTTGAGCAACAGAGCCACGGCATAGGGAAAGCTGACGTCATTGATCCAGGGTGCGTAGACCGTGGGGGGCTGGTCTTCGGCGACCACCACCAGCACTTCGGGAGCGCCTTCGCCGAGCAGCAAAGTGGCTTCAAGCACGGCATGCTCCAGCCCGTCACCTTCAGCGGCCAGCGAGGTCATCTCGCTCGTGTCCTGCTGCTGGATGGACCAGAGCCCGATGATCGCGTTGTGCACCGACAGGCTGAACTGTGTGGGGGAAAGCGGCTCCTCACCAGCGAGTTCATTGAGGATGGCGAAGGTGCGCGTGGTCTCTCCGTGACGGGAGGCATAGACCAGCGGCATCGCTGGTCGGCCGGCCACCAGAGGTGTGGCCACGGCAAAGACCATGCGCGCCAGGCGGCTCAGGCGGCGACGTTGCATGGCCGGCAGGAAGCTGACGTCCGGTTGTGCGTCACCACTTTCGAGCTCGCACGGCTCCCGGGCCCAGTCGGTCCAGTCATCAGTGCTCACCAAGCCTGGAGCCCAGGCCTGCCATTGATCGATTTCGAATTGAATCACGCTGAACTCACCGGCTCATCCTCGAGCCTTGTTATTGGCGTGTCGACGTCCCTGTACAGCGACTATCGGTAAATGTCTGCCGTGAAAACGGCGGCATTATCCAATCGCGGTGGAACCTAGGCAAACGTTGCGTGAAATATCCGGATAAAAGGCAGGCCTAATGCACGGAACCGTCGGTCGGAATCGGTTGTCTGTTCTAGGTTTGCCCGTAGAGGTTGGGCAGCGGCGCTTGTGTTCCGTAACGATACAAGCGTCAAAGCCGCTTCGGCTGCCGTACCTTCAGTCGCAGGCAGCAGCCGAACAGGCTACCAGACGGCGGCGTCATATCCCGTACTGTTGGAGCCAGGCCAGCAGCTGCGGCAACGGCATCGCACCGCTCTGGCGCGCGACTTCCTTGCCTCCCTTGAACAGGATCAGACTGGGGATCGAACGAATGCCGAGCTGGCTCGACAGTTGCGGATGGGCCTCGCTGTCCAGTTTGGCCAGTCGACAGCGGCCCTGCAGCTGAGCGGCGGCTTGGGCGAAGGTCGGGGCGAAACTGCGGCACGGGCCACACCAGCTGGCCCAGACGTCCACCAGCAGCGGCAAATCGCCCTTGATCTGATTGGCGAACTGGCTTTGCTGCAGCTCGAATGGCGTGTTTGGCAGTGCATCGGACTTGCAACGTCCGCAGCGCGGCGCGTCATGCAGCCGATCAGCGGGAATACGGTTGAGGCTGGCGCACTCTGCGCAGGGGATGATCAGCGAGTCGGTCATGGCGAGGCTCCACAGCGGTCTGTCGCACTAATGTGGAGCCTCGCTGGCCGATATCAAGCATTCTCGGCGAAGCGGCGCTGGTGGCCTTAGCCCTTTGCTGCGTCCAGGGCCTGGGTCAGGTCGGCGAGGATGTCATCGATGTGCTCGATGCCGATGGACAGACGGATTAGGTCCTGAGAGACCCCAGCTCGGGCGAGTTCTTCGGCATTCAGCTGGCGATGCGTGGTGCTGGCCGGGTGGCAGGCCAGCGACTTGGCGTCGCCGATGTTGACCAGCCGCACGATCAGCTTGAGCGCATCGATGAAGCGCGCCCCGGCCTCCATGCCGCCCTCGATGCCAAAGCAGAGAATCGACGCTGGCGTGCCACCCATATAGCGACGCGCCAATGCATGCTCCGGATGATCGGCCAACCCGGCGTACTTCACCCATGCCACCTGCGGGTGTGCCTGGAGGAACTCGGCAACCTTCATCGCATTCTCGCAATGGCGTTCCATGCGCAGCGCCAGCGTCTCCAGCCCCTGCAAGATCAGGAAGGAGTTGAACGGCGAAATCGCCGCGCCCATATTGCGCAGCGGCACCACTCGGCAGCGACCGATGAAGGCGGCGGGGCCGAATGCCTCGGTGTAGGTGACGCCGTGATAGGAGACGTCAGGCGTGTTGAGCAGCGCGAAGCGCTCCTTGTGCTGCGCCCAGGGGAACTTCCCTGAGTCGACCACGATGCCGCCAATGCTGGTGCCATGACCGCCCATGTACTTGGTCAGCGAATGCACGACGATGTCGGCGCCATGCTCTATTGGCCGGCAGAGCATCGGCGTGGCAACGGTGTTGTCGACGATCAGGGGCACACCGTGGCGGTGCGCTGCGTCAGCCAGTGCCTGAATATCGATGATGTTGCCTGCCGGGTTGCCGATGGACTCGCAGAAGACCGCCTTGGTCTTGCTGTCGATCAGTGCCTCGAGCGCGGCGATGTCGTCATGGGCGGCGAAGCGCACCTCGATGCCCTGGCGCGGCAGCGTGTGCGCGAAAAGGTTGAAAGTGCCGCCGTAGAGCTTCGCTACCGAGACGATGTTGTCGCCCACTTCGGCGATCGTCTGGATGGCATAGGTGATCGCCGCCATGCCCGAAGCCACAGCCAATGCCGCCACACCGCCTTCGAGTGCCGCGACACGCTGTTCAAGCACGTCGGTGGTGGGATTCATGATGCGCGTATAGATGTTGCCGGGCACCTTCAGGTCGAACAGGTCCGCGCCGTGCTGGGTGTCGTCGAAGGCATAGGAGGTGGTCTGGTAGATCGGCACCGCCACGGCGCGGGTGGTTGGGTCCGGGCTGTAGCCGGCATGGACGGCGAGGGTTTCCAGCTTCATGGGCGCTCCTTGTTCTTGTTCATCGGGCAAAGGCTCGAGAGCATGAAACTGAACACAGATGCGGTCAATGACTCAGAGCAAGCGCCGTTATCAAAGCGGCGTGAGCGGCCAGAACAAGGGAATGACCAGCGTGGCGACGACCCACAGCAACAGGTTCAACGGGATGCCTACCTTGAGGAAGTCCGCGAAGCGGTAGCCGCCGGCGTTGTAGACGAAGGTGTTGGTCTGGTAGCCGATCGGCGTGGCGAAGCTGGCGCTGGCCGCGAACATCACCGCGACGACAAAGGCCCGTGGGTCAATACCGAGCTGCTGGGCAAGGCCGATGGCGATTGGCGTGACCAGCACCGCGACGGCATTGTTGGACAGGATCTCGGTAAGGACCGAGGTGAACAGGTAGATAAACCCGAGCATGAACAGCGGGCCGGCCCAGGGCGTCAAATCAACCACGCCCGAAACAATCAGCTCGACCAGCCCGACCTTGTTCATCGCAACGCTGATGGCGAGCATGCCGAAGATCAGGCTGAGAATCTTCCAGTCCACGGCCTTGTAGGCATCTTCGACATCCAGGCAGCGAGTCGCCAACACCGCAGCGGCGCCGATGATCGCCAGGCCTTCGATCGGCATCACGCCGAACGCCGCCAGCAGCATCACCATCAGCGTGGCGCCAATGGCGATCGGTGCCTTGTCCCGGCGATACGCACGTTCCTGAACGGCATTGAGGCTGATCAGCTCGCCGTTGTCGGCGAAACGCTTGATCTGTGCCGGCGTGCCCTCGACCAGCATTACATCGCCGAACTGCAGCTGAAAGTCGTCGAGGTTGCCCTGGATATTTTCATCCTGGCGATGCACCGCCAGCACATTGATGCCGTAGCGGGCGCTGAGGTCGAGGTCGCGCATCGGCCGATGGCTGTAACGGGAATTGCGGCCAACGATGGCCTCGGCGAGCACTTCATTCTCGCTGCTGATGGTTTCGAAGGCATCGCTGCGGTTGAAGGTCAGATGGCCGCTGCCGCGCAGTTCAACCACATCCTTCACCTGGCCATGGATCACCAGCACGTCGCCGGCCAGCAAGGTGAAATCCTGCTCCGGTCGGCTGTGCAAGTGGGCGCCGCGGTCGACCTGCAGCACCTGCAGGCCGCTGCCACCGTTGAGGTTGGCCTCAGCAATGCTCTTGCCAATCACCGGCGACCCCTGCGGCACCCGTAGTTCACTCATAAAGGTGCGATCAAGCCTTGGCCCGAGCAACTTGGACAGGGTGTCGCGCTCCGGCAGCAGTCGCTTGCCGATGGTCAGCATGTACAGCATCCCGGCCGCAGCGAGTACCAGCGCCGCACCGGTAATCTCGAACATGCCGAACGGCGCGAGGCCCGCCTTACGCGCCACGCCATCGACGAGAATATTGGTCGAGGTGCCGATCATCGTCAGCGTGCCGCCAAGGATCGTGGCGTAGGAAAGCGGAATCAGCAGCTTTGAAGGCGTGGTGCCAGCCCGCGTAGCCAGCGATATCGCCACTGGCGTCAGAATCGCCACCACCGGCGTGTTGTTGAGAAAGGCCGAAATGACCAGCGCAGTAATCGTCAGTCCGCCGAGCACACGGGTCGGGCTGGTGCCGACCAGTCCGCCCAACCAGTTGCCCAGCGCATCGATGCAGCCGGTACGCTCCAGCGCGGCGGATATGACGAACATGCAGGCAATGGTGACGGGCGCCGAGTTGGACAACACCCCAAGCACCTCCGCCGGCGTCAGCAGCTGGCTGGCAATCAGCACCGCCACCGCAATCGCCACCACGATATCCGGGCTCCAGGTCTCCCGCACGAAAGACACCAGTACCCAGAGCAGCAAAGCGCAGACGAACAGCAGCGGCAGTGAATCGGAGAGCATGAACGTCCTTAACGTGGCGTAACGACCGGCCAAACACAGCGGCCACGCGTGAACGATAGGGGTGAGCTCTTAGAGAGTCTAGGAACGTTTGTTCAGGTTTATATGCGATTTTGCTATTTGAATGGTTGGTCGTACCGCCGCCTCACACGAGGTATATGCAGCGGACGGCGGCAAGACAAACGAAAAAGCCGCGCAATGCGCGGCTTTGGAGTTGGTGGGCCCACACGGACTCGAACCGTGGACCAAAGGATTATGAGTCCTCTGCTCTAACCAACTGAGCTATAGGCCCTCAGAGGCGGGCGGATTATACCGGTGGTGTTGCGTATGCGCCAAGCAAAGCTGTGCGCGCCGAACTGTTTTGCGCGGCCAGAAATGCAAAACCCCCGGCGCGGGCCGGGGGTTCTGGTTTACTCGTCGAGGAAGGAGCGCAGATGCTCGCTTCTCGTCGGGTGGCGCAGCTTGCGCAGCGCCTTGGCTTCGATCTGCCGGATCCGCTCGCGGGTGACATCGAACTGCTTGCCGACTTCCTCGAGGGTGTGGTCGGTGTTCATATCGATGCCGAAGCGCATCCGCAGTACCTTGGCTTCCCGTGCGGTGAGGCCGGACAGCACTTCGCGAGTGGCTTCCTTGAGGCTCTCCACGGTCGCCACGTCGATCGGCGATTGCATGGCGGAGTCTTCAATGAAGTCACCCAGATGCGAGTCTTCGTCGTCGCCGATCGGGGTTTCCATGGAGATCGGCTCTTTGGCGATCTTCAGTACCTTGCGGATCTTGTCCTCGGGCATTTCCATGCGTTCGCCGAGCTCTTCAGGCGTGGGCTCGCGGCCCATTTCCTGCAGCATCTGACGGGAGATGCGGTTGAGCTTGTTGATCGTCTCGATCATGTGGACCGGGATGCGGATGGTCCGCGCCTGGTCGGCAATGGAGCGAGTGATCGCCTGGCGAATCCACCAGGTGGCGTAGGTCGAGAACTTGTAGCCGCGGCGGTATTCGAACTTGTCGACCGCTTTCATCAGGCCGATGTTGCCTTCCTGGATCAAGTCGAGGAATTGCAGGCCGCGGTTGGTGTACTTTTTGGCGATCGAGATAACCAGACGCAGGTTGGCCTCGACCATCTCTTTCTTGGCGCGGCGAGCCTTGGCTTCACCGATCGACATCCGACGGTTGATATCCTTGATATCGGCAATCGCCAGTACGCATTCTTCTTCCAGTGCGAGCAGCTTCTGCTGGCAGCGCTGAATGTCTTCCTTGCGTGCAGCAATGGCTTCGGCGTACTTGCTCTTGCCGTTAGCCAGCTTATCGGCCCAATCAAGGTCAGTTTCATTGTTAGGAAACTGGCGCAGGAAGTCTGCGCGCGGCATGCGTGCGTCGCGAACGCAGATCTGCATGATCGCGCGTTCCTGGGCTCGGATCTGGGCCAGGGCGTCGCGTACACGTTCTACCAGCGCATCGTACTGCTTGGGGATGAGCTTGATCGGCATGAAGAGGATGGCCAGTTCCTGCAGGGCGTCGGTCGCCTGCTGACTGCCGCGTCCATGCTTCTTCAGCGCCTTCTTGGCGACGTCGAGCTGTTCAGCAACTGCGCCGAAGCGAATGCGGGCAACTTCCGGATCCGGACCGCCATCGCCTTCTTCTTCTTCGCTGTCAGAATCGTCTTCGTCTTCGTCGTCCTTGTCGTCACCGGCCGGCTTTGCCGCTGCCTGCGGTGTAACTGGCTCGACTTCTGCCTGCGGGCCGGCTGCGCCGTCATCGTCAGGGTCGATATAACCGCTGAGAATGTCGGAGAGACGCCCACCTTCGGAGGTGACGCGATCGTAATCGGTAAGAATGCTGTCGACGGTGCCCGGGAAATGGGCAATAGCACTCATCACCTCACGAATGCCTTCCTCGATGCGTTTGGCGATTTCAATTTCGCCTTCGCGGGTCAGCAGTTCGACGGTGCCCATTTCACGCATGTACATGCGCACGGGGTCGGTGGTGCGGCCAATGTCGGTTTCGACAGCGGCAAGTGCCGCCGCGGCCTCTTCGGCTGCGGCTTCATCGGTATCGGCTTCGGCCAGCAACAGGGCATCGGCATCCGGGGCAACCTCGAATACATTGATACCCATGTCGTTGATCATGCGAATGATGTCTTCCACCTGTTCCGGATCGGAAATATCCTCCGGTAGGTGGTCATTGACCTCGGCGTAAGTCAGGTAACCCTGCTCACGGCCACGCTGGATCAATTCTTTGAGACGGGACTGCTGTTGCGCTTTTCCGGACATATAACCCTATCCACTGACGGTTCTGGCGGGCTGAAAACAAGCTGAGCATTATAGCCGAGCAAGGACCTCACGCGCCAGTTGAGGTCGATATAGCGGGTGTTGAGTTGCGATTTAGCAGGCTGCGCAGCTGCTCTTTCTCCTCTGCGCTGAGTTCACCCTGGCGAGCTTTACGTAGCAGCGTTTCAAGGCTGCGTTCGCGTTGTCTGGCAGCAAGGCTTGTTATGGTGTCGAAAAACTGTTGTTCAAGGTTATCGGCCGAGATAAGCCATTCTTTCTCGGCAAGCGCGCGTAAAAGGCGCCCTTGGTCGGTTCCATGCCAGCGAGCTATCAATTGCAGGCTGCGCAGTTTGGGGTTCTTCTGCAGGGTTCCAAGTAGTGCGACTAGCAACTGGGCATAAGTGTCGTCTTCAGCCGCGAAGTGGCTAACATCTTCGACTTTCTGTGCGAGCTCCGGATGGTGTAGGAGTGTGCGTAGAGTCGTCAGTGCCGGTGGTTCCACTGCGGCGGGCGTTCTTGGGGCGCGCGGCTTTTTAAAGTCTGGACGCTGGCCGGGCTTTTTACAGTCCTTTTTCCATTCTTTCTTGCTGGCCGGCTTCGGCTCGGTGGTGGTGAGCGGTGCGTAATAGTCGCCTTCGTCGTGCGCGGAGGCGGTGTCGTAGTAAATGCTGTCGTCATATTCCGGCGCGGCGCTCGGCGCTGCGCTGCTCATCTGCTGGAGTGCTTCGCTGTGCAGACCGGTGATCTCCCCGAGGCGCTGCCGCATCAGTGCTCGCAGGTTGTTGCCGGGGATTTTTTCGATGAGCGGTGCCGCCAAGGTCGCCAGGTGGGCTTTGCCTTCCAGTGAGCGTGGGTCGGCTTCTTCACTGAGCTGCTGGAAGAAGTAGTCGGCCAACGGTTGCGCCTGTTGCTGGATTCGAGCCCTGAAGGCGTCGGTGCCTTCGCGGCGCACCAAGCTATCCGGATCTTCGCCTTCCGGCAGAAACAGAAAACGCGCGCGGCGGCCGTCCTGCAGGTTTGGCAGCGCCGATTCCAGGGCGCGCCAGGCGGCCTTGCGGCCGGCTGCGTCACCGTCGAAGCAGAACAGCACGCTGGGTACGATACGAAACAGGCGCTTGAGGTGTTCGTCGCTGGTCGCTGTGCCCAGTGTCGCGACGGCATTGCGCAGCCCTTGCTGCGCCAGTGCAATGACGTCCATGTAGCCTTCCACGACCATGATTTCATCCAGGTCGCGATTGGTTTTGCGGGCCTCGTAGAGCCCGTAAAGCTCCTGGCCTTTATGAAATACCGGTGTTTCCGGCGAGTTCAGGTATTTCGGCTTGTCATCGCCCAGCACACGGCCGCCAAAGGCAATGACGCGCCCGCGGCTGTCGCGGATCGGGAACATCACCCGGTCGCGGAAGCGGTCATAGCTTCGGCCGGTTTCGGCGTTTTCGATCAGCAGCCCGGCGTCAATCATTGCCTTTTGTTGAAGGGCGTCGCCGCCCAGGTGCTTCATCAGATTGTCCCAGCCGGGTGGGGCGAAGCCGAGGCCGAAATCCCTTGCGATAACGCCTGAAAGGCCGCGTCCTTTCAGGTATTCCACCGCGGCCTTGCGTGCCGGGTGCCCCTTTAGAGACTGCCGATAGTACTCGGCGGCGGATTCGAGCAGGGGATACAGCGGCGAGTCCACGGGCTGGCGTGGTTTGCGCCCTGGTCCGCTTTCTTCGCGCGGCACTTCCATGCCGGCGCGCTTGGCCAGCTCCTCGACTGCCTGCGGAAATTCGAGGCTGTCGTGATCCATGATGAAGCCGAGCGCGTTGCCTCCAGCGCCACAACCAAAGCAGTAGTAGAACTGCTTGTCCGGGCTCACGCTGAAGGATGGGGTCTTTTCCTTGTGGAACGGGCAGCAGGCGGTGTAGTTCTTGCCTGCTTTTTTCAGTTGGATGCGCGAACTCACCACTTCGACGATGTCAGAGCGGTTGAGGAGGTCGTCAATGAAAGATTGCGGGATCAAGCCGGCCATAGGGGTATGAGAATACGCTCGCAGTGTTCAGGCCGGAATGAAAAAAACTCCGGCCATTCGCCTGTTGGCGAAGCGGAGTCTCCTTCAAATGCAAAGCCCGGCATTGGCCGGGCTTGATGCAGCGTCAGCTGTACTGGATCAGTACAGGCGAACGCTGCGGCGCTGTTCGCGCTGCACTTTCTTGGCGTGACGCTTGACTGCGGCAGCAGCTTTACGCTTGCGCTCAGCAGTAGGCTTTTCGTAGAACTCACGGCTGCGGACTTCGGCCAGAACACCGGCCTTTTCGCAAGAACGCTTGAAGCGACGCAGAGCTACGTCGAATGGTTCGTTCTCTTTAACTTTAACGTTGGGCATCCAGGACGTACCTTCACTTGTTTACCGGTTACAACGCGCTTCGGCAAATATCGCGAGCACGCTGGTTTTAAGGGTTGCGGATGTTAACGCCTTGCCGCGTGGAATGCAAAGCCCCCTGATCGAAAAGCGCTGGTCGGTCGCTGGCCCCGGCGATTAATATGCGCGGCTTCATTCGCTTCTTTGGAAGGTCGTGCCCATGTTGGTACTGGGGCTGGAAACTTCATGCGACGAAACCGGCGTCGCGCTATATGACAGCGAGCACGGCCTGCTGGCCGACGCCCTGTTCAGTCAGATCGATCTGCACCGCGTCTATGGCGGGGTGGTGCCAGAGCTGGCGTCCCGTGATCACGTCAAACGGATGCTGCCATTGATCCGTCAGGTGCTTGAGGAAGCCGGGCGCGAATCGAGTCAAATCGATGCGGTGGCCTACACGGCAGGCCCTGGTCTGGTCGGGGCTCTGTTGGTTGGCGCCTCCTGCGCCCAGGCAATGGCGTTTGCGTGGGGTGTGCCTGCAGTGGGGGTTCACCATATGGAAGGGCACCTTCTGGCGCCAATGCTCGAAGAACAGCCGCCGGCGTTTCCCTTCGTTGCGTTGCTGGTTTCCGGTGGGCATACGCAGTTGGTTCGAGTCGATGGCATTGGCCGTTATGAACTGCTGGGCGAATCGGTGGACGATGCCGCCGGAGAAGCGTTCGACAAGACGGCGAAGCTGATGGGGCTACGCTATCCCGGCGGTCCCGAGATCGCAGCGCTTGCAGAGCGCGGCACGCCGGGTCGTTTCACCTTTCCTCGACCAATGACCGATCGCCCCGGGCTCGATTTCAGTTTCAGCGGCCTCAAGACGTCCACCCTGACGACCTGGCAGCAACGTCAGAGTGCCGGCGATGAGGGCGAGCAAACGCGCTGTGATATCGCGCTGGCTTTTCAGCAAGCCGTTGTCGATACGCTAACCATTAAATGTCGACGTGCTCTGCTGCAGACGGGTTTGCACAGTCTGGTCATCGCCGGTGGCGTGAGCGCCAATACGGCATTGCGCCAGAGTCTGGAAACGATGCTCGCCGAACTGAAAGGGCGTGTGTTCTATGCCCGTCCGCGTTTCTGTACCGACAATGGGGCGATGATTGCCTACGCCGGCTGCCAGCGTTTGCTGGCTGGCCAGCAGGATGGTCCCGAGATTTCGGTACAGGCGCGCTGGCCAATGGAAACGCTTCCGGCGATTTGACGCCGGTTAGCTTAAAAATGTCGCTCTCTGCCTTTAGACAGGTCGCGCAGGTTGTTACGGTGACGCCAGGCGACGAGCGCGGCCAGCAATGCCATAGGCCAGAGCGCCGTAGGTTGCATCCAGGCAAGAAATGGCAGGCAGAGCGGTAGTGCGACCAGTGCGGCCAGTGAACTGGTGCGTGACAATGTGAAAACAGCCAGCCAGATGAGCAGCGCCAGCAATGCCGTTGCTGGATGCAGGCCAAGCAAGACGCCTGCGGCGGTGGCCACGCCCTTGCCTCCTCGGAAGCGGAAATACAGCGGATATGAGTGGCCCAGTACGGCGGCAAGGCCGATCCAGGCTTGTTGCTCGATCGTCAGGCCCAGTGCGGCGGCAAGCAGCACCGGCAGTAGGCCTTTGAGCAAATCGCCGAACAGGGTGCTGATGGCCAGGCCTCTGCCGGCTAGACGCAGCATGTTGGTGGCGCCGGGATTGCCGGAACCGCTTGCACGGGGATCGGGTGCACCGGTCAGGCGACTGAGTAGAATGGCGAATGAAAGCGAGCCGGTCAGATAGGCGAGCAGTGCTAATTGCCAGAACATGGCATCCATCCGGGGCAGGGAGCTCCTGAGTCTAACGGCCTGTAATGAAGTTGTCGTGCCGTGGGAGAACGTTGCGTGGATACAGTTTTCATCGAAGGGCTGGAAGTGGATACGCTGATCGGCGCTTATGATTGGGAGCGCGGCATTCGCCAATGCCTGCGTCTGGATCTGACCCTTGGCTGGGACATTCGACCTGCCGCGCAAAATGACGAACTGGACAAAGCGTTGGACTACGCCGAAGTGACTGCCGCCATTGATCGGTTCGCGCAGGCGTCACGTTTCGAACTGGTGGAAACCTTTGCCGAACGCCTGGCGGGCACTCTGATGAGCCAGTTCGGCATTCCCTGGCTGCGGCTTCGGGTGACCAAGCCTGGGGTCAACCCGCGCGCCAAAGCGTTAGGTGTGGAGATCGAACGCGGATGTCTCTGACGCGCGTACTGCTGGGGCTCGGCAGCAATAACCAACGTAAACGGAATCTGACTGCCGGTCTCGATGCGCTGGAAAAGCTGCTCGGAGAGATGCGCTGCTCGCCCGTTTTTGAAAGCCTTGCTGTGGGCTATAAGGGCGACCATTTCTACAATCTCGTCGTTTCCGGTAACACCGACTTGCCCTTGATGGAGCTGGACCGACGGCTCAAGTTCATCGAAGCGGACAATGGACGCTACGCGCCTGACCGCAAAGGTCTGCCGCTGGATATCGATGTGTTGATGTATGGCGACTTGCAGGGCAATTTTCACGGCTTGCAGCTGCCGCGGCCGGAGACGCTGAAGAACGCCTTCGTGCTCTGGCCATTGGCATCGCTGGAGCCGGATGTAGTCCATCCCGAGGCGGGGCGACGCTTTGCTGAGCTGTGGCAAGAAGCGGACATCGAGCAGCAGCTGTGGCCCGTGCGTTTCCAGTGGAAAGGCGAGGAGCTGACGCCGGCGTCGTTGTTGCTCGCCGCAGATCAGCGCTAGCGTTGCCGGCGCTAACCTTCCGTTGCTTCGGCTTGCGGCCCGGTAACCGGTGCTGATCAGTTGGCGTCGTGCTGGTGAAGACGCTGGTATTGGCGGACGGCTTCGAGCCGTTCACGCTTGAGAGCTTCGCCCAGCTCCGCACCCTTGAAACCTTGATCAATAAGTGGTTTTACCTGCACGGCGCGAACATGCTCGGCAGCGCCGCGCAGATATTCGGCTTGCGGATAGGGATGCTCTTCGTGACGACTCTGCGCGTCCATGGCGCAGCAGGCGACGAACTGTTCGAAGCGCTCCGGGCGGCGGTAGATATCGAAATGCTGCAGCAACTCGAACAGTGTTCGCGCAGGCAGCGACATCGCCTGGTGGCCGAGTTGGTGGAATTCGCCGACCAGTCTGGCCAGCTCCTGGCACTCTCGTGGCAACTTGTAGCGTGCATTGATGACGTCGATCGTTGTCGCGGCTGCTTGGGTCGGTGCCGGGCCTGGGGCATCGAGGTTTTGGGGTTGGCCCAGCGGCATGAGCAGACAGGCCCAGCGCACACTTAATGGTTGAGCATGGATAGCGCACCTATGTAGCACCTTGAGCGTGTGCTTACTGGTCTGCGTACCATCCTTGAGCGGCGCTGTTGAGTTGAACAGTAGATCGACTTCTGGAAACAGTTCCTTCAGCGCGCCGCAGTCGCGCAGCACCTGCACGAATACGTCCGGACGCGGCTCCATTAACGCGCGGGAAATTTCCTTCCAGCTACGCTCCGGTGTCAACGCCAGTAGCTCCCCCGATTCGGCGAGCTGACGCATCAGCATCTGGGTTTCGGGCGCGACGGTAAAGCCGAGCTCGGCATAACGCGCAGCAAAGCGCGCCACGCGCAACACACGCAATGGATCTTCGGCGAATGCGGGGGAAACGTGCCTCAGCTGGCGAGCGGCGAGGTCTGACTGGCCGCCGTAGGGGTCGATCAGTTGGCCCTGCTCATCCTCGGCCATAGCGTTGATGGTCAGGTCGCGGCGTATCAAGTCTTCTTCGAGAGTCACTTCGGGGCTGGCATAGAAGATGAACCCGCCGTATCCCCGACCGCTTTTGCGCTCGGTGCGGGCCAGTGCGTATTCCTCGCCGGTGACAGGGTGGAGGAACACCGGGAAATCCGCACCTACCGGGCGAAAGCCCTTGGCCTGCATCTCCTCGGCACTGGAGCCGACTACCACCCAGTCCACTTCTGTCACTGGGCGACCCAATAACCGGTCACGTACCGCTCCGCCGACTCTATAGATTTGCATGCAACCCTCCGTTGCGGCGGAGGATAAACGAATGCCCCGAGGCAGCAAGCTGCGACTGCTCTCGGGACCTCGATTTGCCGCGATAAGCGACCGTCAGATGGGCGGCAGCGCCAGGTTCATGCCGGGGTACTTAGCCTCGACATCCGGCTCGGTCCTTGGTGGCATGTGGTGGGTAGCGATCAGCTTGTCGTCCTGCATCGACTGTAGGTGCACGTCGAACCCCCAGAGCCGATGCAGGTGCTTCAGCACCTCATCGGTCGAGCCGCCCAAGGGCTTGCGATCGTGTTGCTGGTGGCGCAGGGTCAACGAGCGATCACCGCGGCGATCGACGCTCCAGACCTGCACGTTGGGTTCGCGGTTGCCGAGGTTGTACTGCGCTGCCAGCAGTTCGCGGATGGCGTGATAGCCGTTTTCGTCGTGGATGGCGGGGACCAGCAGCTCGTCCTTGTGGTCATCATCGAGGATGCTGAACAGCTTGAGGTCGCGGATGACCTTGGGCG
>Ga0208814_1000234_pt1 | contig 38024 bp, 34 predicted proteins | sample MalvirAntarct_55_FD_184253 | JGI IMG/M metagenome (GOLD analysis project Ga0208814, IMG submission 184253) | Marine viral communities from the Global Malaspina Expedition - Malaspina viral metaG Antarct_55 (SPAdes) (version 2) | ecosystem: Environmental > Aquatic > Marine > Oceanic | place... | reverse complement strand
CTGCTGGCACTCGGCTGGCGCGGTGCTTCTTCGCACTGGGCGCACTGGCGGCGGGCCTACCGTTTCATTGCACTGCTGGCGATTCCGCTGGTGTTTGCGGTGTCCAGCGGCTACTCGTTCCTGCTCGATCTGTCACCGGAAACCGGCTGGCACTCGACGGTGTTTCCTCCGTATTTCGTCGCTGGCGCAATCTTCTCCGGCTTTGCCCTGGTGATCATCATTGCGCTGGGGCTGCGCCGTTTCTTCGGTTGGCAGTTGCTGATCACGGTCAGGCATCTGGACGTGCTCGGCGTATTGCTGCTTGCAAGCGGCTGGATGACTGCCTACGGCTATTTTGCCGACACTTTCATCGCCTTCTATTCGGGCAAGGAACACGAGATCACCATGGCCATGGCGCGTCTGACCGGGCCGATGGCCTGGAGCTGGTGGACGGCGATCTTCTTCAATCTAGTCTGCCTGCAAGCGCTCTGGTGGCCGCAAGTGCGGCGCAATGGCAAGGCGTTGCTGGCGATTGCAGTCGGCGTCCTGATTGGCATGTGGTGCGAGCGCTGGATGCTGATCATCGTGCCGGCCACCCGTGATTACCTCACAGCCACCTGGCAGGGCTACAGCCCGACGTTCTGGGACTGGTCCTTGTTCATCGGTACCTTCGGGCTGTTCCTTGTGCCGTTCAGTTTGTTCATGCGGCTGCTGCCGATGGTCTCCACCTTTGAAGTCAAAGAGGCGCTGCACCGCTATCGGGGAGAGGCCGATGACTGAGCGCTGCTACGGATTTCTGGCTGACTTCACCCAGCCCGAGCCGCTGATCGAGGCGGCCCGCGCCGCGCGCGAGGCTGGCTACACGCGGATGGAGGCGTACAGCCCGTTCATGCTGCCGGAGCTGGAGCCGGTGCTCGGCCAGCGCAACAATCGCGCCTACTGGGCCGGGATCCTCGGTGCGCTGATCGGCGGCGGGCTGGGATTGGGCATGCAGATATACGCCAATCTCAGTTACCCACTGGATATCGGCGGCCGGCCGCTGATCGCTTTGCAGGGCTTCGCCGTCATCACCTTTCTGCTGACCATCACCGGCGGCGCCCTGGGTGCGCTGTTCGGTCTGCTGTTTCTTTGCCGCCTTCCGCTGCTGCACCACCCGCTGTTCGAAATGGAGGCCTTCAAACGCGCCACAGATGATCGCTTCCTGCTCTGTATTCGGGCGGACGATCCGCTGTTCAGCGAGACCGAGACAGCGCTATGGCTGGCGGAACGGGCCGTGTCGGTCAGCAAGGTGCCTGCCTGATGCCTTGGCTGTTCATTTTCATCCTGTTCCTCAGCGGCTGCGATCAGATGGCCCAACAGCCACGTGCCGACGCGCAGGAGGCCAGCCTGTTTTTCCCGGACGGCAAGGTGAACCAGGCGCCGCCGGTAGGCACGGTGGCGCGCGGCGAGTTGGCATGGGAGGCGGTCCTGGCCGAGCGTCCGCCGCTGACTGAAGCGCTGCTGGCGCGTGGTGAGGAGCGCTATCGCATCAATTGCGTGCCTTGTCATGGCTTGGCCGGTGATGGCCTGGGCGCGGTGGTCGAGCGTGGCTTTCCGCAACCGCCAGACTTCGCCGAGCCGCGTCTGATTCAGGCCGCGGATCGCCACTTTCTCCGGGTGATCGCTGAAGGCTATGGGGTGATGTACAGCTACGCCGCGCGCGTGAAACCGGCTGATCGTTGGGCCATCGTTGCGCATATACGCGCCTTGCAGTTGGCGCGGGCGGCCAAGGTCGGGACGCTGCCGGAGCTGGATCGCCGCGCGCTGGAGGCATTGCCATGAGCGCGGTGAGTTTCAAGGGCGCCAAGAGCGCACGCAGCATTGCCTGGGTGGCGTTGACCATCGGCGTGGTTGGGCTCGGCATCGGCCTGCTGCTGGCGCCGCGCGACACCCTGGCCGCCTGTGTGGCCAGCCTGCTGGGGCTTGCCGGGATTCCGCTTGGCGCGCTGGCATTGGGCCTCGCTTTGGCGCCGGTCAGCGGCAGCGTTCGCGATCAGCTATGGCCCTGGACGCTGGTTGCCAGCCGGGCCATGCCGGGGTTGGCAATACTGGTGCTGCCCGGGCTGCTTGGCGCCGGGTTTATCTACGAGTGGATGCACCAGTACAACGATGGCTTCCGCGGATTGTGGCTCTGGTGGCCCAGTTTCGTCGTGCGCGGTTTGCTCTATGTCGTCCTGTGGTGGGCGCTGGCGCGCTGGCTGCTGCCCACCACGTTGCGCAATCCGGCGGGCGCCGGTTTGGGCCTGATCGCGGTGGTGTTGAGCGTGTCGCTGGCGGCCTTCGACTGGGCTCAATCGATGGACCCGCACTTCGCGTCCAGCATATTCGGGCTGTTGTGGCTGGGCCGGCTGATGCTGTCCGGGATCGCTGCCTGCATTCTGTTCAGCCTGTTCGCCGGTGCCTCCCACACGGGTGTTTTGCGCGGCTTGCTGTCGGCTGCGGCGTTAGCCTGGATCTATCTGCACTTCATGCAGTATCTGATTGTCTGGTACGGCAACCTGCCCGAAGAGGTTCGCTGGTACGAGATTCGCGCCCGCGAATGGCCATTGTTGACCTGGTTGGTGGCGCTGCAGAGCCTGGTATTCGTCGCGACCTGGTGGCCGTTTTCAGCGCGCCGGGTGCCACTGGCGGTGCTCGCCGGTGGCACGCTGCTGCTGGGGCTGGCCGAAGGCGCCTGGCTGAGCCTGGCGAGCCTGTCTGGTTTGAATGCGCTGGCGAGCGGCTTGGCGATGTTGGCCGCTGCCGCCGCTGGTGGCGGACTGATCGCGCTGCTGGTTCTACCGAGGAGGTCCGCATGAGCGTTCCGGTCGACCCGCGCTCGAAAGACGATGGCTTCGAACATCACGACGCCAATGTCAAAGGCCTGTTGGCGGTTGGCTTCGGCTTGCTGGCTACGCTGGCAGTGTCGCTTACTGCCGTTGCTGTGCTGATTAGCTACTACGAGTCGACGCCCGAGCCCCCGGTGACGGCGCTCGAACGCGACAGAATTATCCCGCCTGCGCCGCGTCTGGAAACCAGTAGCCGTGGCAACGGCCAGCAGGTGATCCGCGAGGCTGAGCAGCGCCTGAGCCGCTATGCCTGGATCGACCGCGATGCTGGCATTGCGAGCGTCCCGCTCCAGCGGGCACGTGTCCTGTTGCTCGAGCGCGGCTGGCCGGCGCCGGTGGAGGCCAGCGGCGGGGGGGACGTACGCCTGCAACAGACCAAACAGAGGGCGCAACCCTGATGAGCCGTCTGCTGCTGATCCTCGCCGCTGCCTTGTCCTTGGTGCTGACATTCTCTGCGCGAGCCGCCGAGCCATTTGATCCCTTCGCTGCCGCCGGCATCGACCCGCAGCCCGGTGCACAGGTGCCACTGGATACGCGCTTCACCGATGACAGCGGCAAGTCGGTCACGCTTGCCGAATTGCTCGATGGTCGGCCTGCGGTGCTGGTGCCGGTGTATTTCCGCTGCCCCAACGTGTGCGGGTCGCAACTGGCGAGCCTGTTCAACCTGCTCGGCGCGGTGCCCTTCGAACTGGGCAAGGATTACGTGGTGATCGCCTATAGCTTCAACCCGCACGAGACGCCGGCTGATGCCCGTGCCGAACGCGACAAGCTCGAACGGCGTTGGCCAGAGTTGGCGGGTTCGCAATCGGTTCATTTGCTCACCGGACAGGAGTCGGCCAGCCGCCGTGTCAGCGACGCGCTGGGCTTTCATTACCGCTGGGATGCGGAAATTCAGGAATACGCGCACGCCTCGGCGGTCGCCACGCTGAGCCCGTCCGGCAAGCTGGTGCAGTGGCTGTATGGGCTCGGCTATCAGCCCAGCGATCTGCGGCTGGCCCTGACTGATGCTGGCGAAGGGCGGGTCGGCGATTTCAGTGATCAGTTACTGCTGCTCTGTTACCACTACAACCCGCGCACCGGCGGGTACGACAACTGGGTCATCGGTGCGCTGCAGGTGGGCGGCACCGGCACGGCGCTGGCATTGCTCGGTTTCATCGGGCTGTCGCTGTGGCGCGAGCGACGTAAGCGGGAGGGCGGCGATGAACGATGATTTTCTGCGCCTGTGGCCGCAAACCGCTTCAGATCATGCGAGCAGCATCGACTGGCTGATCTGGTCGTTCACCGGAATGATGACGATCTTCGTGGTCCCGGTGTTCGTGCTCACGATTCTGTTCGCAATACGCTACCGCAAGGGCACCAAGGTCCGACGCGACCATCGCCCGCGCGGCAGCATGAAGGTCGAAATGACCTGGATCGTACTGCCCTTCATTGGCTCGATGATCATCTATCTGGTCTCGGCAAAGCTGTATTACGAAGTGCGCACGCCGCCGGTGGATGCCATGGAGATTCAGGTGGTGGCCAAGCAATGGATGTGGAAATTCCAGCATCCCGGCGGCCAGCGTGAGATCAATACCTTGCACGTGCCGGTTGGGCGCCCGGTGCGGCTGAACATGATCTCCCAGGACGTGATTCACAGCCTTTATTTCCCGGCTTTGCGCATCAAGCAGGACCTGCTGCCAGGGCGCTATACCGAGCTCTGGTTCAACGCTACCGAAGCCGGTCGCTACGAGGTGTTCTGTGCCGAGTACTGCGGCACCGATCATTCGAAGATGCTTGCCACGCTGATTGTGCAACCGCCACAGGAGTACGCGCGCTGGCTGTCACAGGCCGGCGCCAGCGAATCCCTGGCCGAGCAGGGTGAAGTACTGTTTCGCCAGTTCGGTTGCAGTGGTTGTCATGGTCCGGCCGCCGTGGCCAAAGCGCCGAAGCTGGAGGGGCTCTATGCCCGTCGGGTGGCGTTGGAGGACGGCAGCTTTGTCGTGGCCGACCAGGCCTACATTCGCGACAGCATTCTGCTGCCGCACAAGCAGATTGTGGCTGGCTACGAATCGATCATGCCGAGCTTCGCCAACGTGATCGATGAGGAGGGCGTGCTGCGCCTGACGGCCTATATCCAGTCGCTTGGCAAAGTAGGGGAAAGCGGGCAGGGCGAGCCGCATGCCGACAGCCCCCGCAGCCCGACGCCAGAGGAGACACTACCTTGACTCAGAAAAACCCGGCCGCCGACCGCTCGCCCAGTTACCTCGCCGACGAGCACGGGCTACGCACCTGGCTGCTGACCACGGACCACAAGCGTATCGCAATCCTCTACCTGATCGGTGTAACGGCCTTCTTCTTTCTCGGCAGCCTTGCTGCCGGCCTGGTGCGCATCGAGCTGGTCACCCCCGAGGGCGACCTGTTGAGCCCGGACGGCTACAACCGCACCTTCACCCTGCACGGTGTGGTCATGGTGTGGTTCTTCCTGATTCCCTCGATCCCGGCGGTGTTTGGCAACTTCCTCATCCCGATCATGATCGGTGCCAAGGAGATGGCCTTTCCCAAGCTGAACCTGTTCAGTTGGTACCTGCTGGTGGGTGGCGGCCTCTTTACGCTGTATTCGCTGCTGGCTGGCGGTGTGGATACCGGCTGGACCTTCTATACGCCGCTGTCGACGATGTTCAGCAATGGCCATGTGGTGGCGGTGATTCTTGGGGTGTTCATCGTCGGCTTCTCGTCGATCCTGACGGGGCTGAACATCATCGTCACGATTCATACGCTACGTGCGCCGGGCATGACCTGGTTCCGGATGCCGCTGTTCTGTTGGTCGCTGTATGCCACCTCGGTGATCTTGGTGCTGGCCACGCCGGTGCTGGCCATCACACTGCTGCTGGTGGCGGCGGAGTACCTGTTCGGTATTGGCGTGTTCGACCCTAACCTGGGCGGCGACCCGTTGCTGTTTCAGCACCTGTTCTGGTTCTACAGCCATCCGGCGGTATACATCATGATCCTGCCGGCGATGGGCGTGATGAGCGAACTGATTACCGCGGCGGCGCACAAGCGCATTTTTGGCTACTCATTTGTCGCCTATTCAAGCCTGGCTATCGCGGTGATCGGCTTCATGGTCTGGGGTCACCACATGTTCGTGGCGGGGCAGTCGATGTACGCCAGCATGGTCTTCTCGTTGCTGAGCTTTCTGGTGGCAATCCCTTCGGCGATCAAGGTCTACAACTGGACCGCGACACTCTACAAAAGCAATTTGACCATCGACGCGCACTTTCTCTATGCACTGACCTTTATCGGCCTGTTCGTCATTGGCGGGGTAACCGGGCTGTTCCTCGCGCTGCTGGCCGCGGACGTGCACGTGCACGACACCTATTTCGTAGTCGCGCATTTCCACTACATCATGGTCGGCGCGGCAGTGGCCGGGTTCTTTGGCGCGCTGCACTTCTGGTGGCCAAAGATGACGGGGCGGATGTACTCGCAGCTGTGGGGCAAGATCGCGGCGGTGATGATCTTCTGCGGTTTCAATCTGACATTTTTCCCACAGTTCCTGCTCGGCTATCTGGGCATGCCACGGCGCTACCACAGTTATCCGGAGGACTTTCAGTTCCTCCATGTGCTGTCGTCCGCTGGCGCAGGGGTACTGGCGGTGGGTTACGTCATGCCGTTCTGCTATCTGCTCTGGTCTTTGCGTTACGGCCCGTTGGCTGATGACGACCCATGGGATGCGGCGGGGCTGGAATGGCGCACCTCTTCGCCACCGCCGCAGTACAACTTTGTCGAGACACCGATAGTCGACTTCGAGGCCTACGATTATCCACCCGAGGCGACTCATGGCCGACCGTGATGGGTACCTGACCGAGCCCTACCAGACCGCAGCCCAGCAGCGAGAAGCGAGTTTTCTGGGCATGTGGTTGTTTCTCGCCACTGAAATCATGATGTTCGGCGTGCTGTTGCTGGTCATCTACTACTACCGCCTGCAGCACCCCGAGGCAGTGGGCGAGGCGGTGCAGCACCTGCATTCGATTCTGGCGGGATTCAACAGCGCGCTGTTGCTCACCGGTAGCCTGTGCATGAGCCTGATGGTGCAGGCTTCGCGCTTGGGTAACTACCGTCGGGTGCAGCAGTGGCTCTTGCTCAGCGCCTTCTTCGGCCTGGCGTTCCTGGGGGTGAAATTCTTTGAGTACGGCTGGGAATACCACGAAGGGCTGTTACCCGGCATAGGCCCCGAGTCGCCGCTGGGGGATCCCGCCGCGCGGCTGTTCATGAACATCTATTTCTTCGCCACCGCGCTGCATGCGGTGCACCTGACCATTGCAGTGGTAATTGTGCTGGGCATGGTGGGGCGCATTCACTTCGCCCATATGAAACTGCCGGAGCGGGCGATCACACTGGAAATGGTCGGCCTGTACTGGCATCTGGTCGATGTGATCTGGATCTTCTTGTATCCCTCGCTTTATCTGGTCGGGAGGGCAGCATGAAGGCAGGCAAGCTGGTGCTGATCTATGTCGGGCTGCTGGCGCTACTGGCGATCAGCGCCACGATAGCCATTCAATTCCCACAGTGGGCGATGCTCGCGCTTGTGTGTGCAGCCGGGCAGGCCATGCTGGTGCTGTTCGGCCTGGCCCAGCTCGGCACCCATTCGCCGCTGGTGCGCTTTTTCGCACTGGGCGCGGGCTTCTGGCTGGTGTTCCTGTTCGCCCTTTCGATAGCCGATCTAATGACGCGCGGAGTGAATTGATTGCTGTGTGGCTGGTGTTGGGTCACTGAAAGTCCCGGCTGCGCACATCGAGGCCGGTGAGCATTGGGGTGAGATCGCTGAGACGCCCGGCGATGACGTGGCGTACACCGTTTGCCGATTCCAGATGCCCATCGATTCGAAGCATCTGCGACTGTATCAACACGCGCCGTTGCCGCTCGGCCAGGTCGTGCCAGACCACCACGTTGATCATGCCGAACTCGTCTTCCAGAGTGACGAAGATGACCCCGCTGGCGGTCTGTGGGCGCTGGCGCCCGATGACCAGCCCGGCGACGCTGACCAGGCGACCATGTTCCACTTCAGACAACTCTCGCGAACTGCGGCAGCGCCGGCTGCGGAGTTGCTCACGCAACAAGGCCAGCGGGTGCGGGCCAAGCGTGGTGCCAAGGGTGGCGTAATCGGTCATCAGCTCTTCCCCGACAGAGGGTACCGGCAGTGGCACTGGCGCTTCCTGCTTCGCGACCTGTTCAGCGAACAGCGGCAGTTGGGGCTCGAAGCCGGCCACGGCCCAGCGAGCCTGGTGCCGATGCCCGACAAGTCCTTTCAGCGCCCCGGCGTCAGCCAGCTGTTCACGCGCACGGGCATCCAATCGGGCTCGCAAGCAAAGGTCGTCGATACCGGTGAAGGCTTGATGCTCACGAGCCGTTTCGATGCGCTTCGCATCCTCCTGACGAAAGCCGCGTACCAGGCGCAGCCCCAGACGGATTGCTGGTTGCTCGAACTCGGTCGGCTCGAGACTGCAATCCCAGCCGCTGTGGCGAACATCCAACGCCCGAATTTCGAGGCCGTGACGGCGAGCGTCCTGCAGAATCTGATCGGGATTGTAAAAGCCCATCGGCCAGCTGTTGATCAAGGCACAGGCGAAGGCGGCTGGCTCATGACATTTCAGCCAGCAGCTGGCATAGGTGAGCAGGGCGAAGCTGGCCGCATGCGACTCGGGAAAGCCGTAACTGCTGAAGCCTTTGATCTGTTCGAAGATCCGTGCAACGAATTCTGCGCTGTAGCCACGGGCGAGCATGCGTTCGCTCAATCTCACGCGGTGCGGCTCGAGACTGCCGTGCCGCTTCCAGGCGGCCATGGCGCGGCGCAGCCTGTCGGCTTCATCGGCGGTGTATTGGGCGGCGACGATTGCCAGTTCCATCACCTGCTCCTGAAACAGTGGCACGCCAAGGGTGCGCTCGAACACCGGCTTCAATTCTTCGGAGGGATACTCAACAGGCTCTTCGTTATTGCGTCGGCGTAGGTAGGGGTGAACCATGTCGCCCTGAATCGGCCCGGGCCGCACAATGGCCACCTGAATCACCAGGTCATAGAAAGTTCTGGGACGAAGCCGCGGCAGCATGGCCATTTGTGCGCGCGACTCGATCTGGAAAACACCTACGGTGTCGGCGCGGCTGATCATTTCGTAGGTCGGTCGATCTTCCTTGGGCAGTGTGGCAATGGTCCACTGCGTGCCGCGATAGCGAGCTATCAGATCGAAACAACGGCGCAGCGCACTGAGCATGCCGAGCGCGAGCACATCGACTTTGAGCAGGCCGACCACGTCGAGATCGTCCTTGTCCCACTGGATCACGGTACGGTCGGCCATGCTGGCATTTTCGACCGGCACCAGGGTATCCAACGGATACTCGGAAATGACGAAGCCGCCCGGATGCTGTGAAAGGTGACGAGGAAAGCCGATCAATTCCCTGGTCAGCACCAGAACCCGACGCAACACTGGACTGCTGGGATCGAAGCCGGCTTCCTGTAGTCGGGCGTCATCGGGTATGTGCTCACTCCAGCGCCCGCAGCACTCGGCCAGGGCATTGATCTGATCAGGCGGCAAACCAAGCGCCTTGGCTACGTCACGCACTGCGCCAGTGGCACGGTAGGAACTGGCCACCGCAGTCAGTGCGGCGCGATTGCGGCCGTAGCGGCGAAACACATACTGGATAACTTCCTCACGGCGCTCGTGCTCGAAGTCCACGTCAATGTCCGGTGGCTCATTGCGCTCGCGCGAAAGGAAACGCTCGAACAAAAGCCGGCTATGCGTGGGGTCGAGTTCGGTGATACCCAGTACGAAGCACACCGTCGAGTTGGCTGCCGAACCGCGACCCTGGCAAAGAATGTGACGTTCGCGGGCGAAGCGGACGATGTCGTGGACGGTGAGAAAGTAACTCTCGTAGTGCAGCTCGGTGATCAGCTGCAATTCATGTTCGACCAGCGCACGTGATTTATCCGTTACGCCTGCCGGCCATCGCCATCTCATTCCGTCTTCGACCAGTTTGCGCAGCCATGAACTGGCATCGTGACCGCTGGGCACCAGCTCGTGTGGGTACTGATACCTGAGCTCGTTGAGGCTGAACTGACAACGCTCGGCGATACGCAGTGTTTCTGCAAGCAACTCTGGCGGATAGAGCTGGGCCAGTTCTTCGCGCCTGCGCAGGTGGCGCTCGCCATTGGGAAACAGATAGCGCCCGGCCTCGGCTACTGGCAGGTGATGGCGGATTGCGGTCATGCAGTCCTGCAAAGCACGACGGCCACGGGCATGCATATGCACATCGCCACAGGCCACCACGGGTATGCCCACGCGCTTGGCAAGTGCCTGCAATCGGTGCAGGTGCGATTGATCGTCCGGTCCGCGATGCAGTTCGATACCCAACCAGATGCGTCCCGCAAAGCGATCGCGCAGCCAGTGTCCTTCGTCGTCAGCATCGGGTTGCCGGGTAAGCCAGATGGCCAACAGTCCATCCAGGGGCTCGTTGAGGTCATCGGCCAGCAGCTGGTATTGGCCTTTCTCGGCGCGACGTCTGGCGCAGGTAATGAGCCGGCACAAGCGCTGATACCCAATCAGGTTTTCGACCAGCATGAGCAGCTTCGGGCCGTTTTGGATTTGCATCTCACTGCCGACAATCAGCGGCAGGCCTGTTTCCATTGACGCCTGCCACGCACGGACGATGCCCGCTAGCGTGCATTCGTCGGTAATCGCCAGGGCTCGATAGCCTTGGAGTGCAGCGCGTTCGAACAGCTCTTTTGCACTGGAGGCACCCCGTTGAAAACTGAAGTTCGAGAGGCAATGCAGCTCTGCGTAATCGGGTGTCATCCGAACCAGCCGTGCAGCATCAGCGGCCCTCCCGTGACTGAGCGAAAGGCCCAGCCGCGTTGGCCCGCCCGGGTTTCCACGAGATAGTAGTCGCGGCGCACGTCGCCTCCATCCCACCAACCCGATTCGATACGCTCAGGGCCCGATAGGACGCGCAATGACGCTTCGTGGAGCGGCTTCGACTTCGACAGCAGCCAGCCGGGGCGGGGTGCCGAGCACGATGGCATTTCCAGGTGGGTCGCAGACTCTGGTCGCCAGGCGCATTCGGGGCGATGGTCGGCGCGAGCAGCAAGTCCCTGTACGGCGTCGTCACCCAGTCGGGCTCGCAACCGCTCTCGCAACTGTTCCCATGGCAATGACTGCTGCGGTCGCTCTTCGAAGAGTTCGCGATGCTCGGGTACGAATGTCGGCAACTGGTCTGCAATCAACCGTATTGCCAGCACCGGGGCTGGGAGTTGCAGGTGATCCAGGCGACCGCGGGTCAGCTCGAACAGCATGGCCGGGTCTCGCTCCGCGCCGAGCAGACCGACCGGTAACAGGCTTTCGGGCAGGCTGCGGTGCTCCAGGTGCAAGGTGAAGCGTTGCACCCCGCTGTCGCGGCCTGCCAAATAGGCGGCGAGATCGGCGGTCAGGCGGCGCAGCGGGAACAGCAGCGCCTGATGCGACTCGACCTCGAAGTTCAGCTCGATCCGCGCAGCGAATCGATCAGGCGGACGATAGAAACTCAGACCCAGCGGGCGGTGCTCCAGCAGGGTGTCGAGGTGTCTCAGCGCCTCTGCCGGAAAACGCTTCGCCAGTCCGTTTCGAGGCAGTGCCAGCAGTTGCTTGAAGGTGCGCAGACCCATTCGCGCCAGAGCATTCGAGACATCACGTGGCAAGCCGAGGCGATCTACAGGCAGGTCAGCCAGTACCTGATGCAGCTTAGGTGTATCAGTCACCGCCAAGCCGTCGTGCACGTTGGCCAATACCCGCGCGGCTGCCGGGTTGGGTGCCAGGGTGATGCGATGTCCAAAGCCCAGCGCGCTCAGCTCCGTGCGCAAGCGTGCTTCCAGACGAGGCCAGGGGCCGAACAGGCCTAGACTGGACTGCACTTCCATGAGTAAACAGCGTGGGTAATGCAGGCTGACCTGTGAGCTGAAGCCGTAGGCCCAGGCCGCGAGGAATTGCTGCCAACGTTCGATCGAAGCCAGGTCATATTCGGCCGTCTCGAATTCCCGAGTGAGCGCTTGGGCGGCTATCAATGATTGCCCTGTTTTTAGCCCCAGTGATCGTGCCGCTGGGTTGACTGCTTGTAGCACGCGGCGCTGTGGCGTACCGCTCAGTAGTGCTAGTGGCGCGTCGGCATCGGTGCGGCTACGCAGCACACCGTCCATGGCCAGTTGCGGCAGCAGAATGCAGGCCCAGAGCATCGTCACTGCCATCCCACGGCAGAAATCGGCTGGACGGGCGCCAGTCCGCCGCGGCACTTGAGTACACGCACTTGAGCCGGCTGAGCTTCGACTGCCAAGCGCAGTGCCGCTGGAGAGGGATTTACAGCTTCGTGCAAAGAGCGGTAGGCGAAGGCCAGCGTCTGTCCGGTTTCGGCGGCCACCTGCAGGCGACGCAAGGCGCGATCATCCGCTTTCTGCGGCCAGCACAACACAGCACCACAACTCCCTGAACGCAGACACTGTTCCGCTGCCCACAATGCATCTCGTCCTTGCGCCTGAACGAGGCTGAGTTGGCGCAGGTCGATGCCGGCAGCGAGCCAGGCATGAGGGAAGGGCAGATGAGGCGGGGCGATCAGTACCACCCGTTCACCAGCAGCGGTCAGGCGTGCCAGGGTGGGCCAGAGCAGCCGTAACTCGCCGATTCCGGTAGTGCCAATCAGCAGCTCGCACAGCGCTGCGTCCGGCCACCCCCCGCCGGGCAGAGCGGCGTCGAGCGCGGGATGTCCGGTTGGCTGGTTACTGGTCGAGACGACGCTGGGCTGACCGCGCCATAGGCGGCGTGCATCGAGCAACCGATCAAGGGAGACAACGGAGGACATGATGAACCGCAAACCCAGAATACTGTATATGGATACAGTATTCTGCTTTGCCTGAGTGCGGGTCAAGTCGATGTGATGAACGTCATCGACTGAGGGGGTATGCGCTAGCTCACACCAGAACGTTCAGGACTCCTATCACGCTGAGGGCAGCGCCCATCGGCAGTGCCATGCGCTCACGCCAGGCGAGCATCAGGCCTACCAGCAGCCCGGCGCACATCAACTGGCCCAGACAGACGATCAGACCTATCGACACTCCCAGTGCTGCCACATCAAGCATGACGATGGCGATCAGCAGTCCGCCTGCCAGCAGGCGCAGCCCTCGCTGCAGCAGAGGGCTCGGTGCGCGATTGAACAGTTGCCGATGATGACGGGGCATCGCCAGGCACAGCGCAAGCATGCCCACGTAAGCCAACGCAAAAGCGAGTAGCGTCATGGTGAAACCTCCTGCATGCGCCTCTCTCGTGCCGGTCGTGCCTCGGGGCGGGCAACAGCCCGCCAGGCACACACCAACCCAACGGTCAGCAATACCAGGTCGATGCCGAAGAGCGTCATATCACCTCGCGTCAGGCTAGCAACAAGGTTGCCTTGCGGAGCCACGATACCGTTCAGCGCAGGCAGGCCAAGGGCGAGAATCGCCAGTACCGCAAACAATTGACGGGTGGTCCGTGCGGGTTGGCCAGGCCTGATGCATGCGAAGGCTGCCACTGCCAGCCAGCTCAAGGCGAAGCACCAGCCTTCGACTGCCGCCCGCTCAGGCAGGGTGTCCGGCAACAGACGGTTGGCCCAGAGGAGTGTGAGCGAAGCGATCGGAAATCCGAAGAACACCGCTCCGTTGAGTGCGCGAACCACCTTCAGCCCTTTGATCTGCCGAGCTTCGCGCTTGCGCAACCAGACTGCTGAACCGGCAATCAGCATTGCGCAGCCGGCTAGTCCCATCAGGCCGTAGAACAGCCGGACGATCTGCCCGCCGAATTGCGCCATGTGCAAGCCGACCATCCACATATAGGCCTCGTAGCTGGTGGGTGCCTGCTGCTGGTGGAGCATTTCGCCAGTGGTGGCGTCGTAATTCAGGGTGTCCTGCGGTGAACCGATACGTGAAGGGTCAAGCCGACGAATGCTGACCACTGCCGAGGCGTCGAACGGGTGCTCGACGATCAACCAGCCTGGCTCGCCGCCGTTCCAGCGCTGACGGGCATCGCTGATCAGACCATTCAGGGAAGTCAGTTCACCTGCGGGTTTGTCCATCTCGTTGCGGTGATAGCCGCCCTGGACCTCCTCGAAAAAGGCCAGCGGATCTCCGTCATAGGCCACCATCGCGCCGGCCGGCATGTAGGTCGCGACAAAAATGGCGACACCTGTGTAAGCCAGCACCAGATGGAAGGGCAGGCCGATTACCCCGAACAGGTTATGTGCATCGAGCCAGGCACGTTGGCCGTTGGCCTGCGGCCGGAGGGTGAAGAAGTCCTTGAAAATCCGCCTGTGAACGATGATCCCGGACACCAACGCGACCAGCATGAACATGCCGGCAAGGCCAACGATGTACATGCCGATCGTGCCCGCCTGAAGGTTGTAGTGCAGGGTGAAGAAGAACTCACCTCCCAGCGTGTCCGGCATAGGCTTTCCCGTAGCGGGATCAAAGGCTGCACGGCCGCGTTCTCCCGTACCGTCTTTCTCCCAGCCCAGCTTCCAGTAAGGTTCGCGTTCGGTAGGACCGTGCAGCCAGTAGGCATGCAGAGGCCCTTCTACATTGGCATTCAACCACTGCCGGACGTTGTCAGCATCGATGGTGCTGGTTGCAGGCACGTGCAGCGCGGGCCGTATCCAGCGTTCGATTTCCTTGTCGAAGCAGGCCAGCGTGCCGGCGAACAGAATGACGAACAGCAACCAGCTTGGCAGAAGCCCGCCCCAGGTATGCAGCCCGGCCATCGATTGACGTAAGGTCACGGTCGGCTTCTCCATTCAACAGGCAAATAAGCAGCCAGACAGAGCAGTACTGTCAGCGCTCCCAGCCAAAGCCAGGCCCGCAAGGCGCTGCGGGCCGCAAAGGTGTAAATGACGGCGGCTACCCAGACGGCAAAACACAGCAAGCTGGCTGTGACCACTCGATCCGCTCGCGCCAACGGCAGATAGACGGATAGAAAGGCGGTAGAGCCGAAAGCCAGCGCATAGCCGCCGAACAGAGCGGCCGTGATGCGGCCGGCCAGGTCCAGTGAGAGGAGGGGGTGGTAACGCTTCATGACAGAGACGATCCGCGGATGGTAGGCACTCATGTTAATGCGAATCTGTTTGATTGTAATAAGCAAGAGCTCTGGTTGCTCACGCAGCGATCCAGCTGAAGCGCTGAAGCCAATCAACAGCGGCCAGCGACCGTCGCTTGTGCTAGCAAAATCAGTCGATTAGGATTCGCGCCGGGTGAACGGTGCAAGGCGATTATTCGGTCCGCCGTCCCAATCTATTGAAGCGAGGAAGCCCGGCCCGAAAGCGACCGGGCTTCTTTGTTTTCCGGCCTTGATTTTGCGCCGAAGCGCTCGTCGGCCAGGCCACTGCTTACTTAAAAGAGGTATGCCATGCGTGAACGTTTGTTGGCCGCGGAAAAGGTAAAGGCCATCGAATGGGAGGGCGGACAGTTGCGTTTGCTCGACCAGCGCAAGCTGCCCCTGGAGGAGCTCTGGCACCTCTGTGATTCTGCTGCAGCGGTGGCCGCGGCGATCCGTGAAATGGTCGTGCGCGGCGCGCCAGCCATCGGTATCAGCGCCGCCTACGGACTGGTCATGGGACTAAGGGCCCGGCTCGCCGAAGGTGAGGACTGGCGTGCGGCACTTGAATCCGACTTTGAGCTGCTGGCGGCCACGCGTCCAACCGCCGTCAATTTGTCTTGGGCGCTGAACCAGATGCGCGAACGCCTTGACCGTCTGAAGCCCGGCGAAGATCCGCTGACCGCTGCCGAGGCTCAGGCGGCGTCCATCCATGCCAGTGATCGCGAAGCCAATCTGACCATGGCGCAATTCGGCGTCGACCTTATTCGCAAGCATCAGGGCAACTCGCAAAACATTCTGACTCACTGCAACACCGGGGCATTGGCTACCGGAGGGTTCGGCACTGCGCTCGGCGTTATCCGCGCGGCACACCTGGAAGGGCTGGTCGAGTGTGTCTATGTCGACGAAACCCGTCCGTGGCTGCAGGGTTCCAGGCTGACCGCCTGGGAGTTGGCCGGCGAGGGCGTGCCGGTCATGCTGAATGCCGACTCGGCGGCGGCGCATCTGATGAAGACCCGCGGCATCACCTGGGTCGTTGTTGGCGCCGATCGGATCACGGCCAATGGTGACGTCGCCAACAAGATCGGTACCTACCAGCTTGCCGTGCTGGCCATGCACCATGGCGTACGGTTCATGGTGGTAGCAGCCAGCTCGAGTATCGATATGGAGCTGGAGTCAGGTGAGGACATTCCCATCGAGGAGCGTGGCGGTCACGAACTGTTGGAGGTCAACGGCCAACGGTTCGCGGCTGATGTCGAGGCATTCAACCCGGTGTTCGATGTGACTCCGGCTGACCTGATCGATGCCATCGTCACGGAGAAAGGCATCGTCGAACGACCGAATGCGGCCAAGCTCGCCGCGCTGATGAGTCGAAAGCGGCTCCATTGAGGTTGGCGATGCACACCCGGTCATGCATTCCAGAGTGTGCATCCTGGAGCCTGCGGCTCCCCAGCTGTGATACCATTCCGCGCTTAATCGCAGGACCCTGCTGACTACAAGGAACCAGGCTTCCATGGGCGAACTGGCCAAAGAAATCCTCCCGGTCAATATCGAAGACGAACTCAAGCAGTCCTACCTCGACTACGCCATGAGCGTAATCGTCGGTCGTGCGCTGCCGGATGCGCGCGACGGATTGAAGCCTGTGCATCGCCGTGTGCTTTTTGCCATGAGCGAGCTGGGCAACGACTGGAACAAGCCGTACAAGAAATCCGCCCGTGTGGTCGGTGACGTGATCGGTAAATACCACCCTCACGGCGACTCAGCTGTTTACGACACTATCGTGCGTATGGCGCAGCCTTTCTCGCTGCGCTACATGCTGGTCGACGGCCAGGGCAACTTCGGTTCGGTGGACGGCGATAACGCTGCAGCCATGCGATACACCGAAGTGCGAATGGCCAAGCTGGCGCACGAGTTGCTGGCGGATCTGGATAAGGAAACCGTCGACTGGGTGCCCAACTACGATGGCACCGAGCAGATTCCGGCAGTCATGCCGACCAAGATTCCAAACCTGTTGGTCAACGGCTCCAGCGGTATCGCCGTGGGCATGGCGACCAACATTCCGCCGCACAACCTCAGTGAAGTCATCGACGGTTGCCTGGCGCTGATCGAAAACGCCGATATCACCATTGATGAACTCATGCAGTTCATTCCTGGCCCGGATTTCCCGACCGCGGGCATTATCAACGGTCGCGCCGGCATCGTAGAGGCCTACCGCACCGGTCGCGGACGCATCTATATGCGTGCCCGCTCGACCATCGAAGACATCGACAAGGTGGGTGGCCGTCAGCAGATCGTCATCACCGAGCTGCCTTATCAGCTGAACAAGGCGCGGCTGATTGAGAAGATCGCCGAGCTGGTAAAGGAAAAGAAGCTCGAAGGCATCACTGAGCTGCGCGATGAGTCCGACAAGGACGGTATGCGCGTAGTGATCGAGCTGCGCCGCGGTGAAGTGCCTGAGGTCGTTCTGAACAACCTCTACGCTCAGACCCAGCTGCAAAGCGTGTTCGGGATCAACGTCGTAGCGCTCATTGACGGTCAGCCTCGTACGCTGAATCTAAAAGAGCTGCTCGAAGCCTTCGTCCGCCATCGCCGTGAAGTCGTGACCCGCCGGACCGTCTATGAGCTGCGCAAGGCGCGTGAGCGTGGGCATATTCTCGAAGGCCAGGCAGTCGCACTGTCCAACATCGATCCCGTAATTGCGCTGATCAAGGCCTCGCCGACACCGGCCGAAGCCAAAGAAGCGCTGATCTCCAAGGAGTGGGAATCGAGTGCAGTTGAGGCGATGGTCGAGCGCGCCGGTGCCGACTCCTGCCGTCCTGAAGGTCTCGATCCGCAGTACGGTCTGCGCGACGGCAAGTATTACCTGTCTCCGGAACAGGCCCAGGCCATTCTTGACCTGCGCCTGCACCGCCTGACGGGGCTTGAGCACGAAAAACTGCTCAGCGAGTATCAGGAGATTCTCACCCAGATCGGCGAGCTGATCCGCATCCTGACCAACCCGGTGCGCCTGATGGAGGTAATCCGCGAGGAGCTCGAAGGCGTTAAGCGCGACTTCGGCGACGCGCGTCGTACCGAGATTCTCGAAGCGCGGCTGGATCTGACTCTTGCTGATCTGATCACCGAAGAAGAGCGCGTCGTCACCATCTCCCACGGCGGCTATGCCAAATCCCAGCCGCTTGCCGCTTATCAAGCGCAGCGTCGGGGCGGTCGCGGCAAGGCTGCAACCGGGGTGAAAGAAGAGGATTACGTCGAGCATCTACTGGTCGCCAACAGCCACACCACGCTGTTGCTGTTCTCCAGCAAGGGCAAGGTGTACTGGCTCAAGACGTATGAAATTCCAGAGGCCTCGCGGACGTCTCGTGGGCGTCCGCTGGTGAACTTGCTGCCGCTGTCCGAGGGTGAGCACATCACCGCGATGCTGCAGGTCGATATCGAGGCGGCGCGACAGCAACAGCTGAACGGCGACGATGATATCGAAGACGCCGAAATCATCGGCGAAATCGATGATGTCGAAGAGTCGATTGAGGGTGACGAGACCGACGAGTCGGTGGACGAGCCTACCGGTACTTATATCTTCATGGCGACCGCGAAGGGCACCGTGAAGAAAACGCCGCTGTCGCAATTCAGTCGTCCGCGAAGCGTGGGTCTGATCGCGCTTGGCCTGGAGGAGGGCGACACCCTCATTGCAGCAGCCGTGACCGATGGTGCGCGCGAAGTGATGCTGTTCTCCGATGGCGGCAAGGTTATCCGGTTCAAGGAAAAGCACGTTCGCACCATGGGCCGTACCGCCCGCGGTGTGCGTGGTATGCGCTTGCCTGAAGGGCAGCGCTTGATTTCGATGCTTATCCCTGAGCCAGATGCCCAGATCCTGACGGCGAGCCTGAACGGTTATGGTAAGCGCACCGTGCTGGATGAGTTCCCGCGCCGCGGTCGTGGCGGTCAGGGTGTGATTGCAATGGTCTCCAATGATCGGAACGGGCCGTTGGTTGGCGCAGTTCAGGTGCAATCAGGCGAGGAAATCATGCTGATTTCCGATCAGGGCACGCTGGTGCGTACGCGAGTCGACGAGGTGTCTTCGCTGGGCCGCAACACGCAGGGCGTAACCCTCATCAAGCTGGGCAAGAATGAACATCTTGTAGGCCTTGAGCGGGTGCAAGAACCTTCCGAAGAGGACGTCCTGGAAGACATCGAGGCGGTAATCGATGAGGATGCGCTGGATAAGGAAATGCCCGTAGTCAGCACCGAGCCAGGCGAAGATGATTTGCTGGGCGGCGGGGGCGACGTTCCGCCAGATGTAGTGCCCACCGACGACGAGGATTGATCGGACGACGGCGCAGCCTTGAAGGCTTCGCCGTCGTTTCGTGTGTGCCTCTTTGCAGATGAAGGAATGGCGAGCACTGAGCCGAGCCCTTGGCACGGACGGAGCGAGCTAGGTATCGACCGTTTTTGAGAGAACGAAGATGAGCAAACGCGCGTTCAATTTCTGCGCTGGCCCGGCCGCGCTCCCTGAGGCCGTACTGCAGCGCGCCCAGGCTGAACTCCTTGACTGGCATGGACGCGGTCTATCCGTTATGGAAATGAGCCATCGCAGTGACGAGTACACAGCGATTGCCGAGAAGGCCGAGCAGGATCTGCGCGATCTGCTGAGCATTCCTTCGAACTACAAGGTGCTGTTTCTGCAGGGCGGTGCCAGCCAGCAGTTTGCCGAGATACCGCTGAATCTGCTGCCTGAAGATGGCGTCGCCGATTACATTGATACCGGCATCTGGTCGCGAAAGAGCATCGAGGAAGCCAAGCGTTTCGGCCACATCAATGTAGCCGTCAGCGCCAAACCCTATGACTATTTCGCCATCCCAGGCCAGAACGAGTGGAAGCTGAGCGCCAATGCCTCGTACCTGCATTATGCAAGTAACGAAACCATCGGCGGCTTGCAGTTCGACTGGGTTCCGGAGGTGGGCGACACCCCGCTGGTTGTCGATATGTCGTCGGATATTCTTTCGCGACAACTGGATGTTTCTCGCTTTGGTCTGATCTATGCGGGTGCGCAAAAGAACATCGGGCCATCGGGTCTGGTGGTGGTAATCGTTCGTGAGGACCTGCTTGGGCGGGCGCGTTCCAGCTGCCCGACCATGCTCAATTACCAGATCGCCGCCGACAATGGTTCGATGTACAACACACCGGCGACCTTTTCCTGGTACCTCTCGGGCCTAGTGTTCGAGTGGCTGAAGGAGCAGGGTGGCGTCGAAGCCATGGAGCAGCGCAACCGCGCGAAGAAGGACTTGCTCTACGGCGTGATCGATTCCAGCGATTTCTATTCCAATCCAATAGCCACCAACGCCCGCTCCTGGATGAATGTCCCGTTTAGGCTTGCCGATGAGCAGCTGGACAAAGCGTTCCTGGCCGGTGCGGATGCGCGTGGGCTACTCAACCTCAAGGGTCACCGTTCAGTGGGAGGCATGCGTGCTTCCATCTACAACGCGGTCGGCCTGGATGCGGTCGAAGCGCTGGTCGCCTATATGCGCGAGTTCGAGAAGGAGCACGGCTGATGAGCGATGTCGACCGGCTGAAGGCGCTGCGTGTACGCATCGACAGTCTCGACGAGAAAATTCTCGAGCTGATCAGTGAGCGGGCTCGTTGCGCCCAGGACGTGGCTCGGGTCAAGACAGCCGCGCTCGCCGAGGGCGAGGAAGCGGTGTTCTATCGCCCCGAGCGCGAGGCCTGGGTGCTCAAGCACATCATGGAGCTGAACAAGGGGCCATTGGATAACGAGGAAATGGCACGCCTCTTCCGGGAGATCATGTCGTCCTGCCTGGCGCTGGAACAGCCGCTGCGGGTTGCCTACCTCGGGCCGGAAGGCACCTTCTCCCAAGCTGCGGCGCTCAAGCATTTCGGCCAGGCGGTGATCAGCAAGCCGATGGCCGCGATCGACGAGGTGTTTCGTGAAGTGGTTGCCGGTGCGGTCAATTTCGGCGTAGTGCCTGTGGAGAACTCCACCGAAGGGGCGGTCAACCATACCCTCGACAGTTTTCTCGAGCACGACATCGTCATCTGCGGCGAAGTCGAGCTTCGCATCCATCATCACTTATTGGTGGGCGAGACGACCAAGACGGATCGCATCACCCGTATCTACTCGCATGCCCAGTCGCTGGCGCAATGTCGCAAGTGGCTTGATGCTCACTACCCGAACGTCGAGCGCGTGGCGGTTTCCAGCAATGCAGACGCCGCGAAGCGGGTCAAAAGCGAGTGGAACTCCGCTGCGATCGCCGGCGACATGGCGGCGCAGTTGTATGGCTTGACCAAGATTGCCGAAAAAATCGAGGATCGCCCGGACAATTCCACGCGCTTTCTTATCATCGGCAGCCAGGAAGTACCGCCCACCGGTGATGACAAAACCTCGATCATCGTTTCCATGCGCAACAAGCCGGGCGCGCTGCATGAGCTGTTGATGCCGTTTCATTCCAATGGCATCGATCTCACGCGGATCGAAACGCGGCCGTCGCGCAGCGGCAAATGGACCTATGTGTTCTTCATCGACTGCATCGGTCACCATCAGGATCCCTTGATCAAGGATGTCCTGGAGAAAATCGGCCGCGAAGCGGTGGCACTGAAGGTGCTGGGGTCCTATCCCAAAGCAGTACTCTAAATAGCAGCTGCAAGCTGGCAGCTGAGGCTGGAAGTCGAGAGCAACGTCGTTTGCCTGGCGCTTCAGGCTTCACGCTCCGGGCTTGCAGCTCCAGCGGAGCTGAATATGTCTTGTGATTTCCTTGCGCTGGCTCAGCCAGGTGTGCAAAAGCTGTCGCCCTATGTGCCTGGCAAGCCTGTGGAAGAACTGGCCAGAGAGCTCAATCTCGATCCGCAGTCCATCGTCAAGCTGGCCAGCAATGAGAATCCGCTGGGCCCCAGCCCGAAAGCCCTCGATGCGATCCGCGCGCAGCTTGATGAGCTGACCCGCTATCCCGACGGCAACGGTTTCGCGCTAAAGCAGAAACTGGCGCAGCGTTACGGCGTCGGCATCGAGCAGGTCACGCTCGGAAATGGCTCCAACGACATACTCGAGCTGGTCGCACGGGCCTATCTAGCCCCTGGTCTCAATGCGGTGTTCAGCGAGCATGCGTTTGCGGTTTATCCCATTGCTACCCAAGCTATGGGCGCTGAGGCCAGGGCTGTCGCTGCCAAGCAGTGGGGGCATGATCTGAATGCCATGCAGGCCGCCATTGATGCGAACACCCGGGTCGTGTTTATCGCCAACCCCAATAACCCTACAGGTACCTGGTTCAGCGCCGCAGCGCTGGAGCAATTCCTGGCTGCCGTGCCTGAGCATGTCCTGGTGGTTCTCGATGAGGCTTATATCGAATATGCCGATGATGGGGAGCTGCCGGACGGATTGGCGTTCCTGAGCTCGCACTCGAACCTGCTGGTTTCACGCACTTTTTCCAAGGCCTACGGGTTGGCGGCGCTGCGCGTGGGCTATGCGATCTGTTCAGCTCAGATCGCGGATGTCCTTAATCGCGTGCGACAGCCATTCAATGTCAACAGCCTCGCGCAAGCCGCGGCTTGTGCAGCGCTTGATGACCACGAATACCTGGCCAGAAGCCGTGCCAGCAATGCCGCTGGTATGCAGCAACTGGAAGCGGGATTCAAAGAGCTGGGGCTGGAATGGATACCTTCCAAAGGTAATTTCATAGCGGTCGATTTTGGCCGTGACGCTGCCCCCATCAACCAGGTATTGCTGCGTGACGGAGTGATCGTACGGCCTGTGGCTGTTTACGGGATGCCGACTTTTCTCAGGGTGTCGATCGGTACCGGCGCTGAGAACGAACGGTTTCTGGAAGTTCTGCGCAAGGCGCTTGGACGTTGAGCCGAAACGGCGAGCCGCTCCCCGGAACGAAGCCGCTGCCTCGACTGGCCGTCGTTGGTCTGGGTCTGATTGGTGGCTCGTTCGCCAAGGGGCTGCGTGAAGGCGGGCACTGTGGCGAGGTCGTCGGGTTTGACTTGGACCCACGGTCGCGCGAGTTAGCGGTCGAACTCGGGGTAGTGGATCGCTGCGCTAGCAGCCTCGCTGAGGCCTGTCAGGGCGCAGACGTGATTCAGCTTGCCGTCCCGATCCTGGCGATGGAGCGCCTGCTGGCCGAACTCGCGCGGCTCGATCTCGGGCAGTCGGTGTTGACTGACGTAGGCAGCGCCAAAGGCAACGTGGTCCGCTGCGCCCGCGAACAGTTTGGTCGAATGCCGCCTCGCTTCGTGCCTGGGCATCCGATAGCCGGCTCGGAACAGAGTGGTGTCACAGCTGCCCAAAGCACGCTTTTCCGCCGGCACAAGGTAATCCTGACGCCTCTGGAAGATACCGATCCGGCTGCGCTAGCGCTTGTAGATGGGTTGTGGCGTGCCTTGGGCGCCGATGTCGAGCATATGGATGTCCGGCATCACGATGAAGTGCTGGCCGCGACCAGTCATCTGCCGCATTTGCTGGCATTTGGTCTTGTGGATTCGCTGGCAAAGCGCAACGAGAACCTGGAAATATTTCGCTACGCCGCGGGTGGATTTCGAGATTTCACCCGTATTGCGGGCAGCGATCCGGTGATGTGGCACGACATCTTTCTCGCCAATCGAGAAGCGGTGCTGCATACCCTGGACGATTTTCGTGCCGACCTCGACGCCCTGCGCGCCGCGGTCGATGAAGGAGACGGGCATACATTGTTGGGCGTGTTCACGCGCGCCAAGGCTGCCCGGGAACATTTCAGCAAAATACTGGCTCGCAGAGCCTATGTGGACGTTATGCATTCCAAAGATCTGATCTTCCTCGCCAATCCTGGCGGCAGCCTCAGCGGCCAAATTCGTGTTCCAGGTGACAAATCCATTTCTCATCGATCCATCATGCTTGGTTCGCTCGCAGAAGGCACCACAGAAGTTGAGGGCTTTCTTGAAGGTGAGGATGCGCTGGCAACCATCCAGGCATTCCGCGACATGGGTGTGGTTATCGAGGGCCCTAATCAGGGGCGTGTGACGGTGCACGGTGTTGGCCTGCATGGCTTGAAGGCGCCACCAGGGCCGATCTATCTCGGTAATTCAGGCACCTCAATGCGCCTGCTGTCCGGCTTGCTCGCAGCCCAGCCGTTCGACACCACCCTGACCGGCGATGCCTCGCTGTCCAAGCGACCGATGAACCGTGTCGCCAAGCCCTTGCGCGAGATGGGGGCGGTGATCGAGACGGCCCCTGAGGGCCGCCCGCCGATGATCATCCGCGGCGGTCAGAAGCTTTCCGGTATGCACTACGACATGCCCATGGCCAGTGCTCAGGTCAAATCCTGCCTGCTCCTCGCGGGTCTGTATGCTGCCGAAAAGACATCCGTCACTGAGCCTGCGCCAACACGGGACCATACCGAGCGGATGCTGCAAGGCTTCGGCTATCCGGTGCAGGTTGAGGGCAACACGGCTACGGTCGAGTCAGGTCATACGCTGCGCTCGGCTCAGATCGAAGTGCCAGCCGATATTTCGTCGTCAGCATTCTTTATGGTTGCTGCGAGCATTGCGCCGGGTTCCGATATCACGCTCGAACACGTAGGGGTCAATCCGACTCGTACCGGCGTCATCGACATTCTCAAACTGATGGGCGCCAACATCGAATTGATCAATCAGCGCGAAGTGGGCGGTGAGCCGGTTGCGGATATCCGCGTGCGTGCCGCTCAGCTGAAGGGGATCGATATACCCAAAGAACTCGTGCCGTTGGCGATTGATGAATTCCCTGTGCTGTTCGTGGCTGCATCCTGTGCCGAAGGGCGAACCACGCTGCGCGGAGCCGAGGAGTTGCGAGTCAAGGAGTCCGATCGCATTCAGGTAATGGCCGATGGTCTACAAGCACTCGGTGTGAATGCCACTCCCACCCCGGATGGGATTATTATCGAAGGCGGCAGCTCCTTTGGTGGCGGAGAGGTCTGGGCGCACGGTGACCACCGTATCGCCATGTCCTTCAGTGTGGCCGCGCTTCGGGCAAGTGCACCGATCCGAATTCACGATTGTGCCAATGTTGCTACCTCGTTTCCGAACTTTCTTGCACTGGCCGAGCGGGCCGGGATGCGAGTTGGTGTGGAGGATAACTCATGATCAGGCAGGTCCCCGTCATCACCATTGACGGTCCGAGCGGTTCCGGCAAAGGTACGGTAGCGGCGTTACTGGCGGCCAAGCTGGGGTGGAATTTCCTCGATTCCGGTGCGCTGTACCGTTTGCTTGCCTTCGCAGCGCGCAACCACGGCGTAGATCTGACCAATGAAGAGGCTCTGAAACTGCTGGCCGCTCATCTGGATGTGCAGTTCGGAGCGGCCAAAGGTGGCGAGGGAATGCAGATCATCCTGGAGGGCGAAGACGTCACTCAGGCGATTCGCAACGAACAAGTCGGCGCTGGGGCCTCACAGGTCGCCGCGTTGCCAGTGGTACGTGAAGCGCTGCTGCAGCGGCAGAAAGCCTTTCGTGAACCGCCCGGACTTGTTGCTGACGGACGAGATATGGGTACGGTGGTTTTCCCCGACGCGCCATTGAAGATTTACCTTACGGCCAGTGCCGAAGAACGGGCCCGACGCCGTTACCTTCAGTTGAATAGCAAGGGTGATGATGTTAATCTCGCGAGTCTTCTCGATGAGATACGGGCGCGCGACGAGCGTGATACCCAGCGTGACGTGGCGCCATTGAAGCCGGCAGATGATGCGGTTCAGCTGGATTCCACCGATCTTTCCATCGAGCAGGTGCTAGGACAGATTCTGAGCGAAGTTGCCAAACGCGATTTCGCCTGAAGAGCGACCGCCGAGAGGCGGCCTGACGGTCACCCAATTCGGGGGCTGTTAACAAGGAGGCATGTGGGAGACCAGATCTAGTCCCGCAGGCCTTTTTTTATATGAATGAACCCACTTCTATCTGGGATGTGGAGATTGGGCGGATCCTCGTCCGAAAACAGCAGGAATAAACATGAGCGAAAGCTTTGCAGAACTTTTTGAAGAAAGCCTAAAAACCCTCGACATGCAGCCGGGTGCGATCATCACCGGCATCGTGGTCGACATCGACGGTGACTGGGTCACTGTTCATGCCGGTCTGAAGTCCGAGGGCGTCATCCCGGTCGAGCAGTTCTACAACGAGCAGGGCGAGCTGACCATCAGCGTGGGTGACGAAGTTCACGTTGCGCTGGACGCGGTTGAAGATGGCTTCGGTGAAACCAAGCTGTCCCGCGAAAAAGCCAAGCGTGCAGAGTGCTGGATTGTTCTGGAAGCGGCTTTCGCAGCTGAGGAAGTGGTCAAGGGCGTTATCAACGGTAAGGTTAAGGGCGGCTTCACTGTCGACGTTAACGGCATCCGTGCGTTCCTGCCAGGTTCCCTGGTTGATGTCCGTCCAGTGCGTGACACCACTCACCTGGAAGGCAAGGAACTCGAATTCAAGGTCATCAAGCTTGACCAGAAGCGCAACAACGTTGTCGTTTCCCGTCGTAGCGTCCTGGAAGCCGAGAACAGCGCCGAGCGTGAAGCTCTGCTGGAATCGCTGCAGGAAGGCCAGCAGGTCAAGGGTATCGTCAAGAACCTCACCGACTACGGCGCCTTCGTGGACCTGGGCGGCGTGGACGGCCTGCTGCACATCACCGACATGGCCTGGAAGCGCATCAAGCATCCGTCGGAAATCGTCAACGTTGGCGACGAGATCGACGTCAAGGTGCTTAAGTTCGACCGCGAGCGTAACCGCGTGTCGCTGGGTCTGAAGCAGCTGGGTGAAGACCCATGGGTTGCCATCAAGGCTCGCTACCCGGAAAACACCCGCGTTGTCGCGCGTGTTACCAATCTGACCGACTACGGCTGCTTCGCTGAGCTGGAAGAGGGCGTTGAAGGTCTGGTGCACGTTTCCGAGATGGATTGGACCAACAAGAACATCCACCCGTCGAAGGTTGTACAGGTCGGCGACGAAGTGGAAGTCATGGTTCTGGACATCGACGAAGAGCGTCGTCGTATCTCCTTGGGCATCAAGCAGTGCAAGTCCAACCCATGGGAAGACTTCTCTGGCCAGTTCAACAAGGGCGACCGCATCTCCGGCACCATCAAGTCGATCACCGATTTCGGTATCTTCATTGGTCTGGACGGCGGCATCGACGGTCTGGTTCACCTGTCCGATATCTCCTGGAACGAAGCTGGCGAAGAAGCCGTGCGTCGCTTCAAGAAGGGCGACGAGCTGGACACCGTTATCCTCTCGGTCGACCCGGAGCGTGAGCGCATCTCCCTGGGCATCAAGCAGCTGGAAGACGATCCGTTCTCCAACTACGCCGCCGTCAATGACAAGGGCAGCATCGTTCGCGGTACCGTGAAAGAAGTTGACGCCAAAGGCGCCATCATCGATCTGGGCAACGATATCGAAGCCACACTGAAAGCCTCTGAAATCAGCCGTGACCGCGTTGAAGACGCGCGCAACGTACTGAAAGAAGGCGAAGAAGTCGAAGCCAAGATCATCAGCATCGACCGTAAGAGCCGCGTTATCAGCTTGTCCATCAAGTCGAAAGACGTTGAAGACGAGAAGGACGCGATGAAGGAACTGCGTACCAAGCAGGACGTAGAGCCGACTGCCGGTCCGACCACCATTGGTGATCTGATCCGTGCACAAATGGAAAACCAGAACTAAGTTCTGTAATCCATAAAAAGGGCGACTGCGGTCGCCCTTTTTTGTGCCTGAATTTTGTGTCTTTGGGATCGAGCAAGGTTTGGTGCTTCGACCCGCCTTTAATGGTTGGGCAGTACTGCAGCCAGTTAGCAGTCTGTCTGCCGGCCGGTTTTCAAATGCGCGTCATGCCCGTTGCCAGTGCTTGGTTTACCGCCAGCCAGCCATTCACTGCTTCTTCTCCTGCATGTTCAAAGGCCCGTTCGAGCAACCGCACCTGCTCGCGTCGCAATGCCTGTTCGAGCTTTGCACCTTCCGCGGTGAAGCGCAGCATGCGCTTGCGCTTGTCGTCATCGGCCGTCCTGCTTTCCACAAGGTGCATCTCGATCAGCTGGCGCAACGGCGTATTCAAGGCCTGCTTGCTGACCCCCAGATAACCGAGTAGCTCCTTCACACTGAGGTCTGGATAACTGGCGATAAAAAACAGGATCCGGTGATGCACCCGGGACAGTCCGCGTCGAGCAAGCATCTCGTCCGGCTTGGCGGTAAAGGCCTGGTAGCCCAGAAAGAAACTCTCCATGATCTGGCGCTGGACAGTGCTTTTTTTTAGGTCAGGCATATTGACGTATTCACGATTGGGGGCGTAATTTCGGTCAAGCAGTTTGACTCATTTTTCTTTTCCCCGCATCTGGTGCCCCATGGCCTTCTCCGAACGCGTCGACCGCCTGAAAAGCTCGCTGATCCGTGAAATTCTTGCCGCTGCACAGCGACCTGAGGTGATGTCGTTCGCCGGTGGATTGCCTGCTGAGCCCATGTTGCCGAATGTAGATTGGGCGCCTATGCCGGCGAGCCTGGGGCAGTACGGGATGAGTGAAGGGGAGCCCGCCTTACGCGAAGTCATCGCTGCTGAAGCACGTGCCATCGGAGTTTCTTGTTCTGCCAGCCAGGTACTCATTGTCAGTGGTTCCCAGCAGACGCTGGACCTCGCTTCCAAGCTGTTCATTGATCGGGGCACCGAGGTGCTGCTTGAGGCGCCGACTTACCTAGCTGCGCTGCAGGCCTTTCAATTATTCGGTGCCGAGTGCCTGGCAGTGGCGCAGGAAGCCGATGGCCCATCGCTGGCCGCGCTGCGTCAGCGGCTGGAGCAGCACAAGCCGGCTTTTGCCTATCTTATTCCGACGTTCCAGAACCCTTCGGCGGTGCGTTATAGCGAGGAAAAGCGCGACGCAGTAGCCGCGCTGCTTGATGAGTTTGGCGTAACCCTGATTGAAGATGAGCCCTACCGCGAACTGGTATTCGACGACGGGCGGGCTCGCCCGATCGTTAGCCGCTTGCACAAGGCGAGCTGGATCTACACCGGGACGGTTTCCAAGACGCTGCTACCGGGGCTGCGAGTCGGCTATCTGATCGCGACCCCAGACCTGTTCCCTTATCTGTTACGTCTGAAGCAGTCGGCTGACTTGCACACCAATCGCATCGGTCAGTGGCAGGCACTTCAGTGGCTTGGCAGTGAGCAATATCGAGCGCACTTGAGCGAGCTGCGCAGCTTCTACCGCCTGCGTCGGGATGCCATGCAGGCGGCGTTGGCGGAACATTTCACTGATCTCGCCGATTGGTTGGTGCCACAGGGCGGGCTTTTCTTCTGGCTGCAGCTGAAACAATCGATCGACACCCGAACGCTGCTTGATTCGGCGCTAGCACAGGACGTGGTGTTCATGCCGGGCGAACCGTTCTTCGTCGACCCCGAACAGAATCTTGGATATCTGCGGCTTAACTTCAGTCACGTCGCACCAGAGCGCCTTGATGAAGGTGTTCGCCGGCTGGCAGGGGTAATTCGTGAGGCGCTGTTGGTCGAAGCAGCCTAGTTCAGGCGCGGCGGGAACAGCCGCTGGAGGGGCAAATGACTTACAAGGTTTATGGCGACCATCGGTCCGGCAATTGCTACAAAGTGAAGCTGATGCTGCACTTGCTCGGGCTGGCGTATGAGTGGATTCCGGTGGATATCCTGCGCGGTGAAAGCCGCGAGGCTGCCTTTTTGGAAAAGAATCCCAACGGCAAGATTCCGGTGCTCGAACTGCAAGACGGTACCTGCTTATGGGAGTCGAATGCGATTCTGAATTTTCTTGCCGAAGGAAGCGAATACCTGCCGGCCGATGCCCGCTTGCGGACCCAGGTGCTGCAGTGGCAGTTCTTTGAGCAATACAGCCATGAACCCTTCATCGCTGTAGCGCGCTTCATCAAGGTTTACCTCGAGCTGCCTGATGATCGCCTTGATGAGTATGCTGCCAAGCAGCTGGATGGCTATCACGCGCTCGATGTGATGGAGCAGCAACTACTTCGCACGTCATATCTGGTTGGCGAGCGTTACTCGATCGCGGATGTGGCGCTCTATGCTTATACCCATGTAGCCGAGGAGGGTGGCTTCAGCCTTGATCGCTACCCGGCCATCAGCGCTTGGCTGCAGCGTGTAGAAAGTCACCCGCGCCATGTCGGTATGTACGATTAACGCCAAACGTGACCGCGTGGCTAAGGCGCAAGCCTCACGCGGGCACGGTTAGGCACACTGCCTTGCAGTTTATTTGACCAAGCCGAGAAATTCGCTGCGGGTCGCAGCATTCTCGCGAAATTGGCCGAGCATGACCGAGGTGACCATCGATGAGTTCTGTTTCTCGACGCCGCGCATCATCATGCACATGTGCTGCGCTTCGATCACCACAGCGACCCCCCATGCACCTGTAACCTGCTGAATCGCTTCTGCAATCTCGCGGGTGAGATTTTCCTGGATCTGCAGCCGGCGCGCATACATGTCTACGATGCGGGCGACCTTCGACAGGCCGAGCACCTTGCCGTTGGGCAAATAGGCGACATGAGCCTTACCGATGAAGGGCAGCATGTGATGCTCGCACAACGAATAGAGTTCGATGTTCTTGACCAGCACCATTTCGCTGTTGTCGGAGCTGAACAGTGCGCCATTCGTAACGTCCTCCAGCGTCTGCTGGTAGCCCTTGCACAGGTACTGCATGGCTTTGGCGGCCCGCTTGGGCGTATCGAGCAGACCCTCGCGGTTGACGTCCTCACCCAGTTGGCCAAGGATCGCGGTGTAATGTGTTTCCAGAGACATTTGTCTACCTGTCAGGCTTGCAAATAAGCGCGAGTGCGAAGGTTAGGGACTTGACGGCTGGGCTGCAAGCAGCGCGCGCCTTATTAGAGAGGTTCATGAGTGGCCGCGCCAGGGTTACTCGTCGCGCCCTTCGAGCATGGTTCGTTTGAGCATCACATACACCGCGCCGGTACCGCCGTGTCTAGGCACGCAAGAGGCGAAGCCCAACACCTGAGAGTGCTGGCGTAACCACGTATTGACGTGGCTTTTGATCAAAGGACGCTTGCCGTCCTTTCGTGCTGCCTTGCCATGGGTTACGCGCACGCAGCGAATCTCGAGTTTGCTCGCTTCGGCGAGAAAATCCCAAAGCAGCTCACGGGCTTTCTCGACGCTCAGTCCATGCAAATCCAGGCTGCCCTCGAACGGGATTTGTCCCGCTTTCAGCTTGCGCATCTGGCTGTCCTGAACACCGTCGCGGACCCAGTACAGTTCGTCTTCAGCCGCAACATCAATTACAAACTGATCAGACAGCCCGTCGATCCGGATATCGCCGTCGCTGATCGAGGCGTTGGCCCGCAGCGTGGCGATCTGTGCCTTGTTGCTGCGTGGTTTGCCCGTCTCAGCCCGATCGTGCTCAATCGGCTTGACGCCACGCACAGCTGATCTGAACAGTGAAAAATCATCGTCTTGCATGAGGCCTCCGCGTTAGTCGGCCATTTTATCGCAAAGCTTCTGTCGTGAGCCGCATCCATTGCCGACGACGACATGGGGCTGGCCGACATCTCAGCGCCTTTTTCCGAGGCGCGGCGACAGGCTCAAGTCGTTCGGTGCGTGCGCGCGGCGGCGAGCTCGGCGTCGGATGATCATGCCTAGGAGAAGTAGAACCACGCCCAAGGTCAACAACGTCACTGCGGCTTCTTTATCCAGCGGCATGCTAGTGAGGGCTTCGATTTCGCTAAACAGCGAAGCCGCGCCAATGCCGGTGAAGAGCACTCCAGAGACGATCAGCAGCAGGCCGAGCGCGGCCCCAAGTCGCGAGCCCCAGCTGCGGTGTTGGCGAGGGCGGAGACGGCGAGCATCGAATCCATCGGTTCGTTTCATTCCAGTTCGCTCCTCAGAACGGCTATCGCCCCGTTAAAAAACGCAGGCGAGGTAGGCAAGACGAGGCGAAAGCAGCCGAAGACGCCGGGTTTGACTGTACTTGAAGATCACGCTGAGATTTTTTTACAGCCGGGTTGCCAGGGCAGGCTAGGTATCAACAGCCTGCTACTCCTGAATCCATTGGGCCAGTCTATTCGATGTCAGCTAACACTTTTCGGTTCGGTTGCGGCTTATACCAATGCGCCGGCATCAGCTACGCAGACCGCAAAGTTGTCCGCGAGAATGGTCATCTCCATACGATGCACCTCTGCCGCCGCAATTGCGCCGTCTCCCATCGGCAGGTCGCGTGTGGCACAGGCCTTGTCAACGAGTGTGCAACGGTAGCCGTAATCTTTTGCCGCACGGACCGTGGTGCTCACGCTTGAATGTGTCATGAACCCACAAACAATGAGGTCGAGGCGACCATGCTGCTGCAAAAGTTCATGCAATCGTGTGCCGGCAAATGCGTTAGGCAGCGTTTTGCCGATCACCGTTTCGCCAGGAAGCGGCGCTGCCTCCGGCATGATCTGACCGCGTAGCCCTTGAGGATCGAACAGCCCACCCGGAATGCCCAAATGGTGGACATGCACGATGGGTGCGCCAGCCGCGCGGGCGGCGGTTAGTAGCTCGCTGACCTGCTCAAGCGCCGACGTCAGATTCGGGAGTGCCAGTGTCCCCGTCCGATATTCTTCCTGAACGTCAATGACGACAAGGGTCGCGTTGGCCAGAGTCGCCGGTGCATAACTGCGGCCACTGAGCTGAAGCATGGTCTGTGGCTTGGACATGACTGACTCCTTGTTCTGAGAGGGGCATGATTGTGGCGCCAGTCGCGCGAGATGTGAACAGCCAATAAGTGATGAATTGGTCATATAGATTGGTGTTATGGGCGTTTTGCCATCGCACATAACCGCAAAACTCGCGAAACGCGCGTGGCCATCGGCTAGACTTCCGCCCTTTTTAGAGGAGATGCCCCGTGACCGCTTCGCCTTCCCGTTTGCGTACCTTGCGTGATCATATTCGCTGGGCTGTCAGCCGCTTCCACGCCGAGCAACTTTTCTTCGGCCACGGCACGGACAACGCTTGGGACGAGGCGCGTCAGTTGGTACTGGGTGCCTTGCACTTGCCCTGGGAAATGGCTGACAGCTATCTCGATTGTCGGCTGGAAGACGATGAACGCGAACATCTGCAGACTCTGTTGCAGCAACGGATCGAGCAACGCATACCAACTGCTTATCTGCTTGGACAGGCCTGGTTCTGCGGGCTTCCATTCATCGTCAACGATCACGTGCTGATTCCGCGCTCGCCGATTGGCCAATTGATTGAACGACGCTTCGAGCCGTGGTTGGCGCAGGCGCCAGCACGAATTCTGGATCTCTGTACCGGCTCCGGTTGCATCGGCATTGCCTGCGCCTATGAGTTTCTTGATGCCGAGGTGCTGTTAGCCGATCTGTCATTCGAAGCGCTGGAAGTGGCCAATCGCAACATTGAACAGCATGGTCTGGAAGACCGGGTCTACACCGTTCAGAGCGATGGATTCGATGGTTTACCCAAACAGCGCTTTGACCTGATCGTTTCCAATCCGCCGTATGTGGACGCCGAAGACTTTGCCGATATGCCTGCCGAGTTCCAGCACGAGCCGGCACTCGGCCTGGCTTGCGGTGACGATGGTTTGGATCTCGTTCGAAGAATACTGGCGGAGGCGGCGGACCATCTGACGGAAAAGGGCAGCCTGATCGTCGAAGTCGGCAACAGTCAGGTGCATGTAGAGGCGCTTTATCCTGAAGTCGACTTCACCTGGCTCGAGTTCACCGAGGGTGGGCATGGGGTTTTTCTGCTTGCCGCGAGTCAATGCCGTGATCATCAGGCGCTCTTCCAAGAGCGGCTGGTGTCAAAGGGCAACTGACGGTCTGCGCGGTACTCTGCTCGGTACAAGGGCAGGGCTGTCAGCGGGTTGCGATCCAGATCAGTAGCCCGGCCTGAAACAGTGAAAAAACAATCAGGCAGGCAATGGTGAATCGGAGGGTGCCGTCCTCTCGACGGAGTTTGCTCAGTCGCTCATGGGTGTCGCGAATCCGATTTTCTTGTTCGAGCAGATTTCGATCAGCCTGCTCGAGCATAGCCGCCGCTTCTTGCAGTTCGATGATCTGCACCTTTTCGATGTTCCAATCTGACCGTAAGGCGCTGACACGAGCTGCGCTATAGGTTGCCTTGGGCTTCTGGGGCTCGGCGTGGACCACGTCGAATCCTTGACTCAGCAGGCAATGATCCCGCCGCAACCGTACATCTTCGCCGGTTATATCCTTGACCGGCAGCGCGCCGCCTTCTACCAGATAGTGCGCCCAGCGTCGCTGCGCCCAAGCTGCCCCTTGCGCCAACAGGAAGCGCCCGAGGCCACGGTTTATCGGTTCTACATGCAAGCCTGAATCGGGGCCGAAGCGCAGCTCCTTGGCCCGGTGGTCGGCCCAGACCTCCAGCAGGTTCTGCTGCTTCGATAACACTTGGCCCGGTATACGAATGAAGAGCCTCAACAGGCTCTGCTCAGGCGTATGTCGCTCGACCTGGGCCAGCTCGACGAAACGCAGCGGACGTGTCCCGGTGTCTCGGTCGGTAGGCAGCGGAGCCAGACGGAGCAGCCGGAATCGATCCGGCGCGAGCGCGGCCCACGGGTGCGGCTGCTGCGCCACCGCGGGCGTCTGGGCGTCGTTTTCTTCAGGGGCTGTTGGGCTGTCGGTCATCTCGGTGTCCATAGGCCTGGCGGTGGTCGTTGCGGCAGGCAAGGAGCGTATCGGCCGGCGGTCGCCTAACTGGAGGCTGGCAATACGCCGTGCTCGGTCAAGAAACGGCTGATCTGTTCCGTCAGTTCATGCGCGATAGGCAGTTCGGGGCTGTTATAGGAAGCCACCTGTCCGGCGCTATCCTGCGGCGTGATGCGCAATACGTGGCCCATCCCTTTGATCAGCGCTAACTCGGCATCTGCCCTGGCCTGTTTCAGCGCTTGCGCATCTTTGGAGCTGACCTGAATGTCATGAGAGCCCTGAATGATCAAGGCCGGCGCTGTGGTGTTGGCAAATGCAGCGGTCGGATCTTCCTGAAACAGAGAGATCAGGTAGGGTTGAACGCTCAAGCGAAAAAGCACTTGCAGCGGCTCGGGCACCTGCTGGTGGATTCTTCCCGCGTTCAGTTCATCGATCAGGTAGTACGCGCTTGCCAGAAGCGCCGGTGGTAGACGGCCCTGCAGCTGCTCTCGCAGTAGCGCATCGATGGGGCGACCGCTGCCTGCGAGGCTGAGCAACGCGGCAGGTTTGACGGTAGGTTCGGCCAGACTAGCAATCAACGCGCCTTCGCTATGGCCAATCAGCACGAGCGACGAAAACCGTGGATCGGCTTGTAGCAACCGTGACCAAGCTACTGCATCGTCGACATAGTCTTCTACCTTCAACTGACTTTCGTCCGGCGCCACCGGTTGGCTCTGACCGACTCCACGCTTGTCGTAGCGCACACTGGCGATACCGCGCTTGGCCAATGCCTGCGCCAGTCGCTTGAGGCTGTCGTTGTGTCCCAGTGGGTTGTTGCCGTCGCGGTCGGTCGGGCCCGATCCTGCTATCAACAGCGCAACCGGCAAGGGTGCGTCAGTCTTAGGCAGCAGCAGGCTGCCATGAAGATGCCCGTCTGGCACCTGCACAGTCATCCTCTGATTTACCCACGTCTGGGCTTGGGCTAAGGGCGCGAACATGGCGAGCAAGGCGAGCAGTAAAAAGAAACGCATGGACAAAAAAACCATCGGCGGAACGGGGATACGAAGCGAGCTCGCGAGCCGGCGGGTTCGCAGTATGCGCCGCGTCCGCAGGCAGCGAAACCTTCAGCAGCTCGGGTATACTTCCGCCCCCTCTTTAAGTCGATCGCGGAGCGCCCTGCATGTCCGGCAATACATACGGCAAGCTGTTCACCGTCACCACGGCTGGCGAAAGCCATGGTCCGGCACTGGTCGCGATTGTCGACGGCTGTCCGCCAGGCCTGGAGCTAAGCGCCGCTGACCTGCAGCGCGACCTCGATCGACGCAAGCCCGGCACTAGCCGGCACACCACTCAACGCCAGGAGGCCGACGAGGTCGAGATTCTTTCTGGCGTATTCGAAGGGCGGACCACCGGTTGCCCGATCGGTCTGCTGATCCGCAACACCGATCAGAAATCCAAAGATTACTCGGCCATCAAGGATCAGTTCCGTCCCGCACATGCCGACTACAGCTATCATCACAAGTATGGCCTGCGCGACTATCGCGGAGGTGGCCGCAGCTCAGCCCGCGAAACCGCCATGCGCGTCGCTGCCGGTGCCATTGCCAAGAAATACCTGGCGACCCTGGGCATCCAGGTGCGCGGCTACATGAGTCAGCTGGGCCCGATCGAAATTCCTTTCAAGACCTGGGACAGCGTTGAGCAGAACGCTTTTTTCAGCCCAGACCCGGACAAGGTCCCGGAGCTGGAGGCCTACATGGATCAGTTGCGTCGTGATCAGGATTCGGTTGGCGCGAAGATCAGTGTCGTCGCCGAAGGCGTTCCGCCGGGGCTTGGGGAGCCAATTTTTGACCGCCTTGATGCTGAACTGGCACATGCCCTGATGAGCATCAACGCAGTAAAAGGCGTGGAGATTGGCGCCGGTTTTGCCAGCGTGGCGCAGCGCGGTACTGAGCACCGTGATGAGATGACGCCAGACGGCTTCCTGTCGAACCATGCTGGTGGTGTCCTGGGAGGCGTTTCGTCCGGCCAGCCGATCATCGCGCATCTGGCGCTCAAGCCTACGTCGAGCATCACGACACCAGGACGCTCCATTGACGTCGACGGCAATCCGGTTGAGGTCATCACCAAGGGTCGCCACGATCCATGCGTAGGTATCCGAGCCACGCCAATCGCCGAAGCGATGATGGCCATCGTGTTGCTTGACCATCTGTTGCGCCATCGCGGGCAGAACGCCGATGTGCTGGTGGGTACGCCGGTGTTGGCGCAGCTCTGAGCCTGCCGCTGGAGGCCTGAAGCTGGAAAGCGAGCAAAGCGCTCGCTCCAGCGTCACGTTTGTTTCCAGCTACTGGCTTGTTGCTTATGGCGGCTTCCATTCCCTACTGGCGTCTGTCCGGTTTTTACTTCTTCTACTTTGCGCTGCTCGGTTCGGCGGCGCCGTTCCTCGGCCTCTATTTCGACCACCTCGGCTTTACTGCCGAGCGCATTGGCGAGCTGGTGGCCATTCCCATGCTGATGCGTTGCCTGGCGCCGAACCTGTGGGGTTGGCTGGGCGATGTCACAGGCCGACGTCTGGCGATTGTACGGATTGGCGCACTCTGTACGCTGATTTCGTTCAGCTTGATCTTCTACAGCAAGAGTTACGCTTGGCTGGCGCTGGTGATGGCGCTGCATGCCTTCTTCTGGCATGCCGTGTTACCGCAGTTCGAGGTCATTACGCTGGCGCACCTGCATGAGCAAGCGTCTCGCTACAGTCAGATCCGCCTCTGGGGCAGCATCGGTTTCATCGCGGCGGTAGTCGGGCTTGGCGCGTTGTTCGAACACCTGAGTCTCGACATCTATCCGGCGGCGGTCCTGTTAGTGATGACCGGGATCGTGATCAGCAGCCTATGGGTGCCCAATGCGGTGCCGGCGGAGCGTCCTGAGCCGGAGGGGCAGGGTGGCTTTCTTCGCCAGCTCTGCCGGCCGGGGGTATTGGCATTCTTCGTGTGCGTCGGTCTGATGCAGGTCAGTCATGGTCCGTACTACACCTTTTTCACCATTCATCTCGAGGCGCTCGGCTACGGGCGTGGCACCATCGGCCTGCTCTGGGCACTCGGAGTGGTAGCTGAGATCCTGATCTTCCTAGTAATGGCACGGCTGCTTGCGCGCTTTTCGTTGCGTCAGGTCCTTGCCGCTAGCTTTCTGCTGGCGGCGCTGCGCTGGCTACTGCTGGGAACGCTGGCTGATCATCTTGGGGTGCTGTTGATTGCGCAGCTGATGCACGCGGCAACCTTCGGCAGTTTTCATGCGGCGGCCATTCATTTCGTCCAGCGCAGCTTTGGTCACCGCCAGCAAGGGCAGGGGCAAGCGCTGTATGCGACCCTTGCCGGAGTGGGCGGGGCGCTGGGTGCGCTTTACTCCGGCTACAGCTGGGCCAGTCTCGGCCCTTTGTGGACCTTCGCCATTGCCAGCCTGTCAGCGCTCGGCGCAGCCGTTATCATCG
>Ga0208814_1000233_pt1 | contig 38090 bp, 32 predicted proteins | sample MalvirAntarct_55_FD_184253 | JGI IMG/M metagenome (GOLD analysis project Ga0208814, IMG submission 184253) | Marine viral communities from the Global Malaspina Expedition - Malaspina viral metaG Antarct_55 (SPAdes) (version 2) | ecosystem: Environmental > Aquatic > Marine > Oceanic | place... | reverse complement strand
TTTATTTGCTCATCATCGTAAAATAGTGATAAAATTGTGGGATAGTTTCGATTCCCTTTAAGTAATTCCAAATTCCAAAATGTTCGTTTGGAGAATGTATGGCGTCACTATCTAAACCAAAGCCCATTAGGATAGTCTTACTTTTTAATTCTTTTTCAAATAAAGCAACAATAGGAATACTTCCGCCACTTCGTTGTGGGATTGGAGTTTTTCCAAAAGTTGCCTCATAGGCTTTCTCCGCTGCTTTATATCCCAAACAATCTATGGGTGTTACATAAGCTTGCCCTCCATGGTGTGGCGTAACTTTAACCGTTACTGAGCCAGGTGCAATACTTTCAAAATGATTTTTAAACAAATCAGTTATGTCTTCCCAGTTTTGGTTAGGTACCAGTCGCATCGAAATTTTAGCAGATGCTTTACTTGCAATTACTGTTTTTGCACCTTCACCAATATAACCACCCCAAATTCCATTAACGTCTAATGAAGGTCTAATAGAATTTCTTTCATTGGTGGTATATCCTTTCTCTCCATGAACATCACTAATGTCAATTGATTTTTTATACGCATCTAAACTAAAAGGAGCTTCGCCCATTTTAGCTCGTTCTTCTAAAGATAATTCATCTACATTATCGTAAAAACCTGGAATGGTGATGTGATTATCCTCATTGTGAAGGGATGCAATCATTTGAGTTAAAATATTTATAGGATTGGCAACTGCGCCTCCGTATAAGCCACTATGTAAATCACGATTAGGTCCAGTAACTTCTACTTCTACATAGCTCAATCCACGTAAACCGGTAGTTATGGAAGGAACATCTGGAGAAATCATACCGGTATCACTTATTAAAATGATGTCATTAGCTAATTTATCTTGATTGTTTTCTACAAACCATCCAAGACTTTCACTACCAACTTCTTCTTCACCTTCAATCATAAATTTAACATTACAGGGTAATTGTCCTGTATTTGTCATGTATTCCATTGCCTTCACATGCATATACATTTGGCCTTTGTCATCACAAGAACCTCTAGCAAAAATAGCTCCTTCAGGATGTAATTCTGTTTTTTTAATAACAGGTTCAAACGGTGGACTGTCCCATAATTCAATCGGATCTGGTGGTTGTACATCGTAATGGCCATAAACCAATATTGTTGGTAATTTTGGGTCGATTATTTTTTCACCATAAACGATTGGATAGCCTGGAGTTTTACAAATTTCAACGAGATCACAACCAGCTTCTGTAAGTCTTTTTTTAACTACTTCTGCAGTATTAATTACATCTTCTTTGTAGTTAGAGTCAGCACTTATAGAAGGTATTTTCAGCAAATCAATTAGTTCGTCAATAAATCGTTGTTTGTTTTCTTGAATATATGGTTTGGCGCTTTTCATTTTATGATTTTTTGAAGAACGGCTAAGGTAATAAAAAGCATTATTTTTCTGAACTAGTTTCTTTGTAAATTGCAAATCTTGTTTATATTTGCAGTCCTTTAGCGGGCGTGATGGAATTGGTAGACATGCTAGACTTAGGATCTAGTGCTTCACGGCGTGGGAGTTCGAGTCTCCCCGCCCGCACCATAAGAAAGCCTTTCAGTTTTGAGAGGCTTTCTTAATTTTCGATATGAACTAAATTTTAAATTTTTTCTTAAAAGGAATAAATCGGCCTACTTCTTTTATGTATTTCTTATAAAGCGGGTATTTTTTAGCAGTTTCTTCCTCACTAAAATCAGAGCTGCCTTTAAATAGCAATACAAGTAATAATGCGCCAGCTATGGACCAGTTTAGCCATATGTTAGTAGCAATTACCGAGAAGAAATAAAATAAAATCCATATACCTTGTTCAGCTGAGTAGTTAGGGTGTCTCATAAAAGCCCAAAGGCCAGTATGAGTAAAACCAATTTTATAAAAGTCGCCTATTTTTCCTGTTTTCTTTTGGCGGTATTTTTCTTCTTGATAATGATACTGTTGATTATCCGCTATATATTCTATGATAACAAGTGCCACAAAAAAGATTGCAAGAATATAATCTAATAAGCCTATTGGTATAACGCTTTCCATCGCTTTTAAAGCAGGTAATGTAAAAAATAAAATAAGGGCCATTTGATATCCGGAAATAAAGAATAAGTTGAAAGCCAGCCACTTCCATTGAGATTGAAATTCTGGTTTAGCTCTCAGGACAGCCCAACGGTAATCTTCCTTTCCTGTCCAAAATTTCCATGAATAACCACCTCTTCTAGCGAAATTATAAGTTAAACGAACTGCCCAGATACTTACCAAAAAAGCCATGAGTACAATGCGAGGCTCGAAATTTGCATTGTACGCAATAATCCAGACATAGGGTATAGGAATAATACTCCATAATTTATCTACTTGACTATAGTTTTTAGTGGCGGAACTCAAAATAAAACAAAGTCCTGCTGCAATTCCGTATACACATAACAACGTTTTTAATGTAGATTGCTGGAGATCGGTTAAAGGAATATCAAAAATGAAGGTTAAAATTGGTACAATGATAAGGGTGAAAATTAGAAATATTACTGTTCTCCACATAGTATTTTTTTAGTTTTCGTAAAAATATAAAATATTTAAATTGATATTAATTTTTATTTCATCAAAAATTGTAACATTTTTAACATTTCAATGACAAAATCAATAATGACTATCAATATGAAAAATTTATTATTTAAAAGGAGTATTTTACTATTAACAATGCTTGTGCCAATACTATTATTAGCTCAAGATTTTCAAGGTAAGGCTTATTATTTTTCAAAATCTACGATGGAACTTGGTAGTTTTGGAGCTACTATGAGCGAAGCTCAAAAAAAGAAAATACAAGAACGTTTAAAAAACAGGTTAGAGAAGACTTATATTTTAACATTTAATAAGGAAGAGTCTGTTTTTAATGAAGATGAAAAGATAGATGCAATTTCTGGAGCAACAGATAGTTGGGGAAAAAATTTCACTCCTGGTGAGCAGTATAAAAATATAAAAACCAAAGAGTTATTACAGAAACAAGAATTTTATGGCAAACAATTTTTAGTGAAAGACGATTTACTCGCTATTGATTGGATAACTAGTTCTGAAACTAAGCAAATAGGAAAATACATCTGTTTTAAAGCAACTGCTTCTATTCCTTCTTCTGATCTTTCTTGGTATGATTTTTCTTGGGATAGTTTGAATGCTGCTAATAATTTAAAAACAACAGATTCCATAACTAATAATTCGAAAATATCCGATTCAATTAGCGATTCCATAAAAGAGGAAGTGGTTATTCTTTCTGAAGTTGTAGCTTGGTATTCTCCTCAAATTCCTTTGAGTCAAGGACCTTTAGAGTATTGGGGGCTTCCAGGGTTGATATTAGAAGTGAATGTAGGTAACACCACGATATTGTGTTCAAAAATAATTATGAACCCAGGTGAGAAATCCAAAATCAAGGCTCCAGAAAAAGGTAAAATTGTTACTAAAACAGAATACCAAGAAATTATTTCTGGAAAAATGAAAGAAATGAGAAATAACCGAGGTCGACAAAGAGGTAGAAGAAATTAAATACTCCTATTTTTTTAATTCAACTAGTTTATTAAATTAACACATGAAAAAAACAATTCTACTTGTACTTCTTTGCTCAATAAATAGTGTTTTTTCTCAGATTAAATTTGATGGTACCGTAACAGATAGCATAGGTAGTCCTTTGGAATTAGCAAATGTCATTGTATTAAATCAAGAAACAAATACCTTAGACTCTTACTCTATTACCGATGAAAGAGGTTATTATTCCTTTGATTTAGAAAAGAATAGCAGCTATAAATTTCAAGTTAGTTATATAGGGATGAAAAGCTTTGAAGAAATTATTTCTACAAAAGAATCTAACATAACAAAATTTTTTTTACTCCAACCTGATAATGCTTTAGATGAAGTAGAACTAACGTATGAAATGCCAGTTACTATAAAGGGAGACACTATTGTTTATAATGCTGATTCTTTTAAAAATGGTTCTGAAAGGAAATTGGAAGATGTACTAGAAAAACTACCTGGTGTTGAAATTAACGAAGACGGTCAGGTGGAAATAGAAGGGAAGGTTGTCAACAAATTGATGGTTAATGGAAAAGATTTTTTTGATGGAGATACTAAACTTGCCACTAAAAATATTCCCTCTAACGCTGTAGATAAGATAGAGGTATTGCGTAATTACTCCGAAGTTGGACAATTAAGTAGTGTGACTAACAATAAGGATAATTTTGCTTTAAACATTAAACTTAAAGAAGGAAAAGAAAATTTTTGGTTTGGTACTATTAATTCAGGTGGAGGTTATTCGGCAGATGATAAAGGACTCTATTTATTGCAGCCTAAGCTCTTTTATTATTCGCCTAAAGTTACTTTCAATTTTATTGGCGATATTAATAATATTGGCGAAGTAGTTTTAACACCAAGAGACCTTCGAAATTTTGGAGGAGGCTTTAGAGCACCCAGCAGAGGTAGTGGTACCAATATAGATTTAGGAAGTAACAGCCTTGGTTTTTTAACCAATCAGAATAATGCGTTATCTGTTGAAAATATACTTGCAGCTTCAAATTTTAGTTGGTCGCCAACCAATGCATTAGATATTAGTGGTTTTTCGATCTATAATAGCAGCCTTATTGATTCCAAGCAAAGAACTGTTAAGCAATTTACAGATTCAGATTTAGGAATACCTAATGAAGTAACAGAACAAACAAGTCACGAACGTTCCGATCAGGGATTGTTAAAATTGAGTGCTTCCTATAAACCAAATGTAAGTAATCAAATGGATTACGATGTTTTAAGTCGGATTTCAAAAGATTCACAAACTCAGAATTTAGTGTCTTCAGTTATTGGTAACACAAGTCAGTTAGATCAAACAACACCTTTTAGTATCAATCAAAATTTAAAGTATTATTATACGCTAAACGAAACCAATATTTTTGCTTTTGAAGCACAGCATTTACTTAAAGATGAAGATCCTTTTTATAATGCAATCATAGAAGATAAAGAAAATTATACAATCACCGGAGGATCTTTAGGTTTAGATGGAGATCAGCAGGATTATAACATTAATCAAGATAAACGTATAAAGTCAAGTCAATTTGATGCTAAACTTGATTATTATCATATTATTAACCCCAAAAGTAATCTTAATGTAACTTTTGGATCTATTTTTAGTCATCAAAAATTTAATTCAAATTTATTTCAATTTTTAGACGATGGCTTAGCGTTTAATCCAATACCTACATTTAACAATGGTCTGGCTATCAATGATATTGAATATAAATTTAAGGACCTATACTTAGGTGCTCATTATCGTTTAAAAGCTGGAAAGTTTACTATAACACCTGGTTTTTCAGTACATTCTTATGGAAACAATAATACTCAGTTTGGTCAGGAGTTTAAAGATTATTTTTTTAGAATAATGCCTGACTTTGAAACACGAGTTCAATTTAAAAATAGTGAAAGCTTAACGCTTAGGTATGATATGCGAAATCAATTTACAGATGTTACAAAGCTAGCGCAAGGATTGGTTTTAAATAATTTTAGTACTATTCAATTTGGTGAACCAGAATTACAAAATGCTTTATCTCACAACCTAAGTTTAGTTTATTCTAGTTTTAATCTGTTTAATTATACAAATGTTTTTGCGCGTTTGGCTTATTCTAAAAATATAGATCAAATTAGAAATATAACTTCTTTTGAAAATGTAATTAGTACAAATACTTTTTTTAATTCTAATTTTGCAGACGAAAATGCTACTGCATTCGGACGTATTCAACGTACTTTCGGGAAATTAATAGCATCAGTTAATTTAAGTTTTAATTACAGTAAAATAAACCAATTAATCGACTCAAGAAGATCTGTAAATACAGGATTTACAAGAAGCTATACCCCAAGGCTGCGTACAAACTTCAAAAAAGCACCAAATGTTAGCTTAAAATATAAGTATACGATCGCTACAAACAACCAAGGACCAAATGAAACTACGTTTTATACCAGAGCACCTTCCATAGACTTTGACGCTTATATATGGAAATCGGTTACTCTTAAAACAGATTACACCTACACTACTCAAAGCTTAAGAGGTGGTAATAGTGATACTTTTCAGACTTGGAATGCATCAATATCCTATCGGAAAAATAGAGATAATAAATGGGAATATGAAGTTGTAGCAACTAACTTATTAGATATCGACTCAAAAGTCAGTAATACCGCTACCAACCTTTTTGTTTCTGAATCTCGAATTTTTATACAGCCCCGATTCATAACTTTTAGATTGCGCTATGAATTATAAATTTATTCCTCTTCATCATTCAAGTTACTTATACATTAGCTAATACTTTCTTTAATAATTGCTCGCTTTAATGTTAAATTTTTCGTAAAAAAAAACATAATGTCTAACAAATGATTAGTTTTGATGAACATTAAAAAACAAACCATTATGAAAAAATTAGTATTTATTTTATCGATTATTATGTCATTATCATTGACTCAACAAGGGGTTGCACAAAACACAATTGTAGACGTTGCTGTTGGAAATGAGGATTTTTCTACCCTAGTAACTGCTTTAACAGCTGCTGATTTAGTTGGTGCTTTACAAAGTGATGGACCTTTTACTGTTTTTGCTCCAACAAATGCTGCATTTGCAAAAATTGATTCTAAAACTCTAAATTCTTTATTAGAGAAACAAAATCAAGCAGCATTAGCAAATATTTTAACCTACCATGTTGTACCAGGTAAATTGGTTGCTAGTGATGTAGTAGCTGCATTAAAGAAAGGTAACGGAACTGTAGAGCTGAAAGCATTAAATGGTCAGGTTTTAACAGTTATGCAAAAAGATGATAAAATTTGGTTGAAAGATCAAAAAGGTAATTATAGTGAAATTATAGCTACAGATGTAATGGCTAGTAATGGAGTAATCCATGTAATTGATACAGTAGTTATGCCTAATTAATTTATTGAAAATTGCTATGAAAAAATTAAAGCCTCGATAATTCGAGGCTTTTTTTATGTCAACATTTTAACTTACCTGCTTATTGAGTTTCATTAATACAGCTGGACAATTTGTATATGACTAACTTTTAAAATATTTTTTAAAGAGTGAGAAAATTAAAAATACATCAGAAAATATAATTCTCACAGGAGAGGTTATTATCACTTATTGGTCATTTCAAACACTAGCTCACCTCCATTTATTATATCAAAATGAGATAATTGATTTCCTTCAATTATTTTTCCGTTTACAGATACACTCTTTACATAAATATTTTCTTTGCTTTGATTAATCGCTTTTATGATTAGTGACTTTCCATTTTTTAAGTGAATAATAGCTTCTTTAATTAAAGGACTTCCTAAGGCATAGGTTGAAGAGCCAGGAGTTACGGGATAAAAACCTAAACTGCTAAAAATATACCAAGCACTCATTTGCCCTGCATCATCATTGCCGCAAAGTCCATCGACAGTTGGAGCATACATAGTGTTCATAATCATTCGTACGCGCTCTTGTGTTTTTTCAGGATGACCTGTCCAATTATATAAGTAAGGAATATGATGACCAGGCTCGTTACCATGAACATAATTTCCAATGATCCCATCCCGTGTAATATCTTCATGTTTAGCAATGTATTTTTCATCTATTTCCATGGTAAATAAAGAATCTAAATGCTGGCTAAATCGTTCCTTTCCACCCATTATATCTATCATTTTTTCAATGTTTTGAGGTACATACAAACCATAATTCCATGCATTACCTTCAATAAAACCTTGGCCATGTGTATCCATAGGATCAAAATCTTTTCTGAAAGTTCCATCGCTTAATTTAGGCCGCATATAACCAATTTTTGGATCGTAAACATTGGTGTAATACTCGGAGCGTTTTAAGAATTCTTTTTCAATGATTGTATTATTAACTCCCTTAGCTATTTGTGCAATACACCAATCATTATAGGCATATTCTAATGTTTTTGAAACTGATGAATGGCTTTTGTCATCAGGAACATATTGATAGTCAATATAATCTCCCACACCATCAAAGTATCTAACATTTGCTGTGTTTACAGAAGCCTTTAATGCTCGTTTATAATCAAAATTTCCCACATTTTTAACCATAGCATCAGCAATAACTGAGGTTGCATGGTACCCAATCATACACCAATTTTCGTTGGCATAATGTGACCAAATAGGAAGCATACTGTGAACACTTTGGTCATGATGAGCCAACATAGACTTTATCATATCATTATTCCGATTTGGTTGGATAATATTAAATAAGGGATGTAATGCCCTATAGGTGTCCCAAAGTGAGAAAATTGTATAATTTGTAAACCCGTTTGAGCTATGAATATTTTGATCTAAACCTCTATATTGTCCATCTACATCTTCATATAAAATAGGAGCCAAGTTGGTGTGATACAATGCAGTATAAAAATTTATTTTATCAGCATCATTGATGGTAGTCACTTCTATTTTAGAGAGTTCCCGGTTCCATTTTTCTTTTGTTTCTTCTTTTGTTTTATTAAAATTCCAATGGGGAATTTCAGCTTCTAAATTTATTAATGCACCAGAGGTGCTCACTGAAGATAATGCAAATTTGATATATATTTTTTCGTTTTTTTCTGTGTCAAAATTAAAGTAGGCACGAATGTCTTTACCTGCCATTTCTGGAAAGTTTTCTTCTTGTTTAAAGCGTCTATAAAAACCATCGTATTTTACATCATCATACTTTTTATGCCCATAGCTTTTAAATGGTTTTGAAAATTGCATTGCAAAAAATACTTTTTTATCTCTTGCCCAGCCTTTGGTTTGTCTGTAACCAGTTACTAATGAGTCATTTTCTACGCGAATATATGTCCACACATTTTTATTGTCATGATGGTATACATTGTACACCATGTCAAGTATGATGTGCGATTCTTCTGATTTTGGAAAGGTATATTGATGAAAACCTACACGATCGCTTGCGGTCAATTCTACTTCTATTTGATAACTGTCCAAATTAACTTTGTAATAGCCAGGAGAAGCTTCTTCGTTTTGATGCGAAAAAATAGAATAAAAACCTTTCTTGCCCTCTGCTGTTTCCAATGGATCAAGTATTAGTTTACCAGTAGTTGGCATCACTAAAAAGTCACCTAAATCGGAATGTCCCGTACCACTGAAGTTGGTATGAGCAAAGCCTATGATGGTAGAGTCACGATGTTGATAACCTGCACAATATTCATAAGTTTCAGAGTTATAACTACCATCTTCTTTAAACATAAGCTCAAAATTAGTTTGAGGACTTAATTGCACCATTCCAAATGGAGCGGTTGCACCAGGGAAAACATGTCCCATTTTACTGGTGCCAATAAAAGGATTTACAAATTGGGTATAGTCTGTTTTAGATTTTTCTGAAGCGGCACTATTCTCTTCTTTTTTTTTACAAGAAACACATATAAATATAATAAGAAGGACTGTTAATGTTTGTTTCATATTTTGGAAATTACACTTCATTGCTTGTGTATAAAAAGCAGCAGTATTGTGATTGCTAATTTTCAATGTAAAACAAAGATAACAGAAAAGGGCTAGACTATAAGTTTAGGTTTTAACTGCTATTTATAAACTCGCTTTTAATTATTTTCATTTAAATACTTAGCTAAATATACACCAATACTTGCAGAAGCTTGCAATAGATATCCGCCAGTAGGAGCATCCCAATCTAACATTTCGCCAATGCAAAATTGATTGCACATTTTTTTAAGTTCGAAATTTTCAGAAATTGCATTTAAATCGATCCCTCCAACGGTGGAAATTGCTTCGTCTATGGATGCAGTGTTTATGAGTTCTAAAGGAAATCTTTTGATGTTTTTTGCTAATAATTCTGTGTTTAAATAAGAATCTTTAGATAGGTATATTTTTAATAAATCGATTTGAGTTGCATTTAATTTGAGTTCTTTTTTTAAGATTTGAGTCGTATTTTTAAAAGTAGATTTTTTTATTTTAGAAAGAACATTTTCTAATGTTAACGAAGGTTTAAAATCGATAAAAACAGTTGCTTTTGAGATCGTATTCAACTGCTCTCTAATTTTCGGACTCAGACCGTAAATAGCATTTCCTTCTAATCCAAATTTAGTAATAACCACTTCTCCTTTCTGAATAATACTATTGCAAGAAATAGCAATGTTTTTTAAAGGAGTTCCTTCATGTTTTTCAATAAAATCATGTTTCCAATCGATTTTATATCCACAGTTTGATGCTTGAAATGTTTTTGTTTGGATTCCTTTTTTAGAAAAAGCATCGACCCAGTTCCCATCAGATCCAGTAACTTTCCAGCTTCCACCACCTAAAGAAAATACGGTATAATCTGTTGGTGTCGGTTTTTTATTTATAACCGGATTACCGGTAACGTCCCAATTATAAAAAGTGTGATTATACTTAATAATAACTCCCTTTTCTTTGAGAGATTTGAGAATCGCATTTAGCACTTCAATAGGTTTAATTCCTTTTTCAGGAAATACTCTTTTACTGCTTCCTGTATATGTTGGGATTCCAATTTGACCGAGCCAATTTCTAAAATCAATATTGGTAAAATTAAGCAATGCTTTGTCTAAAAATTTATTTGGAGTGTACCTTTTAATAAGCTGATCAATCGGTTCGGAATGAGTTAAGTTGAAACCCCCTTTGCCGGCAACTAAAAATTTACGACCCATCGTTTTGTTTTTTTCATAGATGCTAATGGTAAATTTTTCAGCATCTAAAAAAGAGGCTAATAAAAAAGCGGATGGTCCGCCACCTATAATAGTAATTTCTTTTTTCATGAAACAAAAATAGTTGTTGTTAGAATTTTTAAATCATGTTATTGACCCATCGCTAAGCTAACGAAATCAATATACACATTGCATTTTTTACAAACTTTTTAATTATTTCTCGTTCAGCCTTTAAATTATTTAAACAAAACTACCACCAAACAATAAAAAATTCTACATAGGTGTCATTATGTTTTTGCCAACATAATGGGGCTTGTTTCTCTGTAATACTTATGATAATATATTTTTCTATACCCTTAAAGTCTGTCCAAATATTATTTTCAAAAGGGTCCATTCCCCATTCCTTCTTTGAAGGTATGTAATATTTTTTTGCAGAATTATCAAGGCTAGTAAAAACATCAAAATTTAAATAATAGCCTCTTATTGCTTTTTTATAAATAGGGCTAAAATTTGCTTCGTATTTATAAGGAATAAATAATGAAACTAAAAGACATAGCGCTTGAGAAACGATATCAATTTCTATAGTATTAAATTTTGATTTAGTACAATTATGATATAGTAAGGGAAATTGTTTTCTTTTTAATTTATCTAATTTCTCTTTCAAAGAATCATTCCTGTTAGGACCAATCCAGTTATTTATTGTTTCAGAAGAAATGTCTGGGTCAAATAAATAAAATTTATAAGCCAATTCCAGATGAATCAAAGCTTTTGTTTTTAATTCTTCAATAATAAAATCAATTTCACCGACTGTTTTTTTACCATCTATTATCTGAATATTTTCATAAAGCACCTTGTAGTTGGAAGATAATTTAATTAATTCAGAAACAATTTTTTCTACCAAATGACCCAATCTTATGTTATTTGGCAATTGAAATTCTAGATCTGTTATTAGGTCTAATTCTGATAAATTAAAAGTTTGTAAACCCGTAATTGAAAAGTCTAGACTATTCGCTTTTAATACTGATGCTATCCTTGATTTAGTTTCCATTTTAATTGACTCGTATATTCAATTTGTTTTTAGTGACTTCGCCCTTAAATTAAATCAGGAAAAACTACAATAGAAAATAATCTTTCCAAACTCTTTTTTACGTTCTTTTTTCACATGAACCTTAATCGTTTTTCACACTTGTCTTGTCGGAAAGTAATTTATTTAGAAGTTACCTCAATTAAAATAAACTTAAGTAGAAAGCGAAAGCAATGTTAAGATAATGTTTCAAATTGCATTGGTTATTTTATAAAAAAAATGTCCGTTAATTTTATTTTAACGGACATTCTAAATGATTGTTATTAAAGTTTAAATTAATAGCGGAAATATCAGAGGGATCTATGGGTATCTATATCATTTTTTATGTTATTTGATATGAAATTAGTGATTTTTAAAAGTCGCTTTTCTTTTTTCCAATTGTTTAGTTAAATCGTTAATAGTATTTTTTGCAGCCAATTCGAAATTTTTCTCTTTAGAAGAAGCAAAAGCTTTAGGTCCAGGAATACTTAATTCTATTTCACAAATATGATTATCTCCTCTAGGATCATTTTCTGATTTAAAAAATACATTTGCGTTGATAATAAAGTCAAATTTTCCTTCTAATTTATTTAGTTTTTTAGTTACATAATCAGTCATTGTTTCACTGCTAAGCATTTTAACGTATTGAACATTTATCGTCATAGTTTATAAATTTTAAAGTTTCATATTCAAATTTAACCTTTTTAGCTAAAATAATTTGTGATATTTATCAGAAATAACAAAAGGTTAACTAATGGTAAGCCTAATTTCTTTATAACAATAAGAAGTCATTTTATTATTAAAGACTTATTTTTGTCGTTGGAAAAATAAAGGACGCATGTCTAAGGAAATAAACCCTAGACCAAAGAGACAGTATAGTAAAGATACACTCTCGAAAATGTATTAAAATCGCCAATAAAAAAACTATTTTGATTAAAGAAGTTGACGTTATTATAGTAGGAGGTGGTGCTGCAGGTTTTTTTACAGCCATTAATCTTGTCGAAAACAATCCAGTATTAAAAGTTATTATTTTAGAGCGTAGTAGTGAAGTGCTAACTAAAGTTAGGATTTCTGGTGGTGGAAGGTGTAATGTAACTCATGCTGAATTTTCTCCCAAAGATCTGAGTCAAAACTATCCAAGAGGAGAAAAAGAATTATTAGGTCCTTTTCATACTTTTATGACTGGAGACACTATTGAATGGTTCGAAAAGAAAGGAGTTCCTTTAAAAATTGAAGAAGATGGAAGAATGTTTCCGCAAAGTAACTCTTCAAAAACCATAATTGATTGTTTTCTTAATGAAGCGGAAAAATTAAAAGTTGAGGTATTAAAACAACATCCAGTTAAATCGATTCAAAAAGAAGGAAACAATTGGATGGTGAAAACAGAACAAAATAATTATAAAGCTAAAAAAATAGTGATAGCTACTGGAAGTAATGTGAAAATATGGAAGCTTTTAAGTGAGTTAGGGCACAGCACATTGCCTCCAATACCTTCGCTTTTCACCTTTAATATCAAAGACAATCGCATTAACGATTTGCCAGGTATTGCTACAAATGCGTCTGTTTCTGTTTTGTCTGAAAACCATAAAACTAAATTAGAATCAGAAGGACCATTGTTAATTACTCATTGGGGATTAAGTGGGCCTGCTATTTTAAAATTATCTGCTTGGGGAGCGATAGATTTATATCATTTAAACTATCATTTTAAAATTAAAGTAAATTGGATACCTAGCGAAACAATGGAAACAGTTTTAGAAAAATTAAAAAACTTAAAAGAGGTAAATACTAAACAGTCAGTATTGAAGTATGCTCAATTAGAAGTCCCAAAAAGGCTTTGGCAAAGTTTAGCAATTTCAAGTGGAATAGAAGAAATTCAGAAATGGGCAGAAACCACAAATAAACAATTAAAAGAATTAGCGTCTCAGTTAACGAATTCTATTTTACAAGTAGATGGGAAAAGTACTTTTAAAGAAGAATTTGTAACCGCAGGTGGTATCGATTTAAAAGAAATTAATTTTAAACGTTACGAAAGTAAAATTCATAAAGATTTATTTTTTGCTGGAGAGGTATTAAATATTGATGCAATAACAGGAGGGTTTAATTTTCAAAATGCATGGACCGGTGGATATATTGTTGCAAAAAGTATTACAGAATAAAAATATCCGCCGGAATTAAAAAAAAACAACTAAAATTCTTGACTAGGCTTCCTAGAATCTTTAAATAATTTATCTTTGAATTAATATTGTTGTTTATGTTTGAATCGAATTTTTTACCGAAAAAGTATACTAGCGTTTCTGAAAACGGAACCGTAACTTGGGAATCACCAAGTAACATCGCATTGGTAAAATATTGGGGTAAGTATGGAGAACAACTTCCTGCAAACCCCTCTATAAGTTTTACATTAAATAACTGCAAAACAGCTACTGAATTAAAATTTCAATTAAAAGAAAACTCCAATCAAGAATTTGAGTTTGACATATTTTTTGAAGGAAAGAAGTCAGAAGATTTTAAACCTAAAATTGAAAACTTCTTTAAAAGAGTTGAAAAATATCTGCCTTTTATAACAAGATATGTGTTTGAAATACATACTTCCAATACATTTCCGCATAGTAGTGGTATTGCTTCTTCGGCCAGTGGAATGAGCGCCTTGGCTTGTTGTTTGATAGCTATGGAAAAGACATTAACTAATGAACAATTAACAGAAGCATATTGGATAAAAAAAACATCTTTTATAGCTCGGTTAGGATCGGGATCTGCTTGCCGTAGTTTAGAAGGAGATCTAGTTGTTTGGGGAGAACATTCAAAAATAAAAGAAAGTTCAAATCTATTCGGAATTAAATATCCTTATAAAGTACATACTAATTTTAATAATTATCAAGATACTATTTTGTTGGTCGATAAAGGCGAAAAGCAAGTAAGTAGCTCTGTTGGGCATGATTTAATGCACCAGCATCCATTTGCTGAAAAACGCTTTGAACAAGCTCAAGAAAACATGACCAAGATGATGTCAATTCTAGAAAGTGGAAACCTTTCAGAATTTATCAAAATTATCGAAAGTGAAGCCTTAACGCTTCATGCGATGATGATGACATCCATGCCCTACTTTATTTTAATGAAACCTAATACTTTAGAGATAATTAATAAAATTTGGACTTATAGAAATGAAACCAAAAGTAAGGTTTGTTTTACTTTGGATGCAGGTGCTAATGTTCATGTGTTATATCCTGAAAATGAAAAAGATGCTGTTTTGGTGTTTATTAAAAATGAGTTAGTTGCTTATTGTCAGAATGAGCAGTATATTTGTGATCAAATTGGATTTGGCGCAAAAAAATTGTAAATTTAACAAGCCAAACAAAACCTAAATGTACGGACCGTTATTTTATTCAAAAATATTACTCTTTGGTGAGTATGGTATTATTAAAGACTCAAAAGGACTCTCTATTCCGTATAATTTTTACAATGGAGCTTTAAAAATTGATGAAATTCCTGACGCATCTACTCATAAATCCAATCAAAGTTTAAAACGTTTTTCGGTATATCTTGAAAATCTTCAGAAAGAAGATTCTAGTTTAGTTTCTTTTGATATAGAAAAACTAAAGTCAGCTGTTGAAGCTGGTTTGTATTTTGACTCAAGCATTCCACAAGGATATGGAGTTGGCAGTAGTGGAGCTTTAGTAGCAGCTATTTATGATAAATATGCTTCAGATAAAATTACCATTCTTGAAAATTTAACCAGAGAAAAGTTACTGACTTTAAAATCTATTTTTTCAAAAATGGAATCTTTTTTCCATGGTAAATCTTCTGGACTAGATCCATTAAATAGTTATTTAAGTTTGCCCATTTTAATTAATTCACAAGATAATATTGAGCCAGCAGGTATACCCTCTCAAAAACAAGATGGTAAAGGAGCAGTGTTTTTATTAGATAGTGGTATCACTGGAGAAACGGCACCGATGGTTCAAATTTTTATGGAAAATATGAAGCAAGAAGGTTTTCGTAAAATGATTAAAAACCAATTTGTAAAACACACAGATGCCTGTGTTTCTGACTTTTTGCAAGGTAATGTAACATCCTTATTTGGTAATGTAAAAGAACTTTCAAAAGTTGTTTTTGAAAACTTTAAGCCTATGATACCACAAGAGTTTCATAAACTTTGGAAAAAAGGAATTGAAACCAATACCTACTATCTAAAACTTTGTGGTTCGGGAGGTGGTGGTTATATGTTAGGTTTTACAGAGGATATTGTAAAAGCAAAACAAGCCCTTAAAGATTATAAACTTGAGATAGTCTATAGTTTGTAATACCTCTTTTTCATGTTAAATAGAAAGCAAAAATACTTTTTTCTTAAGTTATTCAGTTTGTTTTCTATTATTAGAGGCTACAATGTGTTGATTATTGTTTTGGCACAATACCTAACTTCTATTTATATTCTTGCACCTTATTTATCTGTCAAAGAGATTCTATTTGATGTTAATTTGTTTATGATTGTATTGGCTTCTGCAAGTGCTATTGCCTCCGGATATATCATAAATAATTTTTACGACAGCGATAAAGATTTAATAAATCGACCACAGAAAACCATGTTGGATCGTTTGGTAAGTCAACGTACTAAATTAAGTACTTATTTTGTTTTAAATATTTTGTCAGTATTTTTTGCTAGTTATGTTTCTTTTAAAGCGGTGGTATTTTTCTCCTTGTATATTTTTGGAATATGGTTTTATTCTCATAAAATTAAAAAGTACCCATTTATTGGCAACTTTGTAGCAGCTACTTTAGCTGTAATTCCATTTTTTGCAGTTTTTATTTATTATAAGAATTTCGATCTAGTTATTTTTGTTCATGCGACCTTTCTTTTTATCATTATCTCTATGAGAGAATTGGTAAAAGATTTAGAAAACTTAAAAGGAGATCTTGCTCAGAATTACCGCACCATTCCTGTCCTTTATGGTAATCTGGTTTCAAAAAAAATACTTACGTTGTTATGTTTACTAACATTAATTCCTAGTTATTTATTGATATTTAAATACAATATTGGCGATATGGGTTTCTTTTTTTACGGAAGTATCATCGCCTTATTTGTTTTTGTAATAATGTTATGGAAATCGAATAAAAAACTTCATTATATACTGCTGCATAACATTCTGAAATTTATCATCGTTGCAGGCGTTTTTAGTATCGCATTTATAAATGTGAATAGAATTTCTTTATAGTTAAAAATTTGAATCCAGTCGTGCATCAATCTTTTCTCCATAACATTATTGATTGCATATATAAAAGCGTGTTTGCCTTAAGATTTTAAAATTAATTAGGAATTGGTATTTTTACTTTTGATGCATTAAACCCATTGACATTCATTACCTTTGCAAAAAATAAAAAAGAAGCTATCTAGATAGTAAGGTAATAAATATGAGCAAGCAGAAAGATAATAAGCGTACAGGTAAATCATTGGATAAAGGAAAGAGAACGAAGCCTTTTGGTAAGGATACTCGTGGTAAAAAACCTAAAGAAACTACTCAAAATAAACCTTCAAAGCCTTCAAAACCTTCGAACCCTTCTGACGGGATTCGTTTAAATAAATACATTGCAAATTCTGGAATTTGTTCTCGAAGAGAAGCAGATATGTATATTCAAGTTGGGAGTGTTTCTGTAAATGGTGCTGTTGTCAGTGAAATGGGTTTTAAAGTAAAACCCAATGATGAAGTGAAATTTGACGGAAGAAAAATCAGTCCCGAAGCAAAAAAATATGTATTGCTTAATAAGCCTAAAGGATTTGCAACTACTACCAGCGATAATAAAGGGAATACGGTGATGGATTTAGTAGCAAACGCTTCTAGTATCCCTCTTCATCCCATCGGGAGATTAGGTCGAAATGCAACAGGTTTATTGTTGTTTACCAATGATGATGATTTTATGCAAAAATTTACACGCCGCGGTGTCACTCGTTTATTTCATATTGAATTGGATAAAAATCTCAAATCTGAAGATATTCAACGCATCAAGGAAGGACTTAAAATTAATGGAAAAACCATTGATGTTGAAGAGGTGAGTTGGGTAAACAATGCACCAAAAAAAGAAGTAGGTCTAAAAATAAAACATATTGGAAATAGTGTGATACGAACTATTTTTGATCACTTAAACTATAACGTAGTAAAAGTTGACTGTGTAACAATAGGACCACTAACCAAAAAAGATTTACCTCGGGGTCGTTGGAGAGATTTAAACGAGCTAGAAATGAATAATTTTAGTATGCTTTAGTAAATTTATAATTCTTAAAATTTACTTATAGCTAGCCTCTTCATTATCTTTTGTTAAATGCGCAATCGTTTTAACAATGTGATTGTGTATGGTGACAATGGGAATCGATTTATAAAAATAGAAAAGCGATTCTTATAAAAGTGTTGTGAATCAATTGGATGTGATTTCAGATGGAGAAAAAATATGCTGATAAAACTAAAAAACCCATTAAATAATCTTAATGCTTCAAATTCAAAAATTATCTAAAAAATATAAAGGAGCTGATTATTTTTCGGTATCAAATTTAGATTTAGACATACTTAAAGGGGAAATATTTGGTGTTTTAGGTCCCAATGGCGCAGGGAAAACAACACTAATTTCAATGTTATGTTCTTTAATAAAACCCACTTCAGGAACTTTTACGATCAATAATTTAGATTACACTAATAACAAGAAAGAATTAAAGCAATTAATAGGGATTGTGCCCCAGGAATATGCCTTATACCCATCCTTAACGGCTTATGAGAATCTAAGTTACTTTGGTAGTATGTATGGTTTGCAAGGAAAAGTATTAAAAGAACGTATTCATTTATACCTAGAGAAAATGGGACTTTTAGAGTTTGCAAATAAAAAAATTGAGATATTTTCTGGAGGTATGAAACGAAGAATCAATTTAATTGCTAGTATTTTACATCAACCTAAAATATTATTCCTAGACGAGCCTACTGTAGGAGTAGATGTTCAATCCAAGAATGTTATTATAGATCATTTAAAAAAATTAAATAAAGAAGGAACTACCATAGTTTACACTTCACATCATTTAAACGAAGCAGAACATTTTTGTAGCCGTGTGGCAATAATTGACAATGGAAAAATAATTTTAAAAGGAACACCAAAAGATCTTATTTCATCCAATGAAAAAGCACATAATTTAGAAGATGTTTTTATCAGATATACAGGAAAAGAACTAAGAGATCATGTATAAATTATGGGCATCTATACACAAGGAATTTCTTCTTCTTATTCGAGATTTGGGAGGACTTACGATCTTATTTGTAATGCCTTTGGTTCTTGTAATTACGATTACTCTTATTCAAGATAGTTCGTTTAAAAGTGTTCAACAAACAAAAATTCCAATTTTAATAGTTGATAATGATAAAGGAATGATCTCTGAGAATATTTTTGAAGGATTGAAAAATCAAAAATTATTTGAAGTGATTGTAAAAGAAAAAGAAAGCGAAGTTGAGAAACTTGTTTTTAAAGGGACCTATCAGTTAGCAATAGTGATACCAAAAAACTTATCTAAAGATTTAGAACTTAAAATAAGTCGAAATGTTGAAGGAGTTTTAGCAGATTTTGGGTTCGAAGATGATGAGACTTCTACTACTAAAATAGAAATTTCTACTAAAGAAGTCAGACTTTATTTTGATCCAGCTCTTCAACCGTCATTTAAAACTTCTATTAAGAGTGGCATTGATAAAATGATTTCAAAAATAGAAACGGAGTCTATTTATAAAGCCTTTCAAGAGCAATTATCAGATGATGATTCGAGCGTTACTTTTAATTCAGAGAAATTTATAACCTTTAATGAAATAACACCCAAGTTAAAGGAAGACGAAGTGCTCCCAAATTCTGCGCAACATAATGTTCCTGCTTGGACCTTATTTGCTATATTTTTTATTATAGTTCCATTATCCATAAATATGGTAAAGGAAAAGAGTCAAGGTACTTTTGTAAGATTAAGAACAAACCCTGTTTCTTACTCAATTGTTTTGGCTGGTAAAACAGTAGTTTTTCTAACGGTTTGTTTGATACAGTTTTTTCTAATGGTACTAATTGGTGTTTATCTTTTTCCAGTATTGGATTTGCCAACCTTAGCTGTTTCTGGAAAGTTATTTCCAGCATTTATAGTAGCTTTGTTTTCTGGATTAGCAGCAGTTGGATTAGGCTTATTATTAGGAACAGTTGCTAAATCACAAGAACAAGCAGCGCCATTTGGCGCTACATTTGTAGTGGTATTAGCTGCTTTGGGCGGTGTATGGGTGCCTGTTTTTATGATGCCCAGTATTATGCAATTTACCTCTAGCTTATCACCTATGAATTGGGGTTTAAATGCTTTTTATGATGTGTTTTTAAGAAGCGGAGGTTTATTAGAAATCCTTCCGGACCTATTATTATTATTATTGTTTTTTCTTGCTACAACACTAATTTCTATAATTTATAACACTAAAAAGAATGCGGTCTAATGCTAACATTAGTTTGACAGGTCCAATTAGCCTGCAGTTCCTTCAAACTCCTATCAATATTAAGTTTATAGAAAAAATAATTACTAAACTCAACCTTGACCTAGTATTAAAAATTGATTTTATAGATGAAAACTAGTACATTCATAGTTATATTCCTTTTGGGATTATTTTCACCAAGCTTAACGAAAGTAAGAACGGATTATAAAAAAAGTTTTAATAGTAAAGAAGTAACACTTCAATTAAATAAATATTTAGCTGAAGTCAAGAAAACAGATAAAAAATTACTAGTGGCTTATAAAGGAGCAGTCTTAATATTAATGGCTAACTATTCCAAAGTTATTAAAGAAAAAAAAACTTTTTTTAAAGAGGGAGCTACTTTATTAAACTTTGCAATTATTGAGGAACCTGCTAATGTTGAAATGCGATGTCTCCGTCTAAGTATCCAAGAAAACGCGCCAAAACTATTAAAATATCGAGCCAATAAAATAGAAGATAAACAATTCATCAAAGAGGGATATAAAAATATTAAATCAACTCCTATAAAAACATATGTCAGGGGATTTATCATGCAGTCTAAATCGTTTTCTGATGAAGAAAAAGAAGAATTTAATTAAATACATCTAAAAGTGCTGGATAGAAGTTCGCTTGAACATAAAATAAAAACTCTTAAAATATGTGTAATCATACCCACATACAATAATGAGCGTACTTTAAAAATAATAATAGATGGAGTATTAGAATTTACAAACGATTTAATTGTTATTAATGATGGTGCTACTGATGCTACTTTTAGAATTCTAAAAAAATATACTGATATAACACAACTCTCTTTTCCAAAAAGCAAGGGAAAAGGAAATGCATTGCGAATTGCTTTTAAAAAAGCAGAAGAGCTAGGATATGATTTTGCCATCACCATAGCAGGTAATGGAAAGTATTTTCCTGAAGACATATCGGTTTTTGTTAATCAACTAGAATCTGGAACTAATAAAAAAACTCTACTTATTGGGTCTACAAATATGGATCAAGAAACGGTTTCTAGTAGAATAAGTTTTACTGATAAACTTTCAAACTTTTGGTATAAACTTCAAACGGGTATTCAATTAAAAGATACTCAATCGTTATTTCGCTTATACCCTTTAAAAGAAATGAATAAAATTAAATTTTATACGACCAAGTTTGAATTTGAAATTGAAAATATAGTTAAAGCAGCTTGGAGAGGAATTGCAGTAAAAAACGTTCCGGTTAACGTATCAATCGATAAACAAGAAAAAACAACTCATTTTTGGCCATTCAAAGTTTTTTTAAGAATAACTTTATTAAATATCTGGTTCATTTTAGTAGCATTTCTATATATAAAACCACGGAATTTAATACGGGAATTTAGGAAAAAAGGAATTCGGCGATTTATAAAAGAAGAAATATTAGGAAATAATGAGTCTCCACTAAAGAGTGCTCAAGCGATGGCATTAGGGGTTTTTATTGGTTTAACCCCGCTTTGGGGATTTCATACCATATTGGTGCTTTCATTAGCCGTATTATTTAAATTAAATAAAGCGATTTCGTTTGCTTTTACCAATGTTAGTTTTCCACCTTTTATTCCCTTTACAGTTTATGCTGGAATCATGATAGGTAACTATGTTTTAGGAGAACCCACGGAATATTCATTTGCAGACTTTGAGAAAAATTTTGAATTTGTTAAGAGCCTAAAAACCTATGTAGTTGGAAGTTTTATTTTAGCATCTGTGGTGTCTATTATAGTAGGTGTAGTTGCTTATTTCTTATTGTTTTTATACAGTAAGAAAAAGCACGATTAAAATTGAATTTCTATTGTAATAAACTTATTTTTTATAAAAATTAAAGAGGCCAGTACACTACTAACAAGGTCTGTATTATAAAAAAGACGATAAAAGGTAAAACCAGATATCCCATAACATCTCTAGATTGAAGTTTAATCCCTTTTCCCATTATAGGAATTATAATAAGTAAGAAAAAAGGCTGTAACATATTGCTTAAACTCTCGCCATAAGCAGCAGACAAAGAAGCTCTAGAAATCATAGCGATTACTTGAGGTTCTGGTAAACCAGCTCCTAATTCAATAACAGCCTTAATTAAACTAGGACCAATTACTGCAAATTCTCCTCCTGCAGAAGGGATAGCAAAATTTACAATACCTCCAGTTAAGTAAGCGAAAAGAGGATAGGTTTCTAAGGTAGCAACAGAAGCCATTAGTTGTCCTAATCTATCCCCCAATCCAGTGTATAACATAATTCCCATAATACCTGCATAAAAGGGATATTGAAATAAAACACCAGAAATATTACTACTGGAACGTTTCATCGAAATTACATAGCGAGAAGGTGTTTTATGAAGTAACATTCCAAACATTATAAAAATAAAAATCATAATATTAAAGTTTAAATCAAGTCCTTTAGTACTAAAATGATAAACTATATAGCTAAGTCCCATTGCTACGATAATCATTTGAAGGATGACACTATTATTTAAGGCATCCGAAAGCGTTTTAAAGGGTAAATTTAAGCCAGAAGCCTCTTCTCTAATAGTGCTTTTTTCGAGTTCTTCATCCGAAATCATCAAATCTTTTAATTCTTTATTTTCTGAACACTTCGGACGTAAAATGTACATCACTATTGGAGCACTTATTACCATAAAAAAGATCATCACTAAATTTAATGATGATTGAATGGTTAATGAAGTGGGAATAACTTCAGTTAGGACGCCCGTTTCAATTAAAAAGTTTTTTTTAGAATTTAAAAGTAGCGGGATGGAACTAGACAATCCAAATACCCAACTATTGAAAGAAAAATATACACAAGCAATTAAATATGGATAATGAATTCCTTTTACTCTCAGCGCTAATTCTCTGGCGAGTACAGCAGTTATAACCAGCCAGCCAAAACTAATTAAGGACAGTAGCAAACCAATAAATACCACCAACAAATAAACTTGTGAGGGCGTTTTTAAATGTTTAGAAAGAGCGTCTATACCACTTTTAACCAATGGAGATAATGCGATACTAAAACCTGTTATAATGATTAATGCAATTTGCATTGCAAAACCAATTAAATCGAAAAAACCGGTATACCAAGATTTAATAATTTCTAAAATAGAAGTGTCTAACCAAAAAAATGATCCCAATGCTGTAATTAATGTAAGTAATATTGCAAATACAAAAGCATTTGGCATGAACTTTAAAAACAGATTTGACAATAATTCACCTAATTTTTGAATCATATAAAATATTAATACCTTAAATCTAATTAATTTTATTTCTTTTTTACCTTCCTATTAACCAATATTTGCATTGAATAAATAACCAACCGCTGCAGTCAGTCCCATAGCAAGTGTTCCCCAAAAAGTAATTCTAATAATTGCTTTTCCAATACTTGAACCACCTGTCTTAGCTGCTAATGCTCCTAAAATGATAAGAAAAAATAGCGCAAATACATACAGTGAATATTCCATGCTCTTTAAAGGAATAAAGAGTGTAACTAAAAAAGGAAGTAATCCTCCTGCTGTGAATGCTGCAAGTGAAGCAAATGCTGCTTGAATAGGTTTAGCTTGACTAATTTCATTAATTCCCAGTACATCTCTAATGTGAGTGCCCAATGCATCATGTTCTGTTAATTCTTTAGCGACTGTCAATGCAGTTTCTTTATTCAAACCTCTTTTTTCATAAATTTCCACCAATCGTTGCAATTCAATTTCGGGCATGTCATTAAGTTCTTTTTTATTGCGTTCGATATCTGCATTTTCAGTATCGCTTTGCGAACTTACAGATACATACTCTCCAGCAGCCATCGATAAAGCACCGGCAACTAATCCAGCTAAAGTTGCCAAAATAACAGGTTCTCGAACATCAGTAGCAGCTGCAACTCCAATTGCGATACTGACCGTTGATAAAATTCCATCATTAGCTCCAAGAACAGCAGCTCTTAACCAATTACTTCGGTGTATGTAATTAGGATCTATTTCTTCTTTTTTTTCTATCATTTAGGCTGTTCTTTCAAATTAAATATATTTGAAATTTTATTTAAGGCGTGCAATTAGTAAAAATAGGCTTTGACAAAATCCACTCTGGAGTGTTTGCATTAAAATTACCACAAAGAGTCACGTTTTCTACGTTCCAAGAACTAAGATCTTGATTATAGCTATCTGCACTACTAAACATTCCATACATTTCATCTACAAAGCTCAAATCCCAATTTTCAAGGGCTTGGTTAAAACTAGTGGCCTTATAAAACATCCAATTCATATTAGTTACATTTCCAACATCCCAATTTTCAAGGGATTGATTAAAATTGCTAGCGTTGACAAATAAACCTCTCATAGAATCAACATTACTAACATCCCAATTTTCCAAAGATTGATTAAAGGCAGTAGCGTTCGTAAACATATTACTCATATTAAGAACATTACTCAAATCCCAATTTCCAATGTCTTGATTAAATTCAAATGCATCCCAAAACATAGCATAAGTATTAATTACATTACTCATATCCCAATTATTAATAGCTTGGTTAAAGCTAGTAGCTCTATAAAATAACAAAGCCATACTAGTAACTTTTGTGGTGGCTAATTTAGTAAGATCATCTCCATTTTCGATCAATCCCTCTAACATTGGTTTATCTATAACGGTATAAGTTATACCGTTTATTTCACCCGTGGCTCCTACTTCTGACCATTCTTTTGCTTTTATAGTAATCCCATTGGCATCTATATATACCGGATTATCGATGTCTTCAATAACCTTTACTTGTCTGGATGCTGAAGCAGTATTTCCAGCGACATCTGAAACACTATAAGTAATAGTATAAGTGGCAATAACATTCACATTAGGGTCTCCAGATACAAGGATACTTGAACTTAAGTCTCCATCTACATTATCTGTAGCAGTAGCCCCAGCATCTATATATGTTGTACTTTGAGTAATATTAATAGTTGTATCTCCTAATATTGTAATGATAGGAGCTGTTATGTCATTAATTGTATGGCTATCATCGTCACTACAGGCAATGATAAATATGGCTAGTGCTAAATAAATAAATTTTCTCATAATTTCTATTTTCATTATTTATAAGAGTCTACAATATAGATAAGTTTTTTATAAGTTCTATTCAAAAAACTCCTTAAAGGTATTATAAATAAAGCGTCAGTTTACTTAAATAAATGGCACATTTTCTCCATTTATTCAGCATATTTTAAACCTCTAAAAATCAAATTAATTATATACATTTGATATTAATTATAAATATTTAAAATAAAAAAAGACATTCATTAGTCTAGCTATACCCCATAACTTCCTTTAACATTATAGCTATAGAATTAGGGTGTTTATTATTGTGAAATTTTATAAAAAGGTATGTTTATAATTAATAAAATAAATTAGTAATTTTGTTTTATTCTATTTTTAAACCAAAACGAATACAGCTATGTTTAAAAAAGACAAAGATGATTTTAATACCCCGTTAGGGTACGTATCTGTTGGAATGTTAATTGTAGATGCTCAACAACATATTATAGAGACCAACGAATCGATACTGAGAATGTTTGGCTATAAAACAAAAGAACTACATCAACTCCATCTCCAAGTTTTATTTTCTGATGCCTGTAAGATTCAACTTGAGAATCAGTTAAAAGGTTTTTTGAAGCAAGGAGTCCAAAGAAAAAAGGAGAGAAACCTTACTATTTATGGCGTGCATAAAAGCAAAGGTATGTTCCCTGTAGAAGTGAGTTTAACTATTTTTAAGCCATGCGATAAAGAATATATAATGGCATTGGTCACCGATATTTCGTCAATAAAAGAACAGGAAGTAAAAATCAGTAATTTAAATGCCGAATTTGAAGAAAAAATTCTTTTGAGAACAAAAGAGTTAAATGAAACAATTAGTCAATTAGAACATGAAAATATGTTACGGGTTGATGCCGAAAAAGACATCAATATTGCCTTTAGAAGAGAACGGGAATTAAATAAATTAAAAACAAATTTTTTATCTTTGGTTTCCCATGAGTTTAAAACTCCATTGAGTGGTATTCTAACGTCTACTATTTTGTTGGGGAAGTATAAATTGGCAGAACAACAAGAAAATCGAGATAAACATATCAAGACCATTACCGATAAGGTACAATATCTAAATAATATTTTAAATGATTTCTTATCTCTAGAAAAATTAGAAACCGGAAATATAAACTATAATTTAAGTACTTTTAAATTAGGTGAAGTGATAAAAGAGATAGTTTCTAATGCCAATATACTATTAAAAGAAGGTCAGACAATAAATTACCCTGATCATATCGATGAAATATCTTTAATACAAGATGAGAAAATCATTGAGTTGACCTTATCTAATCTAATAAACAACGCTATTAAATATTCTTCAGAAAATTCAGTGATAGCTATCAAGGTTTGCCAAGACCTCGAAATTACCACCTTAGAAATAATTGATGAGGGTATAGGTATCCCAAAAAATGAACAGAAAAATATTTTTAATCGTTATTTTAGGGCTGAAAATGCCCTATTAACAGAAGGTACAGGAATAGGATTAAACATTGTAAAAAATCATATCGAAAACTTAGGAGGAACAATTGCTTTCGAAAGTGAAGAAAATAAGAGCACTACATTTACCATTAGTATTCCAAATACGGCACAACTATGAAGAAGTTATTATTAATTGAAGATGATCTTGTTTTAAGAGAAAACACTGCAGAAATTTTAATGCTCTCTAATTTCGAGGTTATTACTGCATCTAACGGTCTGGAAGGAGTTGCATTAGCAAAAAACAGTATGCCAGACATCATTGTTAGTGATATTATGATGCCAGAACTGGATGGTCATGGAGTATTAGAAATTTTAGCCAACGATGAACACACCAAATACATTCCTTTTATATTTTTATCGGCAAAAACCGAACGAAAAGATATAAGAAAAGGAATGAATATGGGCGCAGATGATTATATCACTAAACCTTTTGAAGAAGAAGAACTAATAAGCGCTATAGAAAGTCGAATTGCCAAAGCTTCCATTTTAAAAGACCAAAGAAGTTTAAAAAGGAACACAGCAAATCAAAAAAACGAAATCCGTTCATTGAACGATTTAAAAACCTTTTTTATCGATAACGGAACGAAATTTACCTTTAAAAAAGACGAAGTTATTTATAGTCAAGGAGCACATTCTAATTTTACATATTTAATTCTAAAGGGTATTTTAAAATTACATCAACTGGATAAAAATGGGAAAGAACTCACTACTAAGTTAAATAAAGTAGGTGATTTATTTGGCTATACTTCGTTTACAGAAAACATTACCTATCAAGAAACAGCAACCACTATTATGGAAAGCGAACTGGTGGGGATTTCTAAACAGGAATTAAGGTCTATATTTGATAAAAACCATGGGCTTACTTTAGAACTGATACAGTTATTAACCGAAGATCTTAGCGGCATAAAAGAGCAGCTGGTTCAAATGGCTTACAGCAACGTAAATAAAAAAACGGCAAGTACTATTTTAATGTTTGTCGAAAAATTGAATTGTGCTTCAGGAGAGGCTATAAATATTTCCCGTAATGATTTGGCGAGTGTTGCAGGTGTTGCAACAGAATCTTTAATTCGAACTCTATCCAGTTTTAAAAATCAGAGAATTATTGAAATTGAGGGCCGAAATATTAAAATTTTGGACCTACAGCGATTGAGGGAAATTCAATAAATTTAGTTCTAAATTTCATTAAGCGTTACATTGCCTTCGTTTGTTAAATAGGTTTATTTAAAACAATCACTAGCTCTGATTTATTTAAAAAATAAATTAACTATAATTCTTGATGAATCAATTTTTTTAAATTTTGAGCTCAATTTTTTAATCAATCTTTAATAACTTCTTCGTAGGGTTTTAAAAAGTATTGTTTAAATATAATAATCATTAAACCAGTCATAGGAATAGCAATAATTCCGCCGGGCATACCAAGAAGGTAGGTCCAAATACTAAGTGCTAGTGTAATAATCACAGGGTTTATACCAGTATTGTCTTTCATTATTCGTGGCTTAAGTAACCATTCTTCAATAATACTTGCTATAATAAAGACAGCTATAACGATACTAAAGTAGAATAAAAAGCTTTGAGAGTTTTCCACAGAGAGCACCATACAGCTAATTGAAAGCGGTATGAGTGCTAAGTATTGCAGATAAGAAATATACGATAGTAATATAATTAATAAACTAATTAGAATCGTTCCAGGCATATCTAAAATAATAAATGTACTGATATAAATTAAAGATAGTAAAAGGATGATTTTTGTTCTCAATTTTAAATATTTAACAAAACTTTGATTGAAATCATCAATGATGGTGTGAAATATAGATTTTATTTTACCTCCAAAATATTTTTCCCGAATTCTAGTAAAGTAGTCTAGTTGATATAAAATAAGTATGAAATACCCAATGGTGGAGCATAGAATAAATAAGAAACTAAATTTAGGTTTTAATTGTTCAGTATTTGTTTTTTGACTTTGAAATATGGCGGTGGCTTTTTCAAAGCCAGTTTTTATAGATTCGGTATCTAGCTTCGAATAATCGATATTTTTTATTTTATTGATTATGGAATCAGATTTATGTTTTAGTAAAGTTTCCACCTGGTCAATGTCGTATAAATTATTAATATATTCTTTTACTTTTTGTGTCGTTTGGTTTAAATTTTCTTGATTTTTTGTTGTCAAAAAAACAAAACTTTGATTGAGTCTTTTAAAATCTCGATTGATGTAATTAGTAAAAAAAACAAAAAACAAAATAATTAGCACTGTATTTACTGCCAAAAAAATACTCGTAGCAAGACCCTTACTTTTAACTATTTTCTGGATTCGTGTAATTATTGGTTGCACAGAGAATGCAAGTAATATCCCAAAAATAAAAGGTAATAAAATACCATATAAGTAATAAAATGTAATTGAAAAACCGATCATCAATACACCTATTATTATTTCGTTCTTATAGTTTTTCATTATTTGGTTTTTAGGTGTTAGCCGCTTTATTATTTCAATTTTTTAGTCTTTTATAAAATAAAATTCAATTAAACAATGAGGTACAGACAGTTGTTAGTTTAAAAAATCAACTTATTTTATATTTAAATATAAGTAATTTTTAATAATAAAATTAAAGAGATTCTTATGGAATAATTACTACATTTGAGTGAATTCAACAAGGTGTAAACACCTGAAAATAATTAAACAACAATGGATACCATAAGCGAATACATAATTATTATTGCTAAAATAATAGAAACTATAGGAGTTTTAACTATTTTTCTCGGTTTGTTATACTCCTTATTAATGTTTGTAATAGGACTTGCTCAAAAGAAATTAAGTCAACTAGAAAAATTAAGACAATCTATCGGAAAATCAATCCTATTGGGTTTAGAGGTACTTATAGCAGCTGATATTATTTTAACGGTTTCAACGGAGCCAACTTTAAGGTCTGTTACTATTTTAGGCCTCATAGTACTTGTTCGAACTATTTTAAGCACCTCTTTACAAGTTGAATTAGAAGGCAAGTTTCCTTGGCAAAAAAACAAATAGTTTAACAACTATTTGTTTGTTGTTCTTTCCTATATTGATTGTGAATTAAACCTAAATACTGCCTAATACCCCTAGGCATATTACATCAGTAATTAAAAATTAATTGACTAGTACTTTCTTTACAATTTCTTGATTGTTTGAAGTTATTACAAGAAAATACATCCCTGAGGTATACCCCTTTACATCAATATTTGTAAAGTTTTTTTCTTTAGTAAGTAGTAGTTTTCCAAAAACATCATATAGCTTTAAACTACTAAGGGGTATAGAAGCGCTCAAGTTAATTACATTACTTGCTGGGTTTGGATACACGCTCACCTTATCCTCTAAGTCAATATTTGCAACCGTATTTAATTCGCCTTCTTGATATATCTTAACGTAATCTATTAGCATGGTAGCTTGGTCAAAATCAGAAGATGTATTTCCTGCATAACCTCCCATAGCAATGTTTAATAACACAAATTGGTCCTCGTAAAATGGCCATGTGCTATCATCTTTTATAGAAGGATTATAAGTGAAATACCCAACCCCGTCCAATAAAAATGTTATTTGATCTGGAGACCAGTTTAATGAATATACATGAAAATCATTTTCAAGATCTGACGCAATAGTACCTCCTCCATTTGGATTACCAGCATAACAGCATGGAGTGTGTAAAGAACTTTTTATATAGTTAATATTTTGATTAGGAAATATTCCGTGCTCCATCATATCAATCTCTCCACATGCAGGCCAACTAGTTGTTCCATATTGCGAGTCCCAGTAGGCACCAGGTTCATTTATATTCTTACCCAGTGTCCAAATTGCGGGCCAGGTACCAGCCTCAACAGGAATTTTAGCTCGTACATCTACTCTACCATAGGTAAATGCAAATTTTGCATTTAACCTAGCAGAGGTATAGTTTTTTGTTAAGCCTTGATCTGTATAGGTTTCTTGTTTTGCAACAATATTTAAAAACCCGGAAGTATCTACAAAAGAGTTATCTATACGGTTTGTATAATGCTGTTCTTCACCATTAGCCCAGCCTACACCGGGAATAATGACTTGTGTTTGGTGGTGCCAATTTGATGGGTTGACAACCCCTGGAGTTTCAAACTGATCTTCCCATACTAAATTGGTATACTCTACATCAATCTCGTTAAGGTTTACTTCTGTAGAACCATCATCAATGTTGTCAAGCAAATAGGTGCCTGCGGTTGTTACTCCTCCATCAATAAAAACAACCAATTTACTATATTCTCCAGTAGCATTTACCGGTGTACCGTCATTGCTTAATACCGCTTGAGAAAAATCAAAAACAACATTATTGGTCCAACCGCCGCCAGCGGGTATATTTTGACTAACCTCAACATCAGGGTTCTGGCCATTCTCTAGTTTTATTAATACGGTATGCGCATTAGGGTCAAAACCATAAAAAGACAAAGAAATCGTGTTCTGAAAATCCAAATCAATGGCTCTTTGCAAATCAAGGTAAAATCCTTGCCAATAGAAAGACCCATCATTAAAAAATTGGCCAACCTCATTGCTAGGGTTTTCTGGATCTGTATTTAAAGAGAAGCTACTACCCGCAAAAGAAGAAAAATTTTCTGTTGGGTCAGAAAAATCTAGGGGCATTTGCTGCGCCAAAGATAGGTGGTTTAAAAATAAAAAGATTAAAACTAAATAAGCAGGTATAGGTTTCATAAAGGGATTTTAAAAGTATCAAAGATAATGTATTTTGTGATATTTTTTTATTTCCTTGCACTCATTAAAGCAAGCTTTACTCATTGCAGTAAACAAAAAAAAAGCCGAAACTCTCGTTTCGGCTTTTTATCTGTACTGAAGACGGGACTTGAACCCGTATGCTTTAGTATCTTTTGAAACCCTTATGAAACCTCTATAATACCTTTAAAGTTAATAAATGTCATTGTAATATTGAGTTTTAGCGTATTAACTAAAGTCAACTAAAATTAAGTAAGGTTAATAAAATGTCGGAAATATGTCGGAAATAATATTTTAAAGAATTATATTTGAATTTTCAATTTTTTAAATAATAGTATGGCAACGGTTAAATTCAGATTGGTAGGCAAAAACAATACTTCAAATATTTATATTAGGGTTCTTAACGGTCGTAAATTAGATATTCAAGCAAAAACAGATTTATTTATTAATTCTAAAGAATGGCAGATAAAAACCAATCTACCAAAACAATCAACTGCAACCAATAAAAACCTTACAACGGATTTATTGAAACTTAAAGCCTTTATTTTAAAAAAATTCAACGATGGGAATAGCAATGGTTTAAAAATAAATAAAGATTGGTTAAAACACAATCTAGATGTTTATTTCGGACGTATTACAGAAACTACTCAAAGTGATTTATTAACAGATGCAATACAAAGGATAATTGATGAAGCGCCAACAAGAAAAAACGCAAAGGGAGGTATTGGTTTATCCAAAAGTAGAGTTAATGCCTATACTTCATTAAAAAACATTATTACCGAATACCAAAAGCAAAATACTTTCAGAGTCAAAGATGTAGATGTGAAATTTGCAAAGGGTTTTCTAAAATATCTATTGAATATAAAGATGTATCAAAAGAGTTATGCACTTAAAAAAATAGCAGACTTAAAAACTGTTTGTAATGATGCTTCATTTTATGGGATTGAAACAAGTACTCAACTTAAAAAGATTGATAGCACCAAAACCAAGAACGAAAATATCTTGTATTTAAGCCTTAAAGAATTACAAGCAATAGAAGATGTAGTGTTGTTAAATGACGCCCTTAAAAACGCTCGTAAATGGCTATTGTTAGGTTGTAATATTGGACAAAGAGGTGGCGACCTATTGATGTTAGATGAAACCAACTTTGTAAACCGTAACGGCTTAGAAGTAATAGAATTAAAGCAACAAAAGACAGATAAAAATGTAACAATTCCTGTACTTGCAAAAACTAAAGAAATAATACAAAACGGCTTGCCTTATAAAATATCTATTCAGAAATTTAATAAGTATATCAAAGAGATTTGCAAGATTGCAGAAATTCACGAGCCAATAGAAGGAGGCAAAATTACGGTATTAGAAAAAGGTAAAGGAAATAAAGACAAAAGAAAAATTAGTGGGACATATCCAAAGTGGGAACTTATGGCTTCCCACGTTTGCAGGCGCTCGTTTTGCACCAACTTATACGGAATATTGTCAACGCCTTTAATTATGAGTGTATCCGCCCACAGTTCTGAAAAAATGCTCTTAAATTATATAGGAAAAGATAGTTTAGATTTTGCACAACAAATTGCGGATTTCTATGCTTTACAAGCATTAAAGGAGAAGACACAACCTCAGCTTCAGGTTATAAAAAATGTATCTTCCCAAAATTAATTGAACCCCATAATAAAGCTTGTTAGGTTTGTAATATATTAGCTATAAAAAACTCTTCAGATGGATGAATTATTTAAAAAAACAAATGAATTTTTAGTAAAATTTTATGAAATCTTAAAAGAATTAGAGGAGTCTATAATACCAACAGGAAATATGGATGAATTTGATTTTGACGGTGAGTTGGATTATATTTTTGAGGAGTTATGGGAAAAAGAAAGTAAATATTACCTTTTTGGTGCAGGACACCAGTATCAAAATACAAGAAACTATGAACTTAAAGAATTAACCGATAAAGGTATTTATTTTCATCTTTGTAAATTTAAAGTATATGAAAAAACATATAAAGAAAGGCTAAATAAGTTTCAGGAAATTTACGTGGATGCACAGGAAATATCTTTTTTAGAAGATGAGTTAGAAGCATATTCTAATCCAATTGGCTCGGAGGAACCCTTCAAATATTTAGACTTAAAACAAAAAAAAAATTTAACCTTCACAAGAAAAAGGACTGTAGATTTTTTAGTTCAACAAGCGAAAATAACAGGATATAATATAATAGTTTCAGGTGATGAGTCTGATGGAGGATTAAGTTATGAAAAGGAAAAAATAAAAAATATAGCCCACAGTCCTTTATTAGAATCAAATAGCACTATTAATGAAACCAAACCTCCAATAAAAAACCAACACCCATCAATTTTTGAAGATAATGCTTTTGATATATTTTTAAAGTGGCTTGAAATAAGTAAAGACGAGGTGGCTATGAAAAAAATAAGTTTTATCATTCAAAAACTTAAATCGTTAGATAAAATACGAAACTCAAACTTTAAATACATTACTCAATGGTTAAAAGATAATGATTTTATTGATGAAAAAACAAGACAAGATTTTATTGTTGTCGGCTCTTTTGATGCATCCTCTAAAATTTTAACAAAAGCAAGGAACAATTTATACGATACAATTTCTACTAATAAAGAGAATCGCTGATTTTCAGTATAAAGTACTGATTTTCCGAGTAAAACAGCCATAAAACACCGTTAATATAATCGGAATTTCGTAGAACATTAATCTTAAAATGTTTTACAATATGAAACAATTACAATTTATTTCGGTTACACCCGAACAACTTCAAAACGCTATTATTGAGGGCGTAAAAACTCAAATAGAAAGCCTAAAACTTCACTTTGAAACGAAGCAACCAAAGCCTCTTTTAAGTAGAGCAGAGGTTTCTAAAATGCTAAACGTCTCTTTTGTTACTCTTAACAAATGGAATAAAAACGGGAAACTAAAAGCCGTTGGAATTGGTGGACGTGTTTTATACCGTCAGGAAGATATTGATAATGCAATCGTAGAACTTTAAAATAATAGATAGATGAAAACAACTGTTATAAAAGTTCAAGAAACACAAGTAGAAATTGAAATATCTTATTTTAGTATTAAATTAGACAATTATAAAACTTACGAAGGCAAAGATAAAAACGGGAATACCTTTTCTTTTAAAACTATAGTATCTAAGAGAAAGCCTGAGACACATATAGTTTTTGAAAAAGAAGGCCTACGATTTACACAACCTGTTCAATTTCTAGAAGAAACAAAACTAACCCCTAAAGTCATAAAATAAGTTAATGAGCGACCCTAACAAAGTCGTTCAGATAACAGATTATAAAGTAGATATAACCCATCATATTAATGGTGCTGATTTGAAGCTAAACACGCCTTGTTTTAGTGAAATTTACAACTATTACAAAGTCGGTTGCGGTAAAGAACCGGTTCAAAGGCATCTTACTTTAAATGAATTATTAGGGCGGCTAAATACTATAAAACAAAAGTTATCTAAACATAACGCTATTGCAATACTCAAGGGTCTGTATAAAGACGGTACAAGTGGCGCAGATTGTTATGAAGACACTCCGTTTTTGTTTTTTGATATTGATGTAAAAAACGAACCAACAAAAAAAGAGAATGTACATTTATTAAATGCTTATAATAATGCTGAGGTTTTTAGAATGCTTCAGGATATTGCGGTTATGGTATGGCGTTCTAATAGCGTCAGAGGTATTGCCGGTATTTTGTATGTTCCGAAATTAACAGACATTGGCAATACCGAAATTAAAAAACACAGAGCAATTGGTAAAGCCGTATGTAACTATTTAAAAAACAAATTAGGAGTAAATGCTGATTTTGATAATGCACAAAACAAATACCGTCAAGTTCGCTACTTGGCTCATCAAAACGAAAAAAGATATATTAATCTTCAACCTTATGCATTTAATTATAATGTTACTGAAGTAGCAAAAACATCACAAACAGGTACGATACAATATCGATTTGAAGACAATAGGACATCCTTCGGCTCAATAGAATATCAATTCAATAAAGACAATAGTATTCATACTGCTTTATTGGATAATGGGTTTACACAAACAACATCGAACAGATATAAACACCCCCGTTCTTCAAGTAAAGATACAGGAGAAGTGGGTGACAATCTTTTTTTCAATTACAGTAGTAGTTTTTCAGATTATAAAGTATTTACTCCTTTCAAACTTTATTTAGCTGAAAGTTATACCGATGATTTGAAACGTTTTTATAAGGACTTGAAAGCAAAAGGTTATAAAGATATAGAACCCCAAGAAAATGCTTTTAAAGAGGCTAAAAAGAGACTAAAACAAAGGGCAACCAATAGAGGTAAACAGATATTTGAAGCGTGTTATGATTTAGTGAATGCACATTATAAAGATAAGGTGAAATTTGCAGATGATAATGCAAAAACTCCTGCTGAAAAAACACAATTCTATGACTACTTAAAAATAAAACCATTAACTATTGAATATGATAAAACGCTACATATAAAAATGTATGTTAGTGAGCAGTTACTAAACATATTAGACTATTCAGATACTAATGACAAAATCATTTTAACTGCAGAAACCGGAACAGGAAAAACAACCTCCTTTCTAATGGATTTCACAAAACACCGCCCAAATAAGAGATTATTAATATTAGCACCCTTGACAGCGATTGTAGAACAAACAAAATCAAAGTTTCCAACCATTATTACCCTTACCGGCAATAGCACACCCGAAGAGCATATTAAAGCAAAAAAGGCATCTATTGTTATGGCAACCTATGAGCAAGGATATAAACACCTTAATGACCCTAATACTTTTGACTATGTAGTTATAGATGAGGTGCATAATTTAATAACAGCAAACAGTTATAAACGTGAAACTATTAAGAATCTTACAAGTCTTTTAGATTCTTATAAAATTATAGGACTTACGGGAACTACGAATCAACTCTTTAAGTCTATTGGTTATAAATTAGTGAACGTAAAAAAAGAACTTTTAAACCCCGTTGATGTTACTATGACAGTAGATAATAGAACGCCTTTGAAAGTAGCCCTACAGCACCTGCAAAGCGTAAATGGTAAGTGTATTTTAAGAGTGAACAGCCGAGACGTTGCGACCAATTTAAAAATAGAATTATTAAAACTAAAAAAATATAAGAAAAATGAGATACTTATTTTAAATTCAGATATTCATATCAAAAAAAGTGAAGATTTTAAACAACTTACTTCACAAAGCAAATTTAATGATGCTATAAAATTAGTAATTACAACCTCTATAATTGATGAGGGTTTAAGCATAAAACAAAGCGGATTTACTGATGCCGTTTTTATTGAAACTGATTACAAGCCTATGCCTGAATCTGTAAAACAATTCTTTGCCCGTTTTAGGAATGCAGACCAAAACCGCAAAAACTATTTTTACTACAAAGAAACTAAAGACCAAACATTAAGAAGTTGGAACCCTTACCACGCATTTTCAGAAACTAAAAAAAATCTTACTGCAGATGCAAAAATATTTGATGTAAACGATACCGATAAGAAGGGGATTATCAGCACTAGGTATCTGTATTATGAAAATAGTTCTGTAAATGATTATGCTCTCGCTTATGATATTGCAAGCACCTTTTTTGGTATGATGACAAAACAGGAATATATACATTTTTTAGAGTTAAACTATAATATTAATATCATTGAAGTTAAAGACCATACGCTAAGTAAAATTGATACAACCGAAAGTAAAGTACAATCCGAAAAAAATAAGATATTGGTTGCGACTCAATGGGTCAATAATAAAGATGAGGTATTAGATGCCTTGTATGTTATTACTGATAATTTAGATTTAAAAAAATCAATAGATTACATAGGTTTAAACCCAAGTGATGATATTTATAATTTAGTTTCTACTAATCTAAAAACATTTGAAAACTTGCATAAAAGTTCGGTTGTTTTAGAACGTTTAGGTGTTAATGAGGTAGATAATATTTTAATAGACAAAGCAAAAAAGAAACCTATTGATATAAGAAACATAAAAAGGAAAATAAAGTTATATCAAAATCTAGATATCATAAACAACCCAAAAAGTAAAACAGATGAACTCAATAAGATTAAACTTTTAAAGTTTATTGCTGCAGCTAAAAAGTTAAAAACAATAAATAACAAAACCTTATTTCGGGAATGGAATAAGTTAAGGTGCAATAGTAAAAACCCAAGTTATTACAACCTATTAGATTTGTTAAATCACTACAAACATAATCCTCTTTTTTAGTGTTGTAACATCTTTCTTGTTATAAGGAATATAAAAAGATGTCATAATCTGTTAAGTGCTATTATTAAAGGGATACAAGCATTTTCACTACAAGATTTTAAAGGTGCTAAATCTTGTGTTTTTAACTCCAAAAAGAGTATAAGAAGACACCCTACTTAAGAGGCTAAGAAATAGCTGAATTAAAGGAGGAGGATATGCCTTTAATATAATACCATTATGTAAATGACTATCCTAAAACAAGGCATAAAAAAAACCACCCTAAATTAATAGAGTGGTTTGTAAGGTATATAAATGTTTAGGATTAATTCTTTATAAACTTTCTATT